>Ga0315291_10006162_pt1 | contig 14916 bp, 29 predicted proteins | sample YL17G12_20_MG_FD_203070 | JGI IMG/M metagenome (GOLD analysis project Ga0315291, IMG submission 203070) | Sediment microbial communities from Yellowstone Lake, YNP, Wyoming, USA - YL17G12_20 | ecosystem: Environmental > Aquatic > Freshwater > Lake > Sediment | place: USA: Wyoming | collected...
GACGAAATGACTATGGAATCAAATGAACTAACTCTTGATGAAATCTTTACAGAATTTCAAGGATTCCTTCAAGCATGTGGGTTTGGATTTAAACTCAACGAACATATTGATGTCGTTGAAGATGAAGATGCTGAAGATGTAGATGACGACGATTGTGAAGGTGAATGTGAAAATTGTGAAAACTTGGCTGATTGCGAAGCACAATTTGGGGATGATGACGATCTGAACGACGATTGTGATGGAGAATGTGAAGGTTGCGATTATTTATCTGAATGCGATGAAGAATTCATGGACGACTTAGCTAAAGAATTAGATGAAGAAGTTGTCGAACATAATGACTTATTGGATTCAGATTTTTGGGACGAAATTGCCGAAAAGTATAAAAATACTATTCAACTTGATTTGACTCAGGAAGAAATAGCGAATCTAAAAGATATAGCTAAAAGTCAAGATATGTCATTAAATGATTTGATAACAGATCTTCTTAAATTAGCTATCGATGTTGACTCTAGTAGAAAAGATTAATTGAATTATATTTAAAGTGGGGATTATCATATTCCCACTTATTTTTTGAAAAGGATTAAGTTCATGAAGATATTGAAAAATGCTGGTAGTTTCGAAGTATTAACAAAACCCGAAAATGTTATAAACGATATAGCAGCATCTGCCAGAACTTGTTATCAAAGTCAAGATAAAAGTACTCCTGAAAACGATCTAAAACTTGTTAGAAATCTTATGAAACGAGAACATTTCGCAATGTTTGAGTTTTCCAAAATGAATGTAAGATTTTCTAATGTTAGTCGCGGATTCACTCACGAAATAGTTCGTCATAGATTAGCTTCTTTTGCACAAGAATCTACAAGATACGTTAAAGAAAACGATTTACATGTCGTAGTTCCTCCTCATAAAGACGAAAATAATAAAATGGAACTACTGGAAGTTACAGGTTATAAAACAAATTATGTAACTTTAGCTGAATGGTTTAAAATGAACGAGAACGTTTATTCACAACTTCTTGATATGAATTGGAAACTGGAAGACGCTAGACAAGTTTTACCAATAGCAATTCAAGCACAAATAGTTGTAGGTGCAAATATTAGAGAATGGCGTCATATATTTAAAATGAGATGCGATATTTTTGCTCATTGGGAAATAAGATCAGTTATGTTAAATCTACTAAGATGGTGTCGAGAAAATATTCCTGTTGTTTTTGAAGACTTTAAATTCTTTAAAACTGATTCTGGTGAAGAATATGCTCGTATCGTTATGACAGAATCTAATATAGCTGAAAAAATAATAGAAAACGGAAACATTGAAAATATTATAAGTAAATTACCAATAAAAATACAATCGCAAATTTATGTAATATTGAAAGAAGGTTTAAAATGATTACTTCAGAAAATTATGTTGAAAATGTTATGAGAACTGCTTCTGGAAATATACTGACACATTTGAAAAGGAGATTTGAAAATGAAAGACTATATTCAAAAATGTTTGCGAACTAAATCTGAAGTTCCTATTATTTCAAGACTTTCTGATAAAAATATTGATTTATTACATGGAGCAATGGGAATTTCTACTGAAGCCAATGAAATTCTTGATGTTATGAAAAAGCATTTGTTTTATGGCAAAGAAATTAATGAACTAGATTTGATGTATGAATGTTCGGATTGTTTATGGTATATAGCTATAATTTTAAATCAATTAGGTTATTCATTTGATGAAGTAATGACAAAGAACATTGAAAAGTTAAAAAAGAGATATCCTGAGAAGTTTACTGAAGAATGTGCGATTAATAGAAATGTTGAAAACGAATTATCACATTTTTGAAATTTATATAAATTATGGGGGCAATTTATGGAATGTTATGTTACGGAAAATTATGATTTTTATGATGCAATTTATTCACGAATACGTGAGGATTTTGAAATTATATCTACAAAAGAAATTTTAAATAATTCTGCCATTGTCTCTACAACAAAAGGACGATTTTATTGTGAAACTTTTGAAGATAAAAATGCCAATATTTATATGAAGGTGTATCCAGTTATTTGAAAGGTATAAACATGAAAAAAGAAATTAAATTTAAACAAGACGCATTATTTAAAATTGATGATTATATTGATGATTTACGTGAGTATTTAATAGAGCGTTCTATTAAATTTTGTCAAGATGATGGTAGAGATATAGTATCAATATCAGATGTAAACGAAGCTTTTTTATACTACACAGATTGAAATTATTGTTTAAGGAGTAAAAAGGAATCATTATGAAAGCATATATTTATGAATTAGAAATTTTTGATAATGTTATTGATAAAGTGCATAATATGGGAAGATTAATAACCGAAGTTTATGTGCCTGAAATGCATATATGTTTTAATAATGAAAATGGTATTTTTTCCACTGATAAAATTAGAAACGAAAAAAGTACAGAAATTGAAGTAGATAAAGGCGTAATAAATTTAATAGAATATTATTTAAATTTTAAATCAGCTGTAATTGAAAAAACCCAAATTATTATTAAAAATAATATTGACAAATTGAAATAAAGATGATATATTAAAAGAAACATTTACCAAAGGAGATAGTTTATGTATAAAGTTAATTACAATCCCGGGTTACTTGACATTTTGAAAGACCTTTCCCGAATCGATATGTCAGTCATTTTTGAAAAAGATGAAAAGAATAATGTCGTCGTTAAAAGAGCCGATACCGAACAGACTATCGCTTATCAGTTAAAAGCTCCTTCTGAATATTTTAGTGTTCAGGATGATAAGATCGCTTTTTATATGTATAACGAATTCTATCAGTATTATAAGGCTTTCTCAGACGGAGATCCTGAAATATCAATAGATAACAATAAGATCTTTTTATCATTGAATGAATCCAAAAGTGATTATAAGTTGTCTTCTCCTGAGTCTATCAAAGACGGTCCTAAATCAATTAATTTCACTAATCCTGATATTAAGTTTAATTTAACTTCAAAGGATTTAGATGAGTTTAGTCGAATGATAGCTCTTATCAAGCCTAAGAAGATTCAGATTTTCGGAACTGGCGATAAGATCACTTTAAAGATTTTTAACAATATTCATGAAAATACTTTCGAAAAGACTTTTCATGTTGAGAACTTTGGTGAAATAGATGATGAAATTGATTTCGTTATTTTCTCTGAAACCTTAGATTGTTTACCAATTAAAAGAGATTATACTATCGAAATTAAAAAACAAGGCTTTGTTAAAATTTCATTAATTGACGAAAACATTAGTCTTGATATTTTCACTGGCAAAGTTAAAGTTTAAACCGGAGAAATATAATGCAAAATGAAATTACTGGTGATCCAATAATTGATGAAAATGAGCTTGGGGGTATCATTAATAATGATAACCTTAATACTCTTCCTGAAGATGATGATTATGTTAGTCATGATTTAACTGATCAAAAATATGATGATATTAAAACAGCAGATCAATACGTTGATGTTAAAGCTGGTAATGTTATCAATAAGGATGATCTATCTCCTTGGGAAATTATTAAAATGGTTGCTAAGGATAATAATTATATTGTTCAAGAACCTAAGAAAAGTTGTAATCATTGTCATGGAAGAGGTTATGAAGGAATTGTGCATGATACTAAAATGCCAGTTCCTTGTAGATGTATTTTCCCTCCTTCAAGTGATTCTCAAAAGTTCCAAGAAGCTTTATATGAGACTGATAAAATGAAGGGTCAAGTTAATCATGCTCGTAAAAGAAAAATGGTTAAGTACTTTAAAACAGAAGAAAAGAGAATTAAAAAGATTCAAAGAGTTGTATCTAAAAGAGTTCCTTCCGAAACAAACTTAGAAGATACTACTTTAATATCTAAAGTATTTGAAACTTATAATAATCTTAAATCTTTAAAAGATACTGCCGAAAAGTTAAATATAACTTTAACTGCCGTTAAGAAAATCCTAAAAAATAAGAAAGAAGAAAAGATCGAAAGCGAGGTTAAATGAGTAAGAAACAGTTAGCTTATACTCTTTGGATCGAAAAATATAGACCTGAAACTATTTCTCAGGTCTTATTACCAACTAATCTTAAAACATACTTTCTGGACTTAGTAAAACAGAAAGATATTCCTCATTTATTATTTGTGTCTGCCAAACCTGGGTGTGGTAAAACATCAGTTGCCAAGGCCTTAGCTAATGACATTAAAGCTGATTATATCTATATCAATACCTCCTCTGATGGAGGTATTGATACTTTAAGAACTAGAATAGCTAAATTCGCAACTTCTTATTCTTTTATGAATGATAATGTTGGTGGTAAGAAAATATGTATTTTAGATGAGTTTGATGGATCGACTCCAGATTTGCAAAAAGCTTTAAGAGCATTTATGGAAGAATTTCAAGATAGTTGTAGATTCATATTGACTTGTAATTATATTACTAAAATAATTGAACCTATTCAATCAAGATGTCAAATAATTAATTTTAATATGACTGATAATGATACTCAAAAAGAATTAAAACCTTTAATAATTCAAAGATTATCTGGTATATTAAAGTTTGAAAAAGTCGAATTTGATGAAAAGACTTTGGAAAAGTTAGTTGAGAAGTTCTATCCTGATATCCGTAAAATGATAGGATTGTTGTATCAATACTCAAAAATGAATAAATGCATTGATAATAATATTTTCAATTTTGAGAAAGTTGATATGGAATTCTATGATTTACTTTTAAAGAAAAAACTGACTTTAGCCAGAAAATTCGTTATCGAAAAGAATTATAACTATGATGAAATGTATAGAAATCTTTTTGATAATTTCGTTCCTTTATTAGATAAGAATTTACAAGGGCAAGCTATTATTATAATTTCCGAGTTCATGTTTCGAAGCTCAACAGTAATCGACAAGGAGATCAACTTTACAGCTTGTATGTTGGAGTTGATTGGAATTATATGAAAGATTGTTTAATAGCAGGAATTTCATTATTTTTATTTTTTAATATTATGATACTTATTGCATCAATAGGGATTAATTGATGAAAGTTAAAGAAATATAAGGATGGAATTATGTTAAGTGAAAAAAGAGTAACTGAAGTAATAGAAATTAATATGTGTGGAGGAAGTAGTAGAGAATGTAAATATAAAATATCGGTTAAATTAACAGGAGTCTTATTAGAATTCTGCGGATTGCAATTTCCTGATTGTCCAAAAACCGGTAATCATTCTTCTGTAAATGCACGTTTAATGACTTATGAAAGTTAAAGAAATAATCGAGAAGTTAAAAGAATTTGATCCTGAGTTTGAAGTAACTATTTCAGATGGACTTCATTTTCATTTTTATGGTGGAGATTGTGAAATAAAAGAATTTGATGGTAAAGTTGATATTGGCGTTTCAGAAATAGAACAGGAGATATAAATGGCATTAGTAAGAGCTATAATTCCTCGAGGAGGAAATGATGAAACTAAATTTACACAAATAACTGAACCTTCATTGAAAAAAATAGGGGTTCAAGTTCTTCAAATCATGGAAAAAGATCCAAGTAAACCTGAAAATATATTCAGGAAGTTCAACGCGGGAATAGAGGCAATGTTTCAAACAGACTTACAAGACGATGATATTGTTATCTTCCTTCATTCTGATACTGCGATTGTTGATAACTTTTTCAAAAGTAAAGTCGACCTTATATTTCAGGAAAAGAAGGATGTTGGATTAATTGGAATAGCTGGATCAACTGAAATGACTGAATTAGGTGGTTGGTGGATGAATAAGCCTTTAAGTGTTGATATTGGAGGAAACTGTTCTGGTGCGCTAGTAGGTCATTTAATACAGGGAAAAAGTAATGGGGATATGAATCAAGGTAATCATCTAATTAAAGGTCCTATCGGATACTTTGACAATGTAGTGGCAGTTGATGGTTGTATTCTAATAACTCAAGGTAAGTTCATTAAAGAAGGAATTAAGTTTGATGATGTTTCGTATCAGCATAATGATTTTTATGATATTGATTTATGTATGCAGTTTTTAGAAAGAGGTTATAAAGTAGCTGTTGCTGATATTTTGGTATATCATCAATCAGAAGGTAAAGGTGTTTTTCATGAGAACTGGAAATCTTCTAAAGAAATATTCCTGAATAAATGGAAATCGAAAGGATATACTTTTCCTTTAGATCAATCTCAGTTCCATATGAAGCCTGAAGTTAAAAGTACTTTAATGGAGATTGAAATATAATATGCTAAAATTAATAGGATATTGGAATAAATTAGGTAAATATTCAAATAGAAATCATTTAGCTTCTCTTTTACCAATTCAATATCGTGAAAGTTACTTAAATTCTTTAAAATTAAATGATAGTATAATTCCTGAAAAGTATATTGATCCATCCAAATTGATTGATAAAGATTTTTGGATGAAGTATAATAAGTCAGAAACTATTTTATATTTGAAAAACGGAACTCCTATTAAGTGGTATAGAGGATTTTCTTCTTGTAGAATTTGTGGAAAAATATTAGGTGTTCATGAACGAACTGATGGAGTTTGGTATTGGCCTGATCAATTTGAACATTATATTGAGAATCATGATATTAGAATTCCAGAAGATTTTTTAAATAATTTAAGTAAAGTAAAATTTAATACAGAAAAACGTCAATTAGAATTGGATGAATCTTATTGGCAAAACTGGTGTCAAGAACAAATTAATAAGGATATAAAATGAGTCAACTATATATTTTAATAGGATTACCTGGATCTGGTAAAACTCATTGGGCTAAAAATATGGTTAAGAATGATAATTTAACTGTTATTGTTAGTCGAGATTCATTTAGATCAATGATTAAAGGTGAAGGTGAATATATTTTTGATAATCTATATGAGTCGTCAATTAAAAAAGCTACTGATTTTACTATCAGAGAATTCGTTCAAAGTGGATTTGATGTAATTGTAGATGAAACTCATTTCCTTAAAAAACGTCGAATTGAGACTATGAACATCGTTTCAGGATTAGATTGTCAAATAGTTTATGTTTGGTTTACTGATATGGATACTCTTAATAATAGAATGTTAAATGATAGAGGATATTCAAAAGAGAAATGGGAAGAAGTTATAAATAAAATGAAAATAAAATTCGAAGAACCTTCAGTTGAAGAAGGCTGTAATGTGTTATTAATTCAAAAACCTTGGAGATCATCATGTATAGTTTCGGAAAACATTCAATAAGTGAATTATCTACATGTCATCCTTCTTTAATAAAATTATTTGAAGAAGTTGTTAAACTATATGATTGTAGTGTAATTCAAGGTCGTAGAGATAAAGATACGCAAGATATATATTTTAGAGAAGGAAAAAGTAAATTGCAATGGCCTAATTCTAAACATAATGTTTTAAATGCTACTGACTTGAGTAAAGCAGTTGACGTTACTCCATGCGTAAATGGAGTTATATCATGGAATTCAAATCAATGCTATCATTTTGCAGGATATGTTAAACGAGTAGCAGAATCTATGAATATATCAATTAGATGGGGCGGTGATTGGGATCAAGATAATGATTTAAATGATCAAACTTTCGATGACTTAGTTCATTTTGAATTAAAGGAAATATAATGGAACTTTTTGGATACTTAAAAGCTGTTACTGAAGATAAAACAGATTTAGATTTTAAAAACGACGAAATTCGTAAAGGTTATACTCCTTATATGATGAATCGATTTATATCTATGACAGAAATGTATATTCCTTTGGTAAACGAAATTAATAAATACGATATCCCTAAACATATTCACTATAAGTATTTCCTATCAACTTTACCAAAACGCAAACAATATTTTAAATATATTAAAAAAAGTAAAGATCTAACTTTAGATGAAAAAAAGTTCGTTGCACACTACTTCGAAATCGGATTAAAAGAAGCCGATATCTATATTCAACAACTTACTGAAGAACAACTAAAAGAAATTATTGATATCTATAAGTACGGAAATAACAAAACTGTAGAAGTTTAATTATAAATACTCCTGTTTAAATAACCGTTTTAACATAGGAGTATTAAAAATGCATTACAAATATCCGGTTATAGATGATAAACCACAATGGGTTCCAATAGTAGTTAAAAACAAAGACTATTTGGTAGGATATATAGAAGGAATACAATTAATATCAGAAATTGTAACAGGAGTTTTAAATAATCATAAAATTAGTATTGATCTTAGTTGCGTAGATCCTTGTATAGATAGCTCCAGATTTAATGATATTTTAGAAAATGGTAAAAGAGAAGCAGATTGCTCTAATGAATATCTTAAAAAATATTATGAAAATATTGTTAAAAATAGAATTGAACTACTTAACGATACTCATCCTGAAAATAAAGGCGAATTTGAGAATGAAATATTTTTCCAAATCCAATGCAATTGCGGATTAGGTATATATATATTTAAAACTGCTAACGAAATACCAGAAGAACCTTTAAAATGTTCCAACTGCGGAAGAACTATTATTGACTATACTGGTTGTACTGACGATAAAATCGAATTCGAAGGTCAAAGAAAAATTATTAACTTAAGTGAGGAAAACTATGGAATTGAAGAAGAAAATTAAATGTCAACACTGCTTTATTATTATAGAAGAAAACGGTCAATGCGACTGTAAAAAAGTCAACATGATACAAGGCATTATTACTGAAGGTAAACTTGGTATAGATTATATTGATATTTCAGCTAGATTACTTAACGAATAAGGATATTGTTTATGAAAAAATTGATACTCGTTAGTGGAAAAATACATACTGGTAAAAATCAAATAGCCGAATATATTCAAGACGAACTTCAAATGAGAAACTATCAAGTCTCTCAAGATCTATTCGCTAAAAGTCTTAAAGATAACTGTAAAGAAGATTTTAAAAATATTCAAGAGTTATTAAATAACCTAGCTGAAGAATTGAAAGCTAATATTAATACTTTCATTGATACCAGAGAACTTATGGTTAGACCTAATCTGACAGCTCAAATTGATAAAGTCCTAAATAAACTCAGAATCAACGACGATAATTGGTACGAAAACAAAACAGATATAACCAGAACTTTACTTCAAATATTTGGGACGGAAATCTTTAGGAAAAGAGTTGACGAAAATTATTGGGTAAATCAACTAAAAAATAGAGTCATTCAATCTAAAAATGACTTTATTATCGTAACTGATGTCAGATTTCCTAACGAAATAACCGGAATGTTCCACGAAAGCTTCGAAACTATTACAATTAGAATTAATAGAAATATAAATACTAATAACCAAATAGCTTCTCACGCTTCAGAAACTTCACTAGATAACTGGAACGAATGGAACTATTTAGTAGAAAATAACGGCGGCTTAAAAGATCTGTATATGACATCCAAAACTATCGTACAAGATCTTCTAAACGAAAATCAAGAAGATTTAGGAATGTTTACTCAATTGTCTAAATCACAATTACTAAAACTAGGAGAACTAAATGGACGGCTTTAAAAATTTCCTTAATAAAAAAACACTGGACGAACAAAAACAAGTCTCAGGTAATCTACTTAAAAACCTTATAGATATTATCCGCGACTTCGTTCACTCTGAATACGAAACTCTATCCGACGATATTAAAAACCAAATTATCAATAATATGAAAATTAGTATCGAAGATAGCGATAACGGCTCTAAATTCGTCGCAAGCTCCCATTATGTAGAAGGCGAAGGAGAAAAAACTCCTATCGATATAACTATTGATATCACTTCAACTTACTCAGGCGGTCAAGAAGAAACTCCAACCGAATCTAATCCTGAAGACGTTATCGATGATACTGCAGTTGATCCTGAAGCTGAACCTGAAAAAGATACTAAAGAAGAAGAAGTCGAAGAAACTTTTACAGAATTTAAAAATAATAAATTAAAACTTGACAAATAATATTACATATATTATATTTTAAATTCAATGTAAAATAAAGAAATAAAAGAAATAACTTGACAAATCTTAAAAAATATATTAATTTATATAAATAAGATTAGAAAACATTTAAAAGGAATTTTTTATGCAAAGTCAATCCAAAATTATTAATACGTATAAGACACGGGCCATAAACCCACTCTCATCGTATTCTTTTAATTATGAACATAAAGATAGACCCATACTCTATCAAACCTGACTTTAAAATAGAAATAATAAAGACTATAAAAGAAGTCAGGTTGAAATCAATCTGACTTCTTTTTTTTTTCGATCTTTGACATTTTATGATAACTAAGAACCTTAATGGGGTAGTTGAGCAGTATAGATGGCTCGCGAAACTGTAAATTTCGTTCTTCGGACGTATAGGTGCAAGTCCTATCTACCCCATAAAAATATGTCTTCGTAACTCAGTTGGTCTAGAGTTCTATACTTTTAATATAGGGGTCGTGAGTTCAAATCTCACCGAAGACACCAAATTTTAGGTCTGTAGCATAACGGTAGTGCAACGGTCTCCAAAACCGTGATCTAAATGATCTATGGGAGTTCAAATCTCTCCAGGCCTGTTCGAAAAAAATTATTCCAGAGTATGCAAACTGACAGGGCGGCTTGACTGTTAATCAAGTGGGAGAAATCCTCTAAAGGTTTAAATCCTTTCTCTGGAGCCAATTTATACGGTGGTATTGGTTGTAGTAGAAGCATAAAATCTTGTGAAGATTTAGGGATCGGGGCAGATCCGATATACCACCCCAAAATTATAAGGTAGGTTAGTAGAGTAAATAGTAGCTCGTCAGTCTTGAAAACTGAATCCGCAAGGACTTGGGGATGCGAGTTCCTCACCTACCGCCAAATGCAGAGGAAAGTTATTAGTTCGAATCTAATAGGTTTAATAGGCATATTAACCTTAGTTTAAACGGCAAAACATTTCTCGTTATTATCTTGACAATTGAATTACAATAAATTATATTAAGAATGAAGGGGAAGACGGGTGTTCGAATCACCCATTTCCGCATAACATATTTATGAGAGAAGTTTCACTGATCATGAGGCTTTAATCGATTTTACCAGTCATCCTAGGTGTTGTGTAGATGTACAGTAAATATGGTGGGAATTCGTCTAGCGGATAGGATGTCCCCGTTTTTTATAATGAATGAATAAAGGCTATAGAAACTTTTCCTTCTAATATTATTAAAAAATCGGCCTCAAAAGCCGATTACATAAAGTTTCTAATTTCCTTTTATATAACCGGATTTAGGCTAGCGGTTAGTCGCTTGACCTGGGATCAAGATCACGAGAGTTCAAATCTCTCAATCCGGATTTAATTTTTTAAGCCGACTAAGCAATTGCGGTCAATGCCCTCGTTTGAAGCACGAGCTAAGTCCGTTCGACTCGGACAGTCGGCATAGAATATAAGGCGGCATAGGATAATGGCTAGTCCACCACACTTTCACTGTGGTCAGTAGGGGTTCGAATCCCCTTGTCGCTACCAAATTATAAATAGAATTGGGGAGTTATATCATTTAGAAGATTACCTGATTTGCAATCAGGAGGCGATCGGAGCATAGCCGATACTCTCCACCAAAATATCTCATGTGCCAAGTGTACAAGGAGTTCGAGTAATGTAAATTTAGGTTTACATTACCCGCTATAAATGTTAAATATATTTTACGTTATGAGATTTGGAAAAAAGCCGAATATTGGTTAGTCGGGGCACTCTGCTAAAGTGTTGTCCAGAAATGGGCTAAGAGTTCAATTCTCTTTTTTTCCGCCATTTTAAGCTGATGTAGCACAATGGTAATGCAACGATTTTGTAAGTCGTTTTATGGGAGTTCAAGTCTCTTCATCAGCTCCAATTTTTATGCCTTTGTAGTTCAGTGGTAGAATGCGTCCCCGGTATGGATGAGGTCGATGGGTTCGATTCCCTCCGAAGGCTTATGCTAATGTAGTTTAACTGGTAAAATATATTTCTCGTAAAAATAAGAACTTAGTTCGAGTCTAAGCTTTAGCTTTAAAAAGGAGTTTAAAAATGGTTGAAAATCAATTTAGTAAGCATTTGACTATTGTATTGAAGGAGTTATGTAATTGGGTTAGTGCTGATTATGAATCTATGAATTTCAAGGAAAATAATTGGTATATGAAGTATGAGTGGGAATTGGAGAAGGAGAAGAGTTTCAAGAAGTGGTTGACTGATTATTTTTATAATTCTTCGGATGCGCGTAGAGAGATGTTGACATTTCCGCGAAAGAATAAGAAAAGGTGTTCGGATTCAGCAGATTGGTTTGTGTTTCAATATGGATGGAAAATTAAACGTGATTGATAAACAATCGAAATATTATACAATGGGTGAAGTTCAGTTCTGTAATGAATTAGTTGGAATAAATTATGGTATTCTATTTGATGAAGTTATTATTAAGGAAGTAAATGATGAATAATATAATCTATCATGTAATCAAGCCTCATTTTAAATCAGTATATGAAGATCTGAAATTATTGCAAAAAGTTCTTGATAGTAATATATTATTTGATGAAGTTACAATTACATCGATAGAAGATAAACATGAATGATAATATTAAAGGTATTTTAGCTCAAAGGAAATTAGAAAATTTAAATTTTTTAATCAGCCAGCAGTATCAATGGTTCAGCAAAGTAGCAGAAACAAAAGGTATCTTCTTGTTTGATGAAGTTACGATTACTGAAGTAGCATAGTTTGGTCTAATGCGTTTGATTCATATTCAAAAGATCAAGGGTTCGAATCCCTTCTTCAGTACCATTTTTGAAAAGGAGTTTATATGTCATGCGAGTTTGAAATTCAAGTAGATGAAAAAGTTCGTAAGAAATTTCCGAAAATAACAAAAATATTAGAACATTTAGGACCTTATTTAAATCAGCTTTTACAGGATTTAGATTTGTCAAATAATACAATTACAAACGATGAAGAGTTTGAGAATATACAAATAGAAAAATTTATTGATATTATAAAACAACATAAACTTAGTTTTTTAGATTGGGATTGGAAATAATTTAAATGCACCCGTGACGCAATTGGATAGCGTATCACACTTCTAATGTGAAAGTTACCCGTTCAAATCGGGTCGGGTGTACCAAAGTTCTCGTTGATGTGATGTAATTGGCAAACATGGTAGGCCTAGAATCTATTGTCGAAAGACGTGAGAGTTCAAGTCTCTCCATCAACATTAAATTACGCATCTGAGGTGTTACTGGCAGCATGGCAAACTCTTAATTTGTTCGGTGAAGATTCGAATTCTTCCAGATGCATTTTAAATTAAGCCGATGTGTTGGAAATGGAATACAAAGTTGTCTAAGAAGCAACTGCCTTAAGTGGATTGAGAGTTCGAATCTCTCCTTCGGCATTAAAATTTTATGGAACTATATCTTAATTGGTAAAGAGCTTCATTGTCAATGAAGAATATAGGGATTCGAGTTCCCTTAGTTCCGCCATTTTTGAAAGATAAATATGAAACCAGAAATGAAAATTTCTAATATAACAGGAACTAGAAATTGGTATTTGAATGGAATGTTCCATCGTGAAGATGGTCCTGCTAGGGAATTTGCAAACGGATCTAATGAATGGTTTATTCATGGAAGACTTCATCGAGTTGATGGGCCGGCTATTAATTGGGTTGTTTCAGGAGATAAAGAATGGTGGCTTGATGGAATCGAAATGACTGAACAAGAATGGTTAAATAAAGTCCTTTTTAACGAAGTAAAGATAAGTCCTATATGAAACCGATAATGGTAATTAATTCAAATGGATCTAAAGTATGGAGACTTAATGGAAAACTTCATCGCGAAGATGGCCCAGCATATGAATGGGTTGATGGAACTAAAGAATGGTGGATTAATGGAAACTATATATCTAACAGTTGTGCTATCGAATTGCCTAATGGAACTAAATATTATACATTTGAAGGAAAATTAATGACTGAACAAGAATGGTTAGATAGAGTCTTATTTGATAAAGTTATTATAAAGGAGTTTTAATTATGCAGGGATTTTTTGTATTAAATGGAGATAAATATATAGGACCTTTTGACAAATTAAATGAAGCTCGAAGTGAAGCAAGATTACTTGGAAATAATATTCCTATTTTTCACGGAATTTTAAAAGAAGGAATATTTACTGGAATGTTAGTTCCTAAAAATATAGGGGAGTAGTTCAACGGATAGAACATTTGACTTTGACTCAGATGATACAAGTTCAATTCTTGTCTCCCTTACCAATTTTACACATCTGTATTTTAACGAATAGAATGAAAGATTACGAATCTTTTGGTGAAGGTTTGACTCCTTCCAGATGTATAAATATATGTCTTGACAAATGATTATTCATATATTATATTTATCTCTATGGTGTAATGGATAGCGTAAGAGTTTCCTAAACTTTTGGTCCGAGTTCGATTCTCGGTAGAGATATAACTTAAATGGAGGGTTTATGAAGAGTGAAAAAAGTTTACCAATTAATGAAAGTCAAATTCCTAAAGAGCTTGAAGAAAAAATAAAAGAAGCTATGAATGAAGATATTTATTTTATTACTATTTCAAAAAAAATGGTAGGTGAAAATTTAGACTTGAAGCACTATTGGAATTGTAAAAAAATGTCTAAAGAAGACGTATTGCAATGTTTGGATGAAATTACGAAAGATTATAAAAGTAAAAAAGTATAAATTAAACTGCGGGGTCGGGTAGTATGGTCCAGCCCAGGACCCTCATAAGGTTCAGATCTTAACAGATCACGTTGGTTCAAATCCAACCCCCGCTATTTTATATAAAGGAAATTGAATATGGAAATTAAGTTTTTAGGAACTGGTTCAGCTTTCTGTTTAAATAATTTTAATTCGAGTTATTTAATTACGAATAATGGAAAGAATTTATTATTTGATGCTGGTACGGATATTCGATTTGCTTTAAAAGAAAGTGGATTATCGTATAAAGATATAGATTCTGTTTATATGATAATC
>Ga0315291_10006164_pt1 | contig 14915 bp, 18 predicted proteins | sample YL17G12_20_MG_FD_203070 | JGI IMG/M metagenome (GOLD analysis project Ga0315291, IMG submission 203070) | Sediment microbial communities from Yellowstone Lake, YNP, Wyoming, USA - YL17G12_20 | ecosystem: Environmental > Aquatic > Freshwater > Lake > Sediment | place: USA: Wyoming | collected...
CGAATACGGCAACAATATACGCCAACGGGCATTCGACAATGGCTTGAAGGACGCTTTTGCATTTCCAGGTTTCGTGCAGAAGTACATTCGACCCATGTTCTGTGAGGGCAGAGGCCCATTTAGGTGGGCATCGCTGCTCGGTGATCCAGAAGACATCTACACGCTCGACGATGTTGTCTTGAAGGAATTCGGCCACAATCTCGAATTGAGCCGGTGGATAAGGAAGGCTCGGGCACAAGTGCAGTTTCAAGGTCTGCCAGCGCGGGTCTGCTGGCTTGGCCTAGGAGAACGGGCGAGATTCGGAAAGATCATGAATGACATGGTACGGGATGGCAAGCTTCATGGCCCGATATGGATAGGCCGTGACCACTTGGACACGGGCAGCGTCGCATCGCCGAGACGTGAAACGGAGGGAATGATGGATGGAAGCGATGCGGTCGCAGATTGGCCGATCCTGAACGCACTCTTGAATGCCGTCTCAGGTGCGACATGGGTGTCAGTTCATCACGGCGGAGGCGTGGGAATCGGTTACAGCATTCACGCCGGAATGTGTCTCGTTGCGGACGGAACAGAACTGGCCGAAAAGAAGATTGTAAATGTGCTAACCACGGATCCGGGTATTGGCGTCGTCCGGCATGCCGACGCGGGCTACGAACAAGCCAAGAGGGTCGCACGCGAAAACAAGCTCAAGATGCCTATGCTAGACTAGAGAACGTAGAAAGAGGATTCTTGGTGGCCCTCGCTGTTCCCATCGCTGCTCGATGCGCACACATAGAACAACGGTTCAAATTCAGGCGCCCGCGCCAAGGATCCCACATACTCAAGAAAGATGTTTCTTGTTGAGTTCTGGGTTGGCTAGTCACACACACACACACAAATTGAGTCCTGACGCCTCCAACGCGTTAGGAGAGGAATCCCCTGACAAGGCCTCGCTCACTCATCAGAGTCGAGAATGAGAATGAAACGGGAGTTCTCAGCTCTCAGGTTTCTTACGAGTAAGCATGATTGGAGACGAAATGGGGACCTACGTGGCTCCATTTGCACCTAGAATTTGTGAGAGAGAGTGAACGTCTGTCTGGTGGAGTTCAGATTTGACGTCGCTGGGAAACTCTTATCCGCTCGTTTCCAGATCGTCGGGCGGACGAACGAACTCCTGAAGCATCTTGAGCGCACCAATCGTCGTGTGATCGCAAAGGTGGTAAACTACGATACGCATGGGCTATTTCGCTTGTCTGATAGTCTCTGTCTTGAATCGAAAGAACGACAGCTTCGAAACGCAAACGAGTCTGACTACTTTTGCAGAGCGAGACTATGTTTCATGGGAGCTTGAGGAACTGCCTTAGAGCGAATGGATAAGAGCTTCTAGCGTATCGTTGGTATCTATCAACCGCTCGCTTAGGATCCCGGCGAGGAATTTATGGAAAGCGGAGGCAATTTCAGGCGCATTGTTTTCCATTTCTTTCAACTTCTTCGCTGATAGATAGAAAAGCGTACAGGGCTCATCGGCGATTACCGATGCGGAGGCTTTCCGGTCCAGGTACAATCCCAATTCTCCCACTACAGTACCTGATCGCATGGTGCGCAGCCTGATAGTTTTGCCATCGTCGCATTCCAGTTGAACCGTCACCTGTCCTGTCTCTATGAAATATAGGGCCGAATCATCGCCTTGGCGGATAATATATTCTCCTTGTTCGGCTTTTTTCTCTTCAAAATAGGTCATCAGGTCGGAAGCACTGACTGACGATGGCAAGGCTTTTTCCAGCTGTTTCATCAGAGTCGAAGGCGTGGACCCGAAGTCAAGACTCTCGAAACTTGCTATCATCTGATCTTCGCACCATTCAATGCCATGATCCAGATCCGCAAAGACCTGCAAAGAGTCCTTCTCTCCCTCTCGCAGTATCTCTTTTTTCATTTGACGCTGCATCTTGGGTGAGAGATGCGTAAATGCTAGGGTGATCCCTCGTGCTTGGGTTAATTGTTTCATTTTGGCGAATCCAAACAACGCGGACGAGTCGAACCCGTTGACCGGTCGAAAATCCAGCACTAAGAAGCGCACAGGTGGCAAGTCGCGATTGTCAATTCGTTGGCGAACCATATCGAGTATTTTCTGCGCTGTGCCAAAGAAAATGAACCCTTGCAGTTCCAGGATGTATAGCCAATCGCCTTTTCGACGCAACAACTGTTGATACAGGCGAGGTCTGCTGACATTGCTATGAAAGGTCGCCCCTGTAAGCGTATGTTTGACGACATTGATACGGCTATAATCTACGACGAACAAGACGATCGCCAGCACGAGGCCCAGGCCTACTCCTTCCAAAAATCCGATCGTATTGATGACGATCAGAATCAGGATCATGATAAGATAGTCTGTGATCGGTAGTTTGAACCACGAGTCGTATACCCAAGTGACAAGAAAATCCAGACCGAGGAACAGCAGCAATCCGCCGAGGACGAGATTCGGGAAGTACAAAAGCAGGGACCCTCCCAGCCACAACACGATACCACACACAGCCGCCAAAACAAACCCAACTAGCCGGCTTCTCGCTCCCATTTTGTAGTTCAACATCGAGTGGCTCAACGTATGCCACCCGACCATACTTCCCCCCAGCCCGGCGACAAGGTTGGCAAGCCCAGCCGCTTTGAGGTCTCGGTTCAGGTCAACATTCTGGCCGGTTGCCAGTTCTATACTAGTGAGGTTGAGCAGAATTGCTATGACGCCGATGATTGGAATGACGAGTAGACTGCCGATTTGATGGCCTATAACCACCCAGTTGACCTGCGCGAGATCGGAGACGTTCAGCGGCTGCCAAAGCCTGCCTTGGTCGGAGAATAGTGCACCCAACAGCCAACCTTGCTCAGTGGCTTTGGCAATTGATGTATTCGTCAGTCCAAGCAAGATATAGAAGACGACAATGGCAGCTATCAATGTACCGGGAACGATCAAAACGTGGTTGCGGCGCCGTAATGCCACTAGCAAGAACACGGCGAACAGCAAACCGGGCAGCCATTTCACCCACAGCCCGGGTTGGATGATGGGAAGCAAGTGAAAGAGGCTGACCGACGCTCCTGTCATGACGGAAATTGCACCGAATGTCAGCAACAGTCCGGAGCCGGCCAAAACGCCGCCGATAACAGGATAGGGGATGAAGCGTATGAGGTTTCCTAACCTGAATTGCCCAAGTGATAGGAACAAGGCCCCCGTCAAGAGCGAAGACAGAGCGATGGCGACGACGGCAGTGGTGAACTTTTCCTGATGTGTTGCCCAAGCGGGCATCTGGCTGACGATCGCGGCTGAGACGAGTGCTAGTATAGCAACCACATTATCTTGCAAGCCGGCGACTACCCCCGGCAAAGAGCAGAAAAGGGCGGTCAGGATTACGACGACCACCGAACCCATGAGCATCAGGCCGATGCCTCTTGAAATGTAAGCGCCCAGGTCACCCGAGAAAATCAAGGCAGCGAAGGCGGTCACCTCGGTCACCTCGAGGATGCCCGTGACCAAGCCTCCTGCCAAGCTGGGCAGCAATTGTCTCGGTTGGATTGAAATCCCCTCCTAGCTTCTGTTAGGTACTTTTTCATCGCGCCCCTGCTCGGCGCTCCGACCGGTGCGAGAAAGCCACGAATTCCAGACAGGCAGACCGTGAATTTCAGAAAGGCAATATAGTACTATGCTTCTGCAAGGATTTCAGATTTTGGGTACATCTACCGGCTCTGTTAACTTGAGGAAGTCCCGAGTTTTCCGGTCGCGTCGATCTGGAAGGTGTCTGGCCTGTTCAAATGACTCGGAACGAGCTTCTTAGCTCGGTAGAGCCAGAATTCGCGTTCATCGGCGACGCGGCGACGCCACGGAAACGAGAGAACGACAACGAACAGTCATTCGGAAACAGGTTAGGTTAACAGAGCCCATCTACCTCAGCGTATTACGAAAGAGGGGTTGTTGGGAGATTCTTCTCCTAACCTGTCGGGAGGAATTGGAGGAGTAGTTTTGTGCGTGTGCGCGCACGGCAAGCCCAAATTTACCAAGGGGAACGCCCATTTGAGAGAGAAGGTTCGAAGGCCACTGGGTGAGTTGTTAACATAATGATCAAACGTTAACTATTTATCTCCTAGGCTTCAATACTACGCTATGCCTGCGGTCACGAATACGTCGCCCGTAATCCTCTTAGCGAGAATCGGAAGGCTGAGGCTCCTAAGGGAACTGTACGGAAGTGTGCTCATGTCCCCGTATGTCAAGACAGAATGCATCGACAAGGGAAGAGAAGCTGGAGCCAGAGACGTGCCAGAGGCAGAGAGCGGCATCAGAGAAGGCTGGATTCAGCTTGTCAGCCTGGATAAGGAGGAGCTACGTGAGGCGAAACGGCTGCTGGATGAGGCCAAGATAGGACAAGGCGAGGCTGAGGCGCTTGTACTGTCCAAACGCAGACGCGCCTTAGCTGTGCTGGATGACAAAGAGGCGCGAGCCATCGCGAAAGGTTGGAATCTCCAATACACGAGCACGGTCATGGTTCTCTTCGAAGCATTCCAGAAGGAACTCATCAGCTATGATGAATTGGTCGAAGACCTGACGAAGCTTACTGGGATCATGTGGATCTCAACCGACGTGATAACCGAAATGATTCGAAGAGCGAAGGAGGTGAAGAGATGAGAAAAGAGGAACTGGTTGCGACGAGATTGCCGAGAAGCCTAATGTTGGACTTGAAGAAGATAGAAAACACTGAACAATCCGACCGCTCCACAGTCCTGAGGAAGCTGCTCTATAGGGCCGTGGCCGACTGGAAGAAGGAGCATGCGGCCAAGTTGTATGCTGAGGGCAAGGTGAGCTTGGAGAGAGCCGCTATGGATTCCGGAGCCTCTGTTAGAGAGATGATGGAGTATCTCAAGGCGAGGAAGATACCTGCTCAATATGATGTAGAGGATTTGGAGGAGGACGTGAGGAGCTTCTACAAGAGACTGGCACGATGAGGCTATACCACCCTCAGGGAGGCACGTTCGTGCCGAATCCATCTCTTTTTCGCCAGAATCACAGATCGAGTTAAGGATTGACATGTGAGTGGTAGTCTGAACCTAGAGTCCAGTGTGCGCCCGGTCCACCATTGAAAATGTTTTGAGCTTTGGTTCCTGGTTCTATGTCTGGTTGTCTCTCCCGTCTTGGAGGCTTGAGTCGACGATCCGTTGCAGATTCTTGATCTTTCTTGCAGCTCAGATCTCTGACCGTGGTACGCTTCATTAGGCCAAGGACGTTGTAGATCGAGAGCGTCAACAACCCTACTTTTCGGGCTGCTCCACCACGAGCTTGCCCTTTCCAATCGGATGAACCGAAACCTCCGTCCCCCTTGTCAAGCCCAGGAAGTCTGCTAGGCGTCTTGGAATCCTGACGGCCAGCGAGTTACCGACAGCTGCTACCCTTGTTCTCTGTTCGAGACCCCAAATACCGATCTTCTTCGCTTTCTGCTCCATCTTGAGCACACTCCTCTCATCCCAGAAAACCTCCCCACAAGACGGACATACCTCGGCGACGTAAACCCCCAAGTCAAAGCCGTACTGCTCGGCGTGTCGCCTTTTGCGAATCAACTGCGACTTGCCGCAAACGGGACAATTCACCAAATTCGTTTCACCTGTAGTGAACCGTGATGACAAAGATGGTAGAGTCGACGACCTTGTATACGACCTCGATGTTCCGCATGCTTGCATGGAGCGTATCTCCTTTCCTCCATTTCCTTCCCCTTCTGACTACCTCACCAATCTCGTCCAATGACATCCCCCTTTCAAACATCCTCTTCGTAGCATGATCACTCAACAGCAGTCTCATCGCGATCAGGGGATGCGTAATTACCGTTATTATAAAGCATTACCATCTAGCCCCTCCCGAGGCACGCAAGAGACGGCGCGAGAAATGCCTCTGAACCAGCAAGAAGGAATCTCAAGATTGACTCGGTATTGGTGATCTGAAAGTATAGTTCAATCTACGGCTGGTCCATCACGTCGAATTCGCGACTGTTCGAAGACAGTATCTTGAAATCGAGCTTGTTCCAGCTCTCGATGGAGTGCTCACGTGTACTTGTTTGGAGTCTGTGTCATGCTCTCGGCATTGATCCATATTCCAACCCTGGTCACAGTCGGCAGATATGATGAGGTCACTCCAAAAGTTGCTGAGACCATTCACAGAGGGATACCTGGATCAGAACTTGTTCTCTTCGAGAACAGCGCCCACGTCGCGATGCTAGAGGAACGTGAGAGGTACCTCAATACGGTGAGGGGATTCATTCTTTCCGATTGATCTAATGATAGCAGCAGTGTGTTAAGTGGTGGGCCTGGCCGGATTCGAACCGGCGACCCATGCCGCGGGAAAGGAACGTATCCTTTGGCCCGTCACGGTGGCAAAGCGGAGTACGGTCGCTTATCAGCCGTGTGCTCCACCATGCTGAGCTACAGGCCCACCCATGAGTGGGCTAGAAACCTTGAAGTCCGCTTAAAGACTTGCTCTGACATATACAGCCTCTTCGTAAAGATCGCGTACTCGTCGCGGACGACGGACCTAGAAACCGCTATTAGCGGGTGTACAACGTCAGTTCGGACGATGTGTTGGGCCGGTAGTTCAGCCTGGTATGCTCGTCAGAGGCCGAAGAACGTCCGGTTCGCAAGGTACTGAGCCCGAGGAACCGGAAGGTCGCGGGTCCGAATCCCGCCCGGTCCACCATACTTAACGCTTAGCCTGTCGGAAAAATCATCGCTTTTCCACCGGCCGCTTAAGCGATTAGGACCTAGCTCTCAAGTCATTAGGTCCTACAAAGTACATGTCACATGAGGACTCGTCGACAGCTTACAGGTGTAATTTTGCGATTACAGGTGTAATTCGACATAGTTTAAGAGCGGCGAGGAAGGGAGTTTCTTCCGCATTGGAAAGGAGTTCCGTAATCGAAAGCGCCCCTTAAGCAAAGCCAGCACACTGATTGAAAATGCGAGTAGACCAAAGCGTTGACTTCTCAAATAGCAGAGTGATTGAGGATCACTAATGGTTGTACCTGTCATCATTCTTGCAGGAGCGATAAATTCGGGAAAGAGCAGAACCCTACGTAGAATTGCTGCCAGAGGGTATGAGGTGGGCACGAATGTCTTTTCTATCAAGGGCAAGAGAATCTGCATCTACTTCAGTTCCCTACAAGAGCGGGTTGGATTCTGCGTCTATCGGGCCGCCATCAAGCTTCTTGAGCACATGATTTGGAGATGCAAATCTGAGAACTGCACCTTGCTAATCATAGCATTCAGAATGAAGACGAATCGAGCGCAACTGAACTCGAACTGTATAACGAAACCACTAGACTACCTCAAGAAGAAAGGCTTGAAGGCCCACTTGGTCTACTTGCGCAAGGATTCTGCGAGACATGGTGGTCTGATGGATACCCTAATGTCACGCTTGCAAGCACAAGGAATCCAGAGCCGCAAGGGAGATCATAGAAGACAAGCTGACGAACTTTGGAAGATCGTGAGAGCAGTAGGCCCATAGCATGAGTCGTCACCCGACGGTTAACAGGCTATCCCGTCACCCAAGGACTCAACAGAGCGTATGGCGGCAACCCATAAATCTGCATGAATTGAACTCTATCAAGGGAGGGCTGAAGAAACTTGCCTGACCTTATGATGCCCTACGGTCCATTTGATTTTGATGAGGAGACTATCGATAGGGAAGTCGAAGACAACCGGATTGGCAACTATGCTCTAGGCTACAAGAGGGAATCGGATGGCGGCTTTGTTCCAAAGTATGTCGGCAGGTCAGATACCGATCTCAAGAAAGAACTAAAGGCAAAACTTCCAACCAAATCGTCTACACGACAGAAGTTCATGTTTGGTTACGCCGGTGATCGCAAGGAAGCATTCGAAAAGGAGTGCAAGAACTATCACGACTTCAGACATCAGTTGGAGAACGACATTCATCCACGACGCCCCGACGGAACCGACTATCGGTGCCCTGTAAAGGACTGCAAGGAACTTCAATAGCCCACGGGTCTGCGCCTGTTTGAATACATGAATCGACCAACGAAGAGTGCTACGGTGTCTCCCAACCCGCCGGAATCAATCTGGCGCTAAAGGAAAACAAATGGGAAGCGATAATACACAGAGCAAGCAAGAACTGTAAAGACTCCTTTGACAACCGAGTTCGATGAGGAAGTAGAGAGAATTCTCGGCAAGAGCGCGGACCGCCGGATCGTATACCAGTATCTCGTTGTAGCTCTCCTTGGGTTAGCAACCTCTATTGTGTTCCTTCTTGGATTTGCCTTCTTTCATTCAGCATCGAGACTTGTTGAAACGGCAAAAATGGGAGCGCAACTTTCTGGCACACTCATAGGTTTCATTACAATCGCCGCTTTCTACTTCTTGGGCAACATGAATTCGCTAAGAGAGCGAGCAACGAGAACGCTATCGGCTGTTTCAGAAGGCAAGTCTGATACTAAAGGGAGGGAATCTGACGAAGATATTTTGCGTATCTCTTCATCCTTAGATCGCATTTGCGGAAGACTTGGCGGGTTCTTGTTGACAACCTCTGTCGAATCAATTGCCTGCTTTGGAACAGCCGTATTTCTTTCCATGCTAGCAGTTGCCACAGCGATCGGTGTCTTGGCGGCGGTTGCCTTGTCCTTTATGGTCTTAGGAATAGGCATATTCAGCATCACACTGCTAGATTTGCAGAAAATGCTCAATCTGCTTTTCAAGTACATGCTATTGCTTGAAGAGGCGCTTCGTGGACATGGCTCGATATCCGCTCTACGTGAGAAGTTGGTGGGGGCACCTTCATCGGCAACATAAGCCCTTCAATAGCCTCAACATCAACTCCCCCCCTCAAGTTACCAGTCAAGAAAGCCCCCTACGGAAGTCACCAGAACCGCCAAAAGACCCTATCCCAGTGACGTAGGTTTTCGACGAGTTCCCCATACTCCACGAGCAGAATCCTGCATCGGCCATCACTGTTGGGCTTGTCGAAGTTGTCGTTCATACTACTACCTTTGGAAGACGACATTCGTCATGGGGTTGTTGTCTCCGAACTGTTAAGGAGAGTGTGGAGAACAGCGCATCGGGGCCAAAGCGAGAGCCTGTACTCCGGCGCTATGGTTCTGTTGACCCCCATGCAACAATTCCTATCTGTGTCGCGAAGACCGTCTTCCTCTCATAAGAATACTCGCGATGTTGTCGAGTTTCGTCCCCAAAGTCTTATCCAGGGAAGCGGCGATTCCACCGGGGAGCTTCGCCACAACAGACCTAAGTGCCAGGCCCTCATTGACGATCTCAGAAGTAGTTTCGGCATGAAGAGCCGGAAAGTCGTACTTCACGTATTCGTCTAGCGAGGGGATGTCTGTGTCGTTGTATGGCACCGGCACCATGACCTCTGCACCTTCCGCGTGCGGCGGCGCCTCTGTCTTCAGGGAATCGTAGAATCTGTCAATCCTCTCCGTTTCGTCGCCTACAAGAATCTCCACGCCCTCGGGAACATTGCTGACGTTGAATTGCCGCAGCCGCTCTCTCAGAGCCAATTGAGCAACAAACAGCCTGTAGCCAACGTGTTGCACTTTCTTACCTTTTATCAGGATTCTCACGTGCCTATCCCTACCTCTCTCCATGACCTCTTCCCAGCCGACAACCTAGATTGGTAAAACTGAGCGTAATCTTACCCTGCCGCCACGTAATAACGCCGATATATCGGGTTTCGATATATTGCTCCACCGATGCTATTTCACTCGTTGCTTGTACAATCCTCTTGGACAGACTGCCGATCATGCTCTGCTAGGATCATCAATCCAGTTGTGATCAGAATGCCACTACTCGCACCTAATGTCTCCAGCCAGCAAGCGGCATAATCCGTCGCGTCCATGTTAGAAAAGGTAAGGGATCATTTGAAATAAGGCTTGTCATTCGCCCGAATTTCTGGTGAGCAAAGGTCAAGACGTGTCAGAGTCCATCCAGAAACCGCTTCCAAAGACGATTGTCCGCCGTGCCCCGAGAGAGCCGGTCGCCAAGACAGTGGGTTCCCGACCCTCGACAGTATGGAAGGGGAGCGGCCGAAAGTATTGCGAAGCTACCAATTCCGAACAAAGCCACTTCGACATTTACATTAACAATGAGTGGTTGGCTGAAGGAAATGAAATGGGCAGACAGGCTACGACGGAAGTGCCGCCACCTTCGACAACGGGTCCAGAAAGAACCACTACGGTAAGCTTCTTCCCCCAGCCACTTCGTCTAGGTCAGCAGAACCCGCAACCGATGTGGCTTGGTCTACTCGGGAAAAGCGGCTGAACTACTATGTGAACCAAGTTCTCCATGGTCCGAAGCGTTTCTCGAATGCCTTGCAGCCTCTTTATCACAGGACTAGTGTTCGGAGGTCTGCTCTACTATCTGCAATAGGCGCTACTTGCCAAAATGCTTCGGAAGTCAACAGCTTCTCGACTTCCTCAGCGAGGCTGTGTCGTATCATTTGCAGATGTGTCCAGTCCGTGACCAAACGATCTTCCCCAGCCATCTTCTCGTTGTAGTCTTGTAGGGTTCTGTTAAGTCCCAGAGCGATGGGTTAGCTTGTCAACCGTTGGGCGATGCCCGTTCCTGATTGGGAAGTAACCCCCCATTCCACCATGAATTCGATCACCTTGAGCAGCCACAGGGCTCGTGGCAGTTCTGGGGGTTTCCCTTTAGAGGTCATGTAGTTTTGTTTCCACTTGTTGGTCGATGGCACCAGTGAAGTTAACAGAACCGTGTGATGCTCCTGCACTGTGTTATCCCAGGACATCTTGCACATCATGATCTTGCGAGGAGTTCTACGAAAAAAGAGAGGCATCGAACACTCTCTGAAGCAGACTTCTGCCAGAGTCTCTTCCTGAAACATGCTCTGCTTGCTCAATTCGACAGTGTGCAATATCTTGTGGGATAACACACTGTGATGCTCCTGCACCTCAAGGCATATAAATCGTGGGCCACAAACCTAGTCGTCAGCAATGCCATCCGTGGAATTACTCACCTACCTTGAACTGGTCGGCCAGCAACTCAAGTTAAAACTATTCGAAGATAGGCTGGCGCTCCAGAAGGTCACATACCTGCTACAGGAAGCGGGAATTGACCTTGGGTATACCTTCACCTGGTATGTAAGAGGTCCATATTCTCCGTCATTGACAAGGGATGCCTACCAGCTAGTCAACTTCAGAGTAGATACCAAGCAACTCCCACGGCCAGAAGCCGCAGATGCAAAGAAGATTCAAGTGATATCTCAATTGATAGAGAGTGTTGAGGGAAAGCATCCAAGTCGGGAGTACTGGCTTGAACTTCTCGGTTCTCTGCACTTTGTGGCCAAGTATCTTGCCCCGGGCAAGAACCGCAAAGAAAACATCGCAGACTTCAAGCAAAAGAAACCGGGTTTCAAAGATGCCGATATCAAAGAAGCTTGGAAACTCCTGCAAGATCACGGATTGATCAGAAGATAGTGCTCCTTGGCGCCTTCATTTCAAGGAAGCCAAGAGCGGATCTTCATATTCGACAACGTCCATGGGTATATTCCACTTTCCCCCGTCGAAAGGGAGATTGTGGACACTTCCGTTTTCCAGAGACTGAGGCGCATTTCCCAACTCGGTCTCGCTTCCCTTGTATATCCTGGGGCTAATCATTCAAGATTCGCTCATTCGCTGGGCGCGATGCATGTTCTGGCCCGAATGCTAGACAACTTGGCAATCAATGAACCTAGACTCAAGGTCAGCGACGAGGATAGGCAGCTGCTTCGGCTTGCGGTTCTGCTGCATGATCTAGGACATTTTCCGTTTTCGCACGTGATTGAAAGAGTAATGAAACGGAGATCTGGCAACGCCGGTAAACATGAGGTGTTGAGTAGATTCATACTGGAAGACAAGACTGATTGGAGCATATCTCAAGTTCTGCACAAAGCGAGCACGCGGGACGGAGTCGTCAAGCTTCTCAAGGGAAAATACCCAGGTCCCGCCTTGTACGGGTACTTGATCTCGTCGGACCTAGATGTTGATCGACTCGATTATCTTCAGCGAGATTCTGTTCACACCGGTGTTGCCTACGGAGCCATTGATGCTGAGCGGATACTCAGAACGGCGACGGTTGACAATCCAGAGAACCCGTCTTTCTTGGTGGCAATGAGCAAGGGGGCGTACGCTATTGAAAACTACATTCTAGCTCGGTATCACATGTACAACTCCGTGTATTACCATAAGGTGATAACCGCATTCGAATTGATGCTGGATAGGCTGTACGAGTTGCTTAGTGATGATCATGTAGGTTTTCTACCCAAGCTCGAAGCTGTTCATAGAATGTCCGAAGAAGAATTCACAGCGTATGACGACGGCTATGTACTGAGCGCGTTTACCAGGTATTTGAAGGAGGGGAAGTCTGATGCCGCCAGCGAACTCATTCGTATGTTGTACGCTAGGAGCCCTGTGAAAGAAGCCTATCGCGAGTTCAAGGTCACCGAGATGAAAGATCTCAAATTCGACAAGTTGCGTGAAGATACGACTGACATAATCCGTGATAAGTTGGCACAGGAGTCAGAGATCGACAGAGACTGGATTTTCGTCACCGAGTGCCAGATCCCTATCATGTCCGAGACTGATGAAGAGGCAATATACGTTCAGAGCGATGGAAAACCCATAAAGATTGCAGACGACGATCGCTCGATTGTGAGCAAGCTGGGCGGGTTTGGAATGAGGGGTTATAGAATCTTCACGAAAGCAGAGTTGGTGGAAAAACTAGGCAGCTCTATTGGCACGATGAGAACCTAGGGTCGAACCACTTCTCGTTTCCCTTTACGTGCGTGGAATTAGCTTCTTCAGTCGGCTTATGTCTGAATTGATCAGTTTGTCTATGACAACCTCATTCTTCTCGAAATTGACCGTGAAAGTTATTCTGAAATCTCCAACTCTTCGTCTGAACAGTCCCTTGACGTTCTTGATGGGCTTCACATCGCCGCCAAAAGGGTCGCTTGCTATTTCCCTGATTGCGCTGAGGATGCGCTGCTTGTCCTCGGTGGGTAGTCCATCGATCTCCTTGAGAGCTCTCCGGTGGATGAGTACGCTAAACACTGGTCCGGGCTTCGTCAAGTGTCACGAACTCAGAAAGCCTTCCCTTCAAGTAGTCGTCTAGGCGTGACTTGAGCTCCTTAGCTTCTTCCTCAGAAACCAGTTCGCCTTCCTCGAAGAGTAGCAAGTTGAGGCTTCTCAGTATGGTGTCGACCTTCCTTTCCAGTTCTACAACTCTGGCTTCAGCCATTTCGATTCACTTCCAACTATCATGCAGCCATCAATTAAGTCTTCGAAGGCAACAGATATCTCAACCAAAGGACGAGTCTGCTGATAGAACCGTCTCTAACTCGTCTCAGAGCCATTGAGAGGAATGGGTTGCATGCCCTGTCGAGTTCAAGAACCTCCCGGCTGGGCTCGTCTTTGCGACGGCCTACATGGTCATTGAGAGCATCGTGTACTTTTCGGAACTCACGGTGATAGTACCACATTTGTTGAACGGAAACACTGGCGAGGTTGTCCTGCTCGCCCTAGGTGGGGTTGGGATTTCCGGCACGTTCCTGTATTCGATCAATGGATTCGGATACGGTCTGATGAGTTTGGCCACACTGTTTGCCGCGCCAGTCTTCACGGGGGAGAAACTTGAACGTTGGGTCCGCTGGGCATGGAACAGCGTAGCCGCATATTGACATTGGATTCCAACGTTATGATAGCTGCTCTGAAAGAGGACGAACCGCACAGCGACCATTGCGCAGAGATACTTGAGAAGGTTCCAGACTTGTTTGTCCTGTCAGAGCCTAGCGTCATCTACCAAGAAGTCTGTGGAACGCTGGCAAGAAAGGCTGGAGCAGATGAAGAAAAAGAGGCAAACACCCCCATTTGCGGGCGAAAACGCAAAGAATCTTTAATTTGGTCCCCGCCAGACACGCTGATGGCACTCTACTATGACGGTCTCGGTGGAGAAAGTCGAAAGGGAATTGAAGATACCGCGAGAAGACCTCCTAAGGGAAGGGATAAGGCGGTTCCTCGAGTTTGAGCTTAGAAGACTGAGCGCGGAGAAAGCTGCGATCTGCGTGAGACATGGCGTGGCCTGTTTCGATGAGCTCTGGCGCAAACTTGAAAAAGGGGATGTTGAGGAGGGCGCATGCTGGGAGGACCTGGTCAGACTCGAGTTCTTGGAACTCAGGAGTGACAAGGTCGTTAGCCTTCTCAAGGAGCACACGGAGGCTTGAGCTCTAGGGAAGAGATCTACGTCAGGTTAACTGAAATCGCTCTCAAGCATTTCCACGACATCATCAGCGGCTGCGAGACTGTGGATGGCAAGTTGCGACTCATGGTGACAGACGGAAGCTACATTGACGTATGGCTCTCTGAACTATCCACCCTGATGTGTCAGTGACAAGAATGTTTACAGTTGAATCGAAGGCGGCGAGGCAGAGGTGGGTAATGAACTGGAATTACGAGAGGCCGCATCAAGGGATAGGCTATCTGTATCCGGCAGACGTATGCTTCAGAGACCTGACACATCACAGTGGATAGAACATGACGTATGGCTCTCCGAAAAGCGTAAGGGGACCTACGCCTATCACTGGGAAAGACGGGGCATCGACGGGACCATCTACAGACACAACAATCTTCCCGACCCGCATGCGAGAGCGCTGAAAACATTTCCCAAGCACTTCCACGACGGAAGTGAGCAGACTCTCGCTGAGAGCTCCATCAGTAACGACCCGGAAGACGCTCTGCGTGATTTCTTGAGTTTCGTTCGCCGAAAGATTACCTGAACTGCTTCGGCTGCGATCTTCTCTGTCAATGTCTTGATTCCTTGCTCGAGGCTTTCGAGTTGCTTCAGCTCGATGTCAAGTATTGTCTTCTCGGTGGAGGGTAACTGTAGGCTGCGTAGCC
>Ga0315291_10006165_pt1 | contig 14914 bp, 15 predicted proteins | sample YL17G12_20_MG_FD_203070 | JGI IMG/M metagenome (GOLD analysis project Ga0315291, IMG submission 203070) | Sediment microbial communities from Yellowstone Lake, YNP, Wyoming, USA - YL17G12_20 | ecosystem: Environmental > Aquatic > Freshwater > Lake > Sediment | place: USA: Wyoming | collected...
GCTCGCGAGTCGCTTAGCTTGACCCATATTATGACTAGCCATTATAATGGTGGTTCCCAACTCATGACTTGCCCTTGTTATCACGTTCTCCACGACGGTTGCGCTTCTAGGATCCAAATTTGCGGAGGGTTCATCGAGTAAGAGAATCTCAGGATCTATGACAAGTGCTCTTGCTAGAGATACGCGTTGTTGTTCTCCACCGGAAAGTCTTCTAGCCCTTCTTTTGTCAAAACCCTCCAATCCAACCATTCTGAGAACATCATGAATCTTCTCGTCTATCTGAGATCTACTAAGTCTTCTAATCTTCAACCCGTATGCAAGATTTTCATAGACTGAGGTGTTGAATGCTACACTCTTCTGAAAAACTAAAGTGGCAATATTTCTGAGCTCTCCGGGGTCCCGAGATTTTCCGTCTACCACAATAGTGCCTTCGGTCGGTCTTTCAAGACCTGCGATGATCCTGAGGAGAGTTGATTTTCCTGATCCGTTGGGTCCGATAAGAGCTGTAACTTCGCCTTTGTCGAAGACCAGGTTGATGTTCTTCAGCGCCTCCAGTTGACCGTATTTGTGTGAGACTTCCTGAAGTTCGACATGATTGGTCAACGAACTCGCCTCACAAAATTGGCTAGGAAAGTCACGAAATAGACAATGATCAGGAGAATGATTACGAGCGCTATGCTGAACGCTATCTCGCCTCTCGCTGTTTCGAGGGCTATCGCTGTTGTAAGAACTCTTGTGACATTACGGATGTTTCCGCCCACCATCATGACAACACCGAGTTCAGCGATGGCTCTGCTGAATGCGGCCACGATAGAGAGCAAGATTCCGGAAGTCGCCTCTCTTGCTATCGTGAAAGCGACAGCCGTCTCTGATGCGCCCAGCGTTCTCGCAAGGTCTCGAATCTCGACGTCTGTGGATTCGATTGCGCTTGTTGCGAAACTTATGACAATTGGTGTTATGAGCGCTGATTGACCAATTACCATTCCGTTAGTTGTAAAGAGTAGGTGGAAAATGCCCAGCGGTCCGCTGCGAGATAAGAGAAGGAAGAAAAACAAACCCAAAGCAACGGTCGGGACACCTAAAAGGCCTTGAAAAATAACTTTGACAAATCTTTTTCCTGGAAAACTCTTCAGCCCAATCACGAGAGCTATTGGAACACTCCAAGCTGACGCCAGAATTGTGGACAAGACAGAGACGTGAATTGAGCGCGCCGCTACACTTAGGACCTCAGGGTTGCCTGTGACTATGAGTCTAATCGCTTCGATAAAACCATCTACAAAGACTCCGAGGGACATGTGTCATCAGGACTACATACTGACAGAAAAGAGATTATGGTTTGGTGAGAACTGTCACTAGTCTCACCATTGTCAGCGGGAGGGCCATCATATAGAGGTCTCCCTCTTGGTACCGGTACTCCGGAGGACACTCGGTGTCACCAAAAGGATCAATAGCGTATTTCTTTATCCATTGAGCCATCTGAGAGTCAGGTTCGTCCTTCAATAGTTTTATTGCAGGTTTGAAGAGCGACTGACCGTAATCGCTTACACCGAAATCGTCGAACATTTTCTGCCCTTGATCGGAAGCCATGAATCTTATGAAGGTCATAGACGCTTCAAAGTTCGCTTTGTTAGTATTATTGTTTCTCGGATCGCATGCTATCGCACTGTAGACGTTGAGCAGATCATATCCACCTTCCACAAGTACTACAAGCTTGATGTTGCCATTGTTGTAGTTCATCAGATAGCTTCCTAAGTCAGTTATTGTGTAGGCTTGTTTCTCGTCTGCCATTTTGAGTGTCGCAGTCATCCCTGATCCAGCTTCGAAATACCAAGCCTCGTCTCTAAGAAGAGTCATGTTGTATCCAGCAGTCTTCCACAGACGCCCTTCCTTAGAATGAGTACCTGAACCGTCTCCACGAGATATCCAACTTGCATTTCCTTCTTTGATCTGTTGCATAGCGCTAAGCGGGTCTAGACCCTTTATGCTGGCAGGGTCATCGGCTGGACCGACTATTACAAAGAAATTGTAGGCAAGTATCTTTCTGTTCACTCCAACTCCGTCTTTGAGGAATTGAAGCTCCCTGGCTGGGTCGTGGACGAGAATCATGTCTGCGTCGCCCCTCTTTGCAGTTTCTATGGCCAACCCCGTACCTTGTGATATGAAGGACACGTTTATGTTCGGGTATTCCTTCTCGAAAGTTGCTTTGAGAATATCGAGGAATCCTGTTTCATAGAGGCTTGTAGTTGTAGAGACTATCAGTTGTTTTCTTTCACCTTGCTCTGTTGGCCTCGTTAGATAAATGTAGGCTCCTGCAATCGCTATAAGGACAATTATGACGATGATGGCAGCCCCAATCTTCTTCGTGTTACTCTTCGTACTCAACATGCTCACCGTTGTATTTTTCCGTATAGATCGACGATTCTATATAAGGATACCTTGACAGTTGTGAAATGCTATTGGCTAGTAGGTAAAATAGTAGCATTCCAAAGGACGATTTCCCTTTGACTCGAGACTCGAAGATTTTGCCGAACTTCAAGATCTGGTTGGGTAAGGATACCGGTCACGTTTTGGGTGAAGGTGGAGCTATTCTTCTGAAGGCTATCAGAAAGCATGGTTCAATATCGGAGGCTGTTGGGTAACAACGATTCTGTTGTCCGAAGGAAAGGAGCACTTGTGGCAAGACAAGCGGAAAAGAGCTCCAAACCCAACTATGCCAACGGTCGGTTGGAGGATAAGGGGTTATTTTCCCTTAAGGTTATTGACCGAACCGTTGGATCATAGAGGGTGGACTAACGACTTCCTCAGCGGCAAGGCGCAGGGGGGAGTCGTTATGTATAGCGCTACACATCGCTTTTGATATTTAAGATTGTTGTTGGTAGCCGTAACGCGTGGAAAACTTGCAGAATACCTTCAAATCCCACACTACTATGTTCTCCCATACTCTGCTATGATGGAGAAAGAGGGGATGATTGCTCGCGTTGAACGAGTGGGCATCTCTACTACCGAGAAAGGAAACAAGAAACTTTTCAAACTCATGGCTACGAGGTTTCTGAAGGAATCGAAAGCCATACTAGGCGCAGCGCTGTTTGAGGAACTTTGGCGTCGCGTAGGCACCGATAGCTAGAGCTTGAGTCAGTTACCCATTGCATCACGTTACAGGACTAGCATTGTGATGATACCTGCAGCAAAGCAGTATACTGCGAAGAGATGAAACCTGTCCGAAACAAGAGTTCTTTGCACGATTTTCAGCGCAGCATAGCCTGAGAATGCAGATACTACCATGCCGACAAGCGAGTAAAGGCCAAACACATCGATCGTTAATGAGCCTAGTTCCAGTACGCTTGCTCCAACTACTGCAGGTACAGACAGCAAGAAAGAGTATCGGAAAGCCTCGTTTTTCCCTACACCGCTTAGTAACCCTGTGGATATGGTGGAGCCGCTTCGAGAGATTCCGGGCGCGATTGAAATCGCCTGAGCGAGTCCAACAAATAGAGAAATCACTGCGTTCAATCGCCTAGTGCCAGTTCTCAGAACTGAGCACAGCAACAGAACTCCAGTAATCAAGAAACCAATTCCAACTGCTTTGATGTTCAAGAAAAGTGATTCGAAGAATCTCAGGAACAAGATGCCCACGATAATCGTTGGAATTGTTCCAATCAATATGTAAAGTAACATTCTGGAATTCTCATCGAACTTTCTGGAAATAATTGATCTTGAGATATTGAGCAGATCTTTTCTGAAGAATACCACAACAGCGAGCAAAGTGCCAACATGCAACATCACGTCAAACCCTACCGAGACATCTATGCGCATCAACTTTTGTGCAATAACCAAATGTCCCGAGCTAGAAATTGGAAGCCACTCAGTGAAACCTTGCAGTAACCCCAGGGCTACTGCTTTGATCAGATCAGTTATTATGTCCCCCATCACACTACACTTCCTTGAAGGTAAGACGCAAATCGGAAAAAGATCCTCGCATGTTCTCCATAGAGATCAAACCGATCTTCTCTCTAGAAGCTCCACTCTGGCACTCAACCCAAGAGAGGATGGCATGGGCAATCGTTATCTCTACGACAATCATACGCTCAAGACAAATAGATCAATGCTTGGATACGAGAAAGAATAACTCGAGGACAAGGAGTGAGGTGTAGATGCGGTTTGCTCAGGACGCTTGAAAAATATTCGTCAAGCAAGCGTATTGCCCTGACAATCTACGTGTCCTCTGTCATTTTCTTCGTTGCCATAATATTTCTGCCTCCACTTCTGGGAATTCTGATGAAATGGCCATCACTCTTCCAGATGTTTGAGACACCGGATCTCCTGGCTCGTGCTCAATCCGCCATTGTCGCATCCTTTGCCATCGCACTAGCGATATCGGTTCTGGACCTAATTGCCGCACTCCCCTTAGCATGGTTTATCGCACGACAAACCTCAAAGAAATATGCGTCCGTAATCGATACGCTGGCAGACATTCCATTCATAATTCCAACGGTCGCCTTAGGTTACTCAGTTCTTCTTTTCTGGGGTCGTGAAGGAGCGGGCGCATTTACAGGCAATGCATTAGTATCTCCTGGTTGGCTGCTGATCGTGTTACTACACTTCGCCTTTTCATATCCCGTGGTTGTCAGAGTGATGGTGGGAGCGCTTCAAGACTATGAACGCACTCTTGAGACCGCCGCCCGAACATTAGGCGCCTCTCCTTTGACCGCCGTAAGAACTGTCTCGCTTTCAGTGCTGAAGCCCGCTCTTGTCTCTTCCTTTCTCCTCGCATTTTCCCGATCGCTTTCAGAGACAGGAGCCACGGTAATGGTCGCCGGCGTTTTCGAGAATGGAACGGTCTTCATAAAGAATGCCTCTGATGCTGGCCTTGTCAGCCCGCTTGTATTCGTTAGTTTCGTGCTAATAGCAACTTCAACCTTGATGTTCATGATCATTAGAATACTGGGACCGAGACTCAGGATTCCAGTTTCAAAAGTATGGCCGCATCTTGAGCAGAAACTCAGCGACAGAGGTGCAGTACGTACGCGTGATCTCCTTACGATTGCTGTGTTCGCCTTCTTTGTGCTTGTTCCATCTCTATTTGTGGCCTTGCCTGGTGGGAGGGCGCTGACTGACGGAACTGTGGGTCAGGCAATTAGCGGGTTTGGAGTATGGTCGACCTATTGGGGATCGGTGGCGCTTTCATATTCAGTAGCAATCTGCGCAACTCTGCTGAACATTCTTGTCGGGCTTCCCTTGGCGATTCTTATTGCACGAAGAAGGATCGGAAGCGCCGCTTGTACAATCCTAGACGCTGCAGTGAATATCCCAATAGTGATCCCTTCAATTGCCGTGGGGGTATCACTTCGCCTATTTTGGGGAGGTTACACTGGAATTCCCGAATTCTGGCTGCTCGTACTGGCGCATTTGACAGTGACCAACGCCTACTTCGTACGTTCGATGATCTCAGCCTTCGAAAGAATCCCGCCCGAACTTGAAGAGGTGGCTCGAACTCTTGGGGCCAAGCCTCTCACGGTGTTCAGAAAAGTCACAATTCCTTTGGCAAAGTATTCGATGATTTCTGGAGCGGTAATGGCTTTCACTAGAAGCGTTGATGAAACAGGTGCAACGTTGGCGGTATCGAAGGAATTGAAGACTGCTCCTGTACTGCTGGTGGAATGGGTGAAAGCGACCGTGCCCACCTCACCCTCAACTATAGGGTTAGGTGTGAGCGTTCTACTATTGACCTCGTTTGCATCCTTGTTGGTGTTCAAACTCGCGGCGAGGAGGTCGTTCTAGCGATGCCCTCCATACGTTTGATAAGCGTCACCAAACGGTTCAAAGACAATGTCGCACTTGATCGCGCATCTCTCAACGTCAGAAGTGGGGAATATGTATGCGTTCTAGGTCCAACGGGAAGTGGAAAGACAACACTACTTCGAGTAATCGCTGGACTAACCCAGCCCGATAGTGGTCAACTCCTCATAGATGGAAAATCAGTAGATGAGATGGGACCCGAGGATCGAGGAACCGCCTACGTTCCACAACAATATGCACTTTTCCCTCACTTGACCGTGCTCCAAAACGTTGCTTTCTCTCCTTTGGCTAAGGGATACAAGAAAGCAGAGGCATTTGAGATAGCCCGCAAGGTTCTGCAAACTGTGAAGCTCGCCCACAGGGAAGGTGCTTTTCCAAGCGAACTTAGTGGCGGAATGCAGCAGAGAGTCACTCTAGCGAGAGGAATCGCTTCAGGTGCCCGTCTCCTTCTCCTAGACGAACCTCTTGGAGCGCTGGATGCTCGTTTGCGAATGGAATTGCGGACGGAGCTCAGAAGAATAGCTAAGGATCTCAGTTTGACTGCGATTCATGTCACTCATGATCAGAAGGAAGCCATGTCGATCGCTGACACAATCGTCGTTCTCAAGGATGGAAATATTCAGCAAACTGGCTCACCGTTTCACTTGTATCAAGACCCCGCTTCAATCTTCGTATCTAGTTTTGTTGGCGGATCCAACTTTCTCCCCGGAGTCGTTGTGGGAATCGAAGGCACCAACTCCCTGGTTGAACTCAGAGATGGAATACGAATCAGAGTTCACCAGAGGTCCCATAGACGCGGAGAACCAGTGATCTTGTCAGTGAGACAGGAACTAACAATACTGAGAAACCACGCAGACGAAAAAGAGAACGCAATTCCTGGAGAAATCAGGGGCACAAGCTTCGTTGGAGACGCAATTGAGTATGACGTTGAACTAGACAACAGAGAGACAGTGAAATGTAAAGTTCCAAGTTACTATGTCTCTGAAGGATCTTTGCCGTTTCAAACGGGAGAGAGAGTATTTGTTACCATCGATCCACATGACTGCAATCTCTACTCGGAACCACCACTTGGATTAGCCAAAGAGTTGGAGGCTTTCTAATTGCCCCAAATTAGAGTTGTGAACGTCAGCAAACGTTACGGAAGTCTTACAGTTCTCGAACACGTCTCACTCAACGTAGAAGACGGCGAATACGTTTCTATAATTGGCCCGAGTGGATGCGGAAAGACTACCTTGCTTAGATGCGTCGCCGGAATAATTGATCCCACTGAAGGAGAGATCTATGTTGACGATAAGTCACTGGTAGGCGTTCCACCTGAGAAGCGAAACATCGGATATATGTTTCAAGAGATTGCACTTTTTCCACATATGAATGCGAGAGAGAATGCGGGCTACGGTCCTCGTGTAAGAGGGCTTTCAAGACGTCGTGTCCGAACAATGGCAGGCGAGGCACTGGAGATGGTAAAGATGAGTGAAAGATCAGAAGACTACCCGAATGAGCTTAGTGGAGGGGCTAGGCAAAAAGTCGCTCTTGCCCGTGCAGTGGGGTCTGCGCCTTCCGTCCTGCTACTCGACGAACCTTTGGGGTCTCTTGACGCAAGCGTTCGATTGAGCCTTCGTATGGAGCTGAGGAGACTTGCGAAAGAGCTTGGACTTACAGCAATTCATGTTACTCACGACCAAGAGGAGGCAATGTCGATATCTGACAGAATAGTCATTATGAGGGCGGGACGGGTTGTTGAAGTTGGAAAACCTCAGAACCTATACTTGGACCCGAGACAAATATTCACAGCCAACTTCCTTGGTGAAGCAAACTTCATGAGAGCTCGTCTGATGGCCACTGGAGAAAATGGTGCTATACTTGACGTTGGGGGAGAAGAACTAAACATTGAATCACGCACAGTTCCTAGAGATTCCGTAGTCGCAATCAGACCCCAATTCATTCGGATTACTAAGAGACAAGTTGAGGGTTCCGGTTGGAGAGGTAAAATAGCTGAGAAGACATTTCTTGGGGACGTGGTTCGATTTCAAGTGAACCTTGAGAATGGCTTCAAGATCACGGCTCAGATGCCTCCGACGGCTCAGGATGTTGATGCAGATGTTGGAGACGAAGTCAGCGCAAACTTTCAAAGAGACAAGCTGCTAACATTTCCTTGTCCAACAGAGGGTTTAGAAAAAGAACTTTCAGCATGGTAGGGAAACAAGAATTGACAGAAAGATTTGAGAGTTGGTTTGCAGCACGTCGCAGAGTCAAAGCAATCGAAATGATTGAACTCCTGACCAAGATAGCGACCAATTGCGTAGACGAAATGACAAGATGTATCCAAGCTGCTTCAGATGGTAAGACCACAGAGACCAAAGCAGCGTTCGGAAGACTTCGAAGCAAAGAACGTGAAGGAGACAACCTCAGAAAGTCAATAATAGACGAGCTAGCGAGGGCAAATCTCCCCGGATATGAACGAACCAGTCTTATGCGTATAGCCAGGCAGATAGACTGGATTGCAGATTGGTCATTAGAATCAACGAATATACTAACTCAGTTCAACTACGAACGAATGCCAGAGGGAGTTCGAAAAATAGTCCATGAAATGTCGAGAGCTGTGAAAGACTGTGCAGTCAATGTCGAAGATTGTATCAGAAAACTGACTGCAAAACAGATACGTGCTTCACTGGATGCCGCAGACGCCGTCGAAAGATTTGAAGAAGAAGTTGACAACCTGCACATAAACGCGAGAGGCGAAGTCAGCAAAATCAACGATCCAAGCTTGGGAATGGGGGCGGTTGTGCTGCTGGTCTTCTTTCTAGAAGCCCTCGAGAATGTTTCCGACAGATGTGAAGATACCTGCGACCAGGCTAGAGTGATCGCGGTGCTTCACTCGCAGAGTTGAATCAGTTCCACAGATTCGACAATCCTCGTGGAATAGACAGCTGAGTATCGGAGATAGCGGATGCTACACCGCAAAGGAGGCCTGCTACATGATACGTGGTAGAACCATAAACGTCAGATAAGCGCAGAACCGAGAGATCTAGTCTTTTATCGCTTCCAGAAAACTCACAACATTCCAGAGTTTAACTCGCGTGTAGGGCGGCATATTTGGATCCTGAGAAATCTCATCTAAAATGGATATGGCGTTAGAAGCTCTGACGCCTAAGGTGTACTGGCCAATCTGCAATGCGTCCATGGCTTCCTTGGCGGCTCTTCTTATGTTTCTTGGAGTTGTTGTGTCCTGCGATACTTCACCTAAGACGACGAGAGCCTGCTGTACCCTAGATTCATAGTCGGCTCTTCTCTTCGACGTCTTTGATCCGGACATTGGAGCTCACCGCTCAACGAAACCACAGTTCAAACTCACGGTTGTCAAAACCCTCCTAAAGAAGTATCGGTTTTTCCTGAGGTCGTGCGCTGGCATTCAAGGCTTGTCTCACTTGCCGTCCAGAAGAAGAGGCGAATAGCAATCCTACATTTCCAGTCTTCTAGCTTTCAATTCTGGAAGTGTCCATACAATTATTACTGCCGAAATGAGACTGAGCCCTGCCCCAAGATACAGTCCGATTTCCCATCTCGAAATGGATGCAAAGTAGCCCATCAAAACCGGAGCTGGAAAGGCAAGCGCTCTTCCAACATTATAGAGAAAATTCAAGGCCGTTGCACGTACTCGAGTGGGAAACAACTCTCCGTAGAGGGCTCCATATACCCCAAAATATCCCGCGAAAAATACGTTCATAGCGACGGAGACAAAGATCTCCGACATTGTTCCGGCTCTCACCAGCAATAGAACAGATGCCACGTAGCCGATCGCCCAAATCGTGAAGGCACTTCTTCTTCCGATGTGGTCACTTATTGCTCCCCCCAGAAGATGACCAGGCCAGCCAATGAGTAACCAAGCAATACCTACAATGTTTGCCACGGCAACAAAGCTCTCCCCCTTCTCCATCTGCAGATAGGCTGGGGCCCACGCCCAAACCGTGTAGAAACCAAGTTGGCCAAGGGTTGTAAGAAAAAGCCCCAACACCGTACGTTTCACGAGGTCTTTCTCCCAAAGCTGAAGAAAGGTGAATCTTCCACTGACTTCGGCTATTTCCTCGGGGAGCCTATGATGGCTTTTCAATAGTCTGAAATCTAGCCACATCTGAGACTCGCGCATCCAAATCCCTACTGGAACCACAAGAAGAGCCGGAGCTATCAGCGCAGCGAAGCCGATCCTCCACTGTGGGTATGGGGAGTCCGGAACAATCATAGGAAGAAACGCAGCTACAGTCATGCCCAGCGGGTAGGCTCCTTGAATCAGTCCTGAAACTAGTCCTCTTACTTTCTTGTGACATATCTCGTTCAACATCGACATACCTATACCCCATTCTCCACCACAACCCAAACCGACGACGGCTCGAGCTACAATCAAGATCGCTATGTTTGGGGAGAACGCAGTCATCGCGGATCCAATGGAAGAGACTGTCAGTATCATCATCAGAGTCCTCTTTCTTCCGTAGTAGTCCCCCAGGATTCCGAATACTAGTCCACCTATCCCGGTGAACACTACTTGGATGGAGAATATCAGCCCCAGAGAGATTGCGTCAACGGCAAAATCCTGAGCGATTTCTAGCATGTAGAAACTGAACAGGGTGAGGCTGAGAATCTCACTGACTCTGGCCAACAGCACCATCGATAGAGTGAGATTTCTTTCGCGGGGCGTGTAACAATCGCAGTAGTCTCCGCTTCGAGTTCTCTCTTCCGCTTCTTTCAGGAGTCTTTCAGTGATCAACTGTTTCGCCATATTCTAGTTCGCTAGGTCAACGATCCATTGAAGACCTAGACAACGCGGTTCACCATCATTTAACTGTGTAGACAAGTTGTATGACTTAATTGTCGACTCGTCTTGATGTTCAGAGTGAAACTCCGCTCTCTTTTTTAGTTCCGGGAACATCCTACAAGCTCTCGTGTCGAGGCCCTTGTATTGAGCGACGAAATAGAACGCATGGCCGACCTACTCAAATCAGGGGCAACTATGCTGTCGGACACGTGTCCTCAGTGCCAGAGTCCACTGTTCAAGGTCAAGAATGAACTATTGTGCGTCAAGTGCAACCGTCCCGTGGTGGTTGTGAAAGCGACCGAGGACGAGAGCAACGTCGTGGCTGCCCAAGCTTTGGGAAAACTTGAGCAGACCGCGTTGATGAAGATCAACGAAATCAATTCGTCGCTGAAAGTTGAGAATGATCCTGCGAAGATTGAGAAACTGCGACTGTCACTTTCGGATTGGCTTACGGTCGTAGAGAGAGTTAGAAAACTGAAGAGCTAGCCTTCACGACTCATCTTCTCTGTACTTAGCTGAAACAACCTCTCTAATCCTATGGGACTTTTTCTTTCCTATACCATCAACGTTCTGGAGGTCTCTTTCAGATGCTGAGAACACTTCTTCAATCGTTCCGAAAGCCTTCAGTAGTCTCTTCGCCAATGTGGTCTCAACAAATGGTAGCCCTGCAACAATGTACTGCTGCACTTCGCATAGACTCGGAGGCTTCTTTTCGGATCGGACACGAAGTGGACGTTTCTCTCCCAGCTGTTCTCTCCTCGCAATCGAGAATAGTAGCAGTGCTGTCTCTCCAGCTGTTCTGGTCCAGACAATGGGTATCTCATAGTCGATTATGAGACTGGAGACGGCGCCCATGATGGCCTGAGGTCGAATGTTACGATGTGTGTATAGGGTCTTACCTTCGATCAAGAACAGAGGTTTCTCGTATGAATTCTTCAGATTAATGGCTTGGCTGAAAAGTCTACCATCTATGATCGAAGCTGAAAAGTCATTTGAAGTTTTTCGTTCAACAACGACCCTTTCAGAGAGTACGAAGTCACCAACATCGAGAGTCTTCGAAACAAGTGTTATTCCGTAGTTGTGAAGTTCGCTTATGACATCTGAAGCCTGTTCTCTGTTGTCAACAATGATTGTGACTTTCTCACGATTCTGGCTTCGTTTTGTCCTAGAAACGCTGATGTATGTGTCAAGTCTCATCTCAGGTGTTTCTTTCTCAGTGAAGTCTGTCAAGTCTTTTGTAGATCTACTCATTGGAATTTCTCAACTCTGAACCAAACAATGACAGTTTGTGCCTTCACAAATACCCGCCACTATTCTCTGGTCTTGTCAGATCGAGTGAGTCACTTACTGATTGTCTCATATACGTGATGCGCCAAATTCACCTTCCTAGTGATGTGAGCCCAATTGGCTGAATCGAAGGAATCAAGGCTTGTCTACAGGAGAGGGCGTAGACCTATGGGTTTGGTGCTTAAGCGGAAGAGACTAGATCGGTCCAGCTTTCAATACGTGGGGTTTCCGCAAACGATTCATGGGAGAGCCATTTTGACTTACGATGTGGACAGCACAACCCTCCAGAGAACTCTCATCAGAATCCTGAAAGAATTCAACAAGTTGAGACTCGACACCTCAATCAGTCTGGCTGACCGCGAAGGTTATTTTGACGGCGAAATCACCTTCAAAGTAGGCGTTGCAAACGAGCAATACTTCTGCTACTTGGACAACTATCAAGAGCGATTGGCAAGTGAGTTTCTAACCAAGCAAGGCACGCTACCCATTCTCGACTTTCTAGTAGTGGCTAGGTACCTCCTGAAAGATCAGGAGAGGCATCCTATCCGAACCGACAGCTATCTGGTACGCTTCATTACATCCGAATTCCAGATGGAGGTTTACCTGTCTCATGAGAAGGGGATTCGAAGACTGAACCCGGACGAGCTCATAACTATGATAGCGAATGAATTGAACCGGCAGCTCAAAACTGGATATGGAGCAAACCTCAAAATCGAGTCTCTGAGGGCGGCATGACCACTTTGGTGAACTAAGTCATAAATACATAGCCCTTGGGAATTCTATGTCTGTTTCAGGTAGGCATGGTTTAAGGGTAGTTTCCTTCAAAGAAATCTGTAATTCTTTGAATGGTCTTCTTCATTTTGGTCTTGCTTTCAATGGACATTTTTTCGGAAGGAGGTTTTTCTGAATAGGAATGGGAATAGGAATAGGTATCAAGCTCCTTAACCAGATATTCTCGGTATTCCTTTGCTATCATGGCAAGATGAGAGTCGTATCTTTCCTTCACTGACTGCCCTTGTTGAACGAGAAGTTTCAGGTCTCTCAGTATATCATATCTATCATCTGTGAATATTGTATACTTGTCTTTGTCTGGAAGTTTCTCGTACCATTCAATTGCCTCGAGGAACTCGTCTCGAAAGATTTTGATTGTTGAACTGTCGATACTACTCAAGGATTTCACCGAATGTTTCACGATATAACAGTCATACTAGCTAGCTTTTCTATGTTGTTAGTCATCGAATGACTAGAGTAAACTAGAGTAGGGTTAATCCTTTCCTTTTTTGTTTCAGGATTCAAGCCTTTCAAGAACTAGCTTTAGTAGATCACCCTTCACTTCTTCAATGGATCTATTGGAATCTACAAGAAATAGTTCGCCGGTTCGAACGAACTCCAAGTACTTTTCTCTAACCTTTTCTTGAATTTCCATGTTCTCGAGCACGGTCTTCTTACGTCTTATTCTAGCTAGACCCACACTGGCTGGAACATCAAGATAGAAAACGATGTCTGGTTTCAACGCGAAATCGTTAATCGTCTTTATCCAGTTCACATTAACACCTTGAGCCCCTTGGTAAGCCAACGAAGAATGCAGATAGCGATCACAGACTACTATCTTTCCACTTTGAAGGCTGGGCAAGATCTCGGCCTGCAAATGTTGATACCGGTCTGCCGCGAAGAGTAACGCCTCAACCATCGGATGGATTTTCTCTGTCATGAGCATCGTCTGAATGAATTTGCCTACGTGACTCTCAGATGGTTCCCAAGTACGTACCGCGTTGAATCCTCGAGCCTGCAGCCCATCTGTAAGAAGCTTCGAGTGCAGACTCTTTCCGCATCCGTCAATACCTTCAAGTACCACAAATGCACCTTTCGATCTCTGGGACATCGGTCTCAATCCAGCGTATCGATCACTAATACCATGATCCAATAATTATACTCGTTCATAGTTGAAAACAGGTTCATGCACGAACCGCGGTGCCAATCAACTCATCTCAGCAGAAGTGTTATACTAAACAGGCACCAGATAGTCTAGCATAGCCTCGAGATATTCCGAACATCTCCTGCAGATTCTCGGATGTAATGGATGTATGAAAGGAAAAGCTCCACGCGCCAATGCCTATTGGGGTTTCATAAAAGATCCCTTGTATGGTTACATTCGCTTAACGGACACAGAGAGACGCTTGATCGACACGGAACCAGTTCAAAGACTGAGGAGAATAAGACAGCTCACAGGTGCAGAATACGTTTACCCAGCTGCAAATCACACTAGGTTCGAACACTCTCTGGGAACCATGTACCTCGCTGGCATATTGGCCGAGAATCTACCAGTCAGTCTATCCAAAGACGATGTGGAACAGCTGAAGATAGCCGCGTTGCTTCACGATGTTGGACATGGACCATTCTCACATGTCTTCGATCAGTTCCTGATCAGATACCACAAAAAAACGCATGAGGATATGACGCCATGGATAATAGGCAATTCTAGAATCAAAGAAATCCTTCAAGACGATGGTTTCAATCCGGCTGATATGGCCAAATTATCTGTGGCAAAACTGCGTGACAATCAGAGACCCTACTTCGACCAAGTAATCTCAAGCACGGTCGATGTCGACAAGATGGATTTCCTTCCCCGAGATTCATATCATACAGGAGCAGGCTATGGCCAGGCGGACGTTTTTAGGCTCATATACACGATGGGCGTGTATGATGGAAACCTAGCCGTAGATCTGACAGCTCTTCCCACACTCGAGACGTTTCTTCTGGCAAGACTAGAGTCTTTCAAGACGATATACTTCCACCGTGCCTCCCGTGCAGTCCAGATAATGCTGGTTAAGGCTTTGGAAGAAGCCAAAGACGAAATTGGGGTCACTTCATTCAAGTCTTCTGAAGACTACATCAGACTAGACGACTACTCTGCATGGTCGATACTGAAGAAACATGATAACCTGGGAATCGTTCGAGACATTGAGACTCGTCATCTTCTGAAATGCGCGTTCGAAAAGACATTCTACACAAGAGACGAGACGG
>Ga0315291_10006166_pt1 | contig 14914 bp, 9 predicted proteins | sample YL17G12_20_MG_FD_203070 | JGI IMG/M metagenome (GOLD analysis project Ga0315291, IMG submission 203070) | Sediment microbial communities from Yellowstone Lake, YNP, Wyoming, USA - YL17G12_20 | ecosystem: Environmental > Aquatic > Freshwater > Lake > Sediment | place: USA: Wyoming | collected...
CACTTGTGTCACACCGGCGAGACGCCGGTGCCACTGTCTTGGCGCCAGGTTCGCCCTCAATTGACCGGTATTGCGGCTCGCTTTAGGCCAGCCCCCCTTGTCGGGCGGGGGGGTCTGCGGTAGTTTCGCAGTAGTTCTGCCGCCGGATGCTGACGGGGGGTGGCCAGACAGGACGTGGCTGCCGGCGAAACCCCCGACGGTTCCGCATCGTCTTTACTAGCGAAACATGAATCGCACCCGTGCAACCCGGCTTGCCGCCGAAGCCGAGCACCAGCGGGCCGCCCAACGGCTGGAGGAGGCCTTTGCGCGCTACCAGGACGAGTTGCTGGGGATGTTGTACTACCTGGTGGGCAACGCCGAGGACGCCCGGGACACCCTCCAGGACACGTTCATCAAGTGCTGGCGGCACCGCCGCAGCGTGGCGGAGGTGGAGAATCTCAGGGCGTGGATCTTCCGGATCGCGCTGAACGCTGCCCGTGACGCGCGGACCACGGCCTGGCGTCGGCGGCGCAGGCCGCTGGACAAAGGAGAAGCGACATTGGTGCTGAACGACCCCGGGCCCGAGGCCCACGCCGCACGCCGGGAACAATTGGCCCTGGTCCGCGGGGCGCTGCGGCAGCTTCGCCCCGAAGAGCAGGAGGTCTTCTTGTTGCGGCAAAACGGCCAGATGACCTACGTCCAGATCGCCCAGGCGATCCAGATCCCGCTGGGTACCGTCAAGACCCGGATGCGGCTGGCGCTTACCAAGCTGCGCGAAGCACTCGAAGCGAAGTAAGGACTGCAAATTGACAACTGCAAATTGCAAATTGTCCGCCGAATCGACCGTTGATCACTATCCACTCACCACTATCCACTCACCACTCACCGCTATCCACTCACCACTATCCACTATCCCCTGACCATGGACTCCCAAACACGCCAGCGTTTGCTGGAACTGGTCTACGACCTGCTGCCTGAGGCAGAGGCGGCCGAGCTGCACCGGCAGATCGACGCCGACGAGCAGTTGGCCCAGGCTTATGCCGAGGCCCGGGACACGGCGCGATTGCTGGCCGAGGCGGCCAAGCTCCCCCTGCCCAAGGTCCAACTCAAACCGCCGGATGAGACGGTGAGCACGGCGTCCGATGCCTCCCCGCCGCAGACCGCGATCCGGGCCGAGGGTCCGGTCCGCATGCGGCGGACCCAATGGGCCGGCTGGGCAGTGCTCTCCGCCGCCGTGCTGCTGTTGCTGGTGCCGTCGGTGGGATCGTACTGGTGGTATAAGGAGGAGCTGGACCGGATCGCCGGGGGGCACTTGCGGGTGATGGTCACGGGTCCGGCCACCCTTCCCGCCGGCGTGGCCGCCAGGTACGCGGTCAGGACCACCGCGATTACGGGCGTTCCCGTGCCGGCGGAAATCGAGCTGGCCCTTTACTCTCCCGACGGCAAGCAACTGCACGACCACAAGGAAAAGGCCGACCGTGACGGCCGCCTGGAGGTGGCCATCCCGGCCAGCGTCCGCGTGCCCCCGGGGGCCGAGCTGAAGGTGACGGCGGTCCACGGGGACCAGGAGGAGCCGATGGAAACCAGGCTGGCCGTCGAGCCCGTCCGCCACGTGACGCATCTGGCCTTGGACAAACCGCTGTACCAGCCCGGCGAGACGGTCTATTACCGCTCGTTGACGCTCTCGCGATTCGGCCTGGCGGCGGATGCCGAGATGGCGATCCATTTCGAGATCCTCGACCCTAGCGGCGCCGTAGTGCCCGGGTCGCCCTTGGAGGGAGTGACCCAGCACGGCGTGGGCAGTGGGGCGTTTACGATCCCCGAGCAATCCCCCGGCGGCGAGTACGTCCTGGTGGCCCGCAGCCTGGGCCAGGCCTTTCCTGAGGAGAGACGTCGCTTCTTCGTCCGTTCGTACCGCCTGCCGCAACTGAAGAAGGAGCTGGAGTTCACCCGCGACAGCTACGCCCCCGGCGAGACGGTCGTGGCGGACCTCCTGGCCAAGCGGCGCGACGGTGCGGCGGCCGCCGGGGCAAAGCTCCACGTGATCGCCACCGTCGACGGTCAGCAGGTCTTCCAGAAAGACGCGCAGTCCGACCAGTCCGGCGCGTTCCAGGTGAAGTTCGACCTGCCCGGCAAGATCCAACGGGGCGACGGACAACTGGCCGTGGTGGTCGACGACGGCGGCAACCGCGAGACGATCGCCAAGACCATCCCCATCAACCTCGGCAAGGTCGAGGTGACCTTCTACCCGGAAGGGGGCGACCTGGTCGACAAGCTGGAGAACCGGGTCTACTTCGTGGGCCGCCACCCAGGGGGTACCCGGCTGGCGGAACCGGTCCACATCGAAGGGACGATCGTCGACGGCAGCGGGAAGAAGGTCGCCGCGGTCAAGACCGTCCACGAGGGCATGGGCTCGTTCAGCTTTACGCCCCAGGCCGGCCGCCAGTACCGCTTGAAGATCACCAGCCCGGCGGAGGTCAGCAACGAGCCGAAACTCCCCGAGGTCTCCACCCGGCAGAAAGTCGTGTTGAGCACGGGCATCGGGGTGTTCGCGGCGGGGGCACCGGTGGAGTTCAACGTGCGGGCGGGTAAGGCGGGAATGCCGTTGGTCGTGGGGGCCTTCTGCCGCGGCGTGCCGGTCGGCCAACAGGCACTGGTCACCACGGTAGACGCAGACAAGGGCACCGGGGCCAACCCGGTCGCCATTGCGGTGCCGGATGAGGTCGGCGGCGTGATCCGCCTGACGGTGTACGACTACAGCAACAACCCGCCGCAGCCGGTGGCCGAACGCCTGGTCTATCGGCGGATGGGACGGGGGCTCAACGTCCGCCCGGAGGGATTGAGCGAGGGCTACTCCCCCGGTGAGCACGTCAAGATGTCGTTGATGGTGACCAACGAGAAGGGCGCGCCGGTGCCGGCCGTGCTGGGCGTGGCCGTGGTCGACGACGCCCTGTTGAGCCTGGCCGACGACGACACGCCGGCCATGAACACCCATTTCCTGCTGACCACCGAGGTCCAGAAGCCGGAGGACCTGGAGGACGCCGATTTCTATCTGTCCGGCGGCACCGAGGCCGAGGTGGCCCTGGACCTGCTGTTGGGGACCCAGGGCTGGCGACGGTTCGCTGAAAAATCGCTGGGCGAGCTCCGCACGGACCAACCTTCGGTCGGTGCCCACCTTCGGTCGGTGCCCGGCCGTCCAGGCGAATCGGACGAGCAACTGCTGCGGCTGGCCGCCATCGGCGGCCCGAGCAACCCGCCGGCCGTGTTCGATAACCTCAAGCAGATCGAGTCGGGTTACAGGGAGAGCCTGGCCGCCTATCAGGCGGAGTGGGATCGGGGCATGGACGTACTCTTGACGCTGAGCTTCCTCGGCGGCCTGGGCCTGGTGTTGCTGATGGCGCTGCTGGGGCTGTTGAAGGTCGTCTCGGGCGTTCACTTCTGGGTGCCGGCGGTGGGGGTGGCCGCCTGCGGCCTGGCGGTTGGCGTGGTCCTGATCGACCCCGCCCGGCTCCGCTCGGGCCCCCAGACGGCCGTGGCATTTGCCCCCTTCCACGTCGAGCCGCCGCGGGTGACCAAGGCCAAAGAGGACTCCTCCTCCGGGGCGGACCCCACAGGGCTCGTGGGGCCGGTGCAGGTCGAGAGGCTCTCCGAATTGGATGTCCTCGTAATCAATGGGCAAGCCGGGGAGCACGGCTGGGGATATGGTCTCGGCCTGGATGGATTTCCCATGCAACCAGGCGCGTTCATACCCATGCAGCAACCTCATGCCGCCCTGCTCGGTAAATTGGCTGAGATGGACGATTACGCCTACGGGCTGAGGTACAGACGGCACTTCGCAGGCAGAGACGAGTTGGAGAAGCTGGGGGCTGGCGGCCGTGATCCCGCCGTGCTTGGCGATCTCAAGCGACTGGCCGAGCTGGGCTACGACTTGAACGGCGACGGGTACTTCGACGTTGCCCGTGCGGCGGGAATGGGACAGATCGGTGGGGAACTAGCCCAGCGCCTCGAGCGCTACCGCTTCACCGTCCGCCAGTACGCCCACCAGCACGTCCCCGACCCACAAGTGGGTGCCCCGCCGGGCGTACGGACCGATTTCACCGAGACCGTCTTCTGGCACCCGCTGCTCCTGGCCGATGCCGACGGCCGGGCCGAGGTGGCCTTCGATCTGTCCGACTCGACTGGCATCTTCCGGCTGCGGGTCGATGCCCACGGTGAGGGGCGGATCGGCTCAGGCACCGCGGAGGTGATCTCGCGGATCCCCTTCAGCCTCGAGCCGAAACTCCCCTTGGAAGTCTCCGCCGGCGATTCTGTCGACCTGCCGCTGGCCGTGGTCAACGACAGCAAGGACGAGTTGCCAGTCGAGCTGCGGCTGGAGCACGGGAACCTGGTCACGCTGGAGGGCAAGCCGGACCGGCAACTCAAGCTCCGGGCGGCCCAGCGGGCTCGGGAACACTACGTCCTGCAGGTGACCGGCGAGAAGGGCGATTGCGAGCTGACGTTCCGCGGCACCGCCGGCAGTCTCGCCGACGCCGTGAAGCGCCCGCTCAGGATCGTCCCGCCCGGCTTCCCCAAGGAGCTTTCCTACAGCGGCCAGATCGACGGCGCCAAGGAAGTGGTCGTCGAATTGCCCGAGTATTGGGTGCCCGGCTCGTTGCAGGTCACCTTGAGCGCCTTCCCGTCGATGCTCGCGAATCTCCAAAAGGGGATGGATAGTATCCTCCAGGAGCCCAACGGCTGTTTCGAGCAGGCCTCGACCTCGAACTACCCAAACGTGCTGACCCTGCAACTGATGCAGCAGCAGGGCGTCGCCGATCCGGCCGTCACCCGCCGGGCGAAGGACCTGCTGAAAAGCGGCTACGCCAAGCTGGTCGGCTACGAGTGCCGCACCAAGGGTTACGAGTGGTTCGGCGGCGATCCGGGCCACGAGGCCCTGACGGCCTACGGCCTGATGCAGTTCCGCGACATGGCTCGGGTCTACGACGTCGACCGGCAGATGCTCGACCGCACCGCCCGTTGGCTGCTGGACCGCCGCGATGGCCGCGGCGGCTTCCAGCGCAACGCCAAGGCGCTGGACAGCTTCGGCGGTGCGCCGCAGGACGTTACCGACGCCTACATCACGTGGGCCCTGTCGGAATCGGGCCAGAAGGGGATCGAGGCCGAGATCAAGCACGCCGTCCAGTTGGCCGCCGCCTCGAACGACCCGTACCTGATCGCCCTGGCCGCCGCCGGCGCACTGGGCGCCGATCAGAAAGACGACGGCCAGAGGCTGCTCGACAAGCTCGCCAAGGCCCAGGCCGACGACGGGCACCTGGAAGGTAAGCAGGGCTCGATCACCCGCAGCGGCGGGCAGTCGCTGAAGGTCGAGACCACGGCCCTGGCCGCCCTGGCCTGGCTGAAGTCGCCGGCCTTCACCGACCGGGCCAATCGGGCCGTCCAGTGGATCGTCGAGAACCGCCAGGGCTCCGGCGGCTTCGGCTCCACCCAGGCTACTATCCTGGCCCTGAAGGCCCTGGTCGAGCACTCCAAGGCCAACCGCAGGACACTGGCCGCCGGCACCCTGATCGTCAAACGCGACGACCTCGAGATCGGCCAACACGCCTTCGAGGCCAGCCGGCAGGAGACGATCGTCATCGACGGCCTGGAGGCCAACCTCCGGCCCGGCCCGAACAGACTCACCGTCAATCTTACCGGCGAGAACAAGATGCCCTATGCCCTGGACGTGCGGTTCCGCACCCGCAAGCCCTCCAGCCATGAGAACTGTCCCGTGCGGCTGAAGACGGAGCTGGCCAAGGGGACCGTCAAGGCGGGCGAGACGGTCGCCATGACGGCCCAGCTCAGCAACGCCACCGCCGAGGGCCAGCCGATGACGATCGCCGTCCTCGGTCTGCCGGCCGGGTTGGAGGCCCGCCCCGATCAGCTCGAGGAGCTCAAGAAGGCCGGCACAATCGACTACTACGAGACCGCCGCCCGCGAGGTCATCTGCTACTGGCGGTCGCTGGCCCCGAAGAAAGAGGTCACTGTGAAGCTCGACCTGGTGGCGGCCGTGCCAGGCCGTTACACGGGCCCGGCGTCGCGGACCTATCTCTACTACACGTCGGAGCAGAAGCAGTGGGCGGACCCGCTTCAGGTCGAGATCACCCGCGAGTAGCCAGATCAGATCTGTTTCAACGCCCCTGTGACTACGGCCTCGTCGGGCGCCGTAATCGCTCGCTTCCCCTCTTCCCGCTTTCCCATTTTTCCTTTTCTTACACCACACTTCACATGGCCAAACAGTTGCGAAGACTGTTGATCTCTTCTGGAAAAACTGCTAGGCTCGACGGTTGAGGCCGTCCGATTCTCCAATAGGAACAGAGGAGGTCTGACCATGTCCACATTCTGGATTGCGTTGGCTGCCCTGGCAGTGGTATCCGACGCCGGGAGCACGCCTTTTGGCGCGTCTGCGCCGCCCGCCGTGGTGCAGCAGGAATTGCTTGTGCCCCCGCGGACGGGGGCGGAGCTTCGCGATGCCGTCCGGGCGGCGATGCGTCGCTGGGCCCGGCCTGACGGTAAGGAAGCCGATCTGGCCGCCCGGGAGTTCCTCGTCCTCTACGACGAACTCCAGGCCGACGATCAGCTCTCCCGCGGGCAGCGCGACGAGCTTCTTACCAAGGTCCGCAGCCGGTTGTCGAAGTTCGCCGAGCAGATCAGCAAGCGGGTGGCAGTGGAAAAACGGCTAGCGAAGAGCCAGCGTCCCGAGTCGGTCGCTGCCGCGGCCGTCAACCACGGCGTGCTGGCCCAGATGGGGCCCTGGGGCCCGCCGGGCGGTTTCGCCGGCCGCGGTTTCGGCCTGCCCGGCTTCGGTGGTCCCGGCCCGGCCGGCGGGATGCTGGGCGGCGGTCCGCTGGGCGGTGGCGGGCAGTTCAGCAACGACTACGGACCGGAGTTGGTCGACCTGATCCAGCGGACCATCGCCCCGCAGAGCTGGGACGTCAACGGCGGACTGGGGACCGCCTATTACTGGCGACCCGGCCGCGCGCTGGTCATCCGCCAGACGGGTGACGTCCACGACCAGCTCGGCGGCCTGCTGGAACAATTGGGCCGCGCAGGGCGGTAGGCGTCTGGGGGACGCGGTCTCGCGCCGCCGTGAATAAAGCCGCGACCGGCGGTCGCGCCCAGAGAAATGGCCATTGACCCCGGCCGCCCTCTCGCGACCGCCGGTCGCGGCTTTGTGAATCTGCGCCAGACATCGCCAACCACCATGCACGCAGAGATCATCGCCATCGGCGACGAGATCACCAGCGGACAACTGCTGGACACCAACACCCAGTGGCTCAGCCAGCGGCTGGAGGAGCTGGGCATCCGCGTGCTGTACCACACTACCGTGGGCGATGAGCTGGAGCCGTGCACGGCCGTGTTTCGCCAGGCCATTGGCCGGGCCGACGTCGTGTTATCGACCGGCGGGCTGGGACCCACGGCCGACGATCTCACGCGACAGGCAATCGCCCAGGCCGCCGGGCGTGAGCTGCTGGTCGATCCGGAGGCCCTCGAGCACGTCCGCCGCATCTTCGCCCGGCGGAAGCGCGAGATGCCCCCGCAAAACGAGCAACAGGCCCTGATCCCCGCCGGCGGGCGCATGATCCACAACCCCAACGGTACCGCGCCGGGCATCGAGTTGGAGGTGCCGCGGGAAGGAACCAGCCCCTGCCGGCTGCTCGCCCACCAGCGGCCAGATGGCCGAGGCGATGGCGCGGGGCTGCCGCCAGCGGCTCGCCGCCGACTACGGTCTGGGCATCGCCGGCTTTCCGGAGTTCGACCCCCAGGCCGCCGAGCCGAAACAGGTCGCCTTTGCCTTGGCGACACCCCAGGGCGTCCAGTTCAAGGAGTTTCCGCTGGCCGGCCATCCGGCCACGTTGAAGGTCTTCTGCGCCAAGCGGGCGCTGAACATGGTGCGGCTGGCGCTGCTGGAGCCGTAGTCAGCGGCCGGGCTCCCCCATGACCGTCACCACCACGGTTCGCTGCCGCGGCCGGATGTCGCATTCCAGGTGGAAGACCTGCTGCCACGTGCCCAGGACGAGTTGTCCGCCGTTGACGGGCACCGCCAGCGACTGGCCCAGCATGGTGGCTTGGAGGTGCGAATGGCCGTTGCCGTCGTGCCAGGCCTGTTCGTGGCCGTATTGCCGGCTGGGGGGGATCAGCCGATCGAGCAGCTCCGGCACGTCCCGCTGGAGCCCCGGCTCGAACTCGATCACCCCCACTGCCGACGTGCTGCCGACGGCAAACACCTGGGCCACGCCGGTGTCGATGCCCGACTCGCGGACGAACTGCGACACCTCGCTGGTGATATCGTGCATGTGGCGGTGACCGTTGGTGTGCAGCGTGATCTGCTTCTGATGGACCATGCGTTGCTCCATGGGGATTGGCTTGAAGAAGTCACGTGACTACGATTCTGGCTGTCGGCATCAGGGCGGTATTTTCTAGCCCAGGCGTAAACGCCTCGTTGTCCTACACAATTTTTGTAGCTCGCCGTTGAACGTGAGGGCCGTTTACGGCCCTTCTCCGCCGCAGGCGGTATTCGGCCCGGCGTTTACGCCGGGTTGGCGGGGCGACCCAAACCGTCTTCCTTTCCTATAGGCCCGTTTACGGGCCTTCAACAACGGCTTTAGCCGCTTCCTTCGGCTGAAGCCGGCCTACCGAGAACGCCCGTGAACGGGCGTCGAACCAAGGTTTCATCATTTTCTCCTCCGCCTGCCCGGCATAAATGCCGGGCCTAACACCGCCTGCGGCGGGAACGCCCGTAAACGGGCGTGATCGGCTGCGGACTTGTGGAGAACAACGAGGCGTAAATGCCTGGGTTAGGGAAACGACGAAACGCCTGGGGTAGAGAAAGGCGCAAACGCCTGGGCAAAAAAAGGGCTTACCACGGCGGACAGCGGACATAGGGCGCCAAACACATCGACATCTTGCGGAACATTCGGATTGTAGCGAAAAGACCGGTGTACGGCAGCGGGCCGCCCGGCGGAGTGGTTGCACGGCCGTAAGTGCTGAGCTACCCTCCAGATAGGACGTCTGAAGACCATGCCATGCAGCCCACTCCCTCCGCCAACGCGAACCATTCGCTCTTGCGCCTGGAACGGGTCGGTAAGACCTTCCGGATGGGGGAGGTGGCCGTCGAGGCGCTCCGCGACGTGACGCTCCAGGTCCGCCAGGGGGAGATGCTGGTGCTGGTGGGTCCCAGCGGGTCGGGGAAGACGACGATCTTGAACATCGTCGGCGGCCTGGACACGGCCACCAGCGGCCGGGTCTGGTACCGCGACCGCGAGATGACCAGTTTCACCCCCGCCGAGCTGACCCGATACCGCCGTGATACCGTGGGCTTCGTCTTCCAGTTCTACAACCTCGTATCCAACCTCTCGGCCGTGGAGAACGTGATGGTCTCGACCGAGCTGAGCGACGACCCCCTGGACCCCGTCGAAGCCCTGCGGTTGGTCGAGCTCGAGGATCGCAGCCACCACTTTCCCTCGCAGCTTTCCGGGGGCGAGCAGCAGCGCGTGGCCATCGCCCGGGCACTGGCCAAGAAGCCGGAGCTGCTGTTGTGCGATGAGCCGACCGGGGCGTTGGATTTCAGCGCGGGCAAGCGGGTGTTGCGGTTGCTGGTCGACCTGAAGCAGCGGCTGGGCAAGACGGTGGTGCTGATCACGCACAACAGCGCCATTGCTCCGGTGGCTGATCGCGTGGCCCGTCTGCGCAGCGGCCAGATCGTCGAGGTGGCCGAGCATTCCCGGCCGGTCCCGCCCGAGGAGATCACCTGGTGAGCGTGTTGGATCGCAAGCTGCGTCGCGAGCTGAGGGCCTCCTGGCTGATGCTGCTGGCGATCACCAGCATCATTGCGGTGGGGGTGGCCTGCTTCATCTCGATGGGCTCGGCCTACAACAATCTGAACGAGGCCAAACGGCGGTATTACGTGCAGTGCCGGATGGCCGACTTCTCGATCGAGCTGAAAAAGGTCCCGCTGGCCGAATTGGCCCCGCTGGCCGAACTGCCCGGCGTGGCCGCGATTCGCCCCCGCATCCAGTTCCCCGCCACGGTCGACCTGGACGCGGCCTTGGCGGAGCGGACCGGACCGGGGCTCTGGGCCGCGGCGCAGAGCGCCGCAGGGCCGCTCAACGGGCTGGTCCTCTCCCTGCCCGACCGCCGCCAGCCGATCGTCAACGACGTCGTGCTCCGAGAGGGCAGCTACTTCACCGAGGCCCGCAAGAACGAAGTCCTCATCAACGACGCCTTCGCCCGGCGTCACAAGCTGCAACCCGGCCAGTGGATCCACCTGGTGCTGAACAACCGCCGCCAGGAGTTGTTCATCGTGGGCACGGCCATCAGCAGCGAGTTCGTCTACCTGCTGGGCCCCGGGGCGATCACCCCCGACCCCGAACACTTCGGCGTCTTCTACCTCAAGCAGAGCTATGCGGAGGACGTGTTCGACTTCAACGGCGCGGCCAACCAGGTGGTCGGATTGCTCAGCCCCGAGGTACGGGACCACCCCGGCGCGCTGCTGCGGCGCATGGAGGACCTACTGGCGCCCTACGGCGTCTTCACCACCACGCCGCTGGCCGATCAGCCCTCGAACAAGTACCTCAGCCAGGAGATCCGCGGGCTGCGGAGCTTCGGCGTGATCATGCCGCTGATCTTCTTCACCGTGGCCGCCTCGGTATTGAACGTGCTGTTGACCCGGCTGGCCGATCAGCAGCGGACCGTGGTGGGCACGCTCAAGGCGCTGGGTTACTCCGATGGGCAGATCTTCGTACACTTCCTGAAGTTCGGCCTGGCGGTTGGCCTGGCCGGCGGAATGCTGGGGTGTGGGCTAGGCTACTGGTTTGCCGGCCGGTGGACGCTCTTGTATCGGAAATTCTTCGAGTTCCCCGAGCTGGAGAACCATTTCTATCTGGGACTCCAAGCCACCGGCCTGATCCTGAGCGCACTGTGTGCCGTGATGGGAAGCCTCCGCGGGACCCGCGCAGTTTTGAAGCTCCAGCCGGCCGAGGCCATGCGGCCCAAGCCGCCCAGGCAGGGCGGAGCGATCCTGCTGGAGCGCGTGGGCTGGTTCTGGAAACGCCTCAGCTCCGGCTGGCGGATGGTCCTACGGGGCGCGATCCGCAACCGCCTCCGCACCGGCGCCGGCATCTTCGCGGCCATGATGGGCGGCAGCATCCTGGTCAGCGGGTTGATGATGATGGAGGCCACCTACTACCTGATCGATTTCCAGTTCAAGTACATCCTCCGCAGCGACTTCGACTTGGCCTTCAAAGACGAGCACGGCGAGGCGGCCCTGTTGGAGGCCGCCCGCCTGCCCGGCGTGGATCGGGCCGAGCCGTTGTTGAACGTCGGCTGCACCTTTTTCAACGGGCCGCACCGCAAGAGGGGCGCCGTCACCGGGCTGGTGCCCGGCGCCACGCTCACGGTCCCCCGCGACGTCGACGCCCGAGCGATCCGCATACCCTCGGCCGGCCTGGCGATGAGCCGCAAGCTGGCCGAGCTGCTGCACCTGCAGCGCGGCGACCTGGTGAGCTTTTGCCCGGTCAAGGGGCTCCGCCGCACGTACCAGGTCCCCGTGGTGGAAATCTCCGAAGGCTACCTGGGCACTGCCGTGTACACCGACATCTACTACCTCAGCGGCCTGATCGGTGAGGAGCTGGCCGTCAGCGGCGTGCAACTGGCCACCGACCAGGATCCGGCCCATACCGCCGCGCTCTATCGCCAACTCAAGCAGATGCCCGCCCTCCAGGGCGTCACCAGCCGGGCCGACATGATCGAAAACCTGCAAGAGAGCCTGACCGACCTGATGTGGGTGTTCATCGTGATCCTGGTGCTCTTCGCCGGGGTGGTCTTCTTCGGGAGCATCCTGAACTCCTCGCTGGTGAGCCTGGCCGAACGTGGCCGCGAGGCGGCCACGCTGCGGGTGCTGGGCTACGGACCCTGGCAGCTCGGCAGCCTGTTGCTGCGCGAGAGCCTGATCGTCACGCTCGTGGGCACCGTGCTGGGGATGCCGCTGGGCTACGAACTGACCGTGCTGATAGCGATGTTCTACGACACCGAGATGTTCCGTTTTCCCGTCGTCTCCTCGGCGGGCACCTGGATCTGGACGGCCGCGGCGGCCGTCACCTTCGCCCTGCTCGCCCACGGGCTGGTGCAGTGGACGATTCATCGCATGGACTGGCTGGAGGCGCTCCAAGCCAAGGAATAGTCGGACAACGAAGATTGATGATTGATGATTGATGAATGATGATTGGTGAATGAAGGAACGACGCACCTGGTTTAGCGGGGATTATTCATCGGGCCGTGGTCGAGTCGGTTATCGGGTGCCACGGCTGTATCAGCCGTGCTCCAGACTTCCACATTTGCCCATGGTCGCACGGCCGACACGGCCGTGGCACCCGCATGAATAATCCGGGTTTAGCGGCCGCCGGCACGGCGGCGAGTGTTTAGCGGCCGCCGGCACGGCGGCCAGCCAACTCATGACGATGCCTCGCGGAGCCCGACGATGACGAAGAAGACCTGGCTGATCCTCGCCGGAGCAACCCTTGTCGCCCTGGTGACCGTACTGACGACCAGGTCGCTGCGGTCGTCGGTGGTGGTCGAGGCGGCTACTGCCGAGATCGGGCCGATCCGCGAATTCGTCGACGAGCAGGCGAAGACCCGCCTGCCGCAGACCTACCTGATCACCATGCCTTACACGGCGCGTATCGAGCCGATCGCACCCGCCGAAGGCAGCCTAGTCAAACGAGGCGACCCCGTCGCCCGGATCGTGCCCGCCGACATCGAGTTGGCCATGGCCGAGGCCACGGGCGGGCTGGGCGAAGCCGATGCCTCGATCGCCGAGGGCGCCGACACCAAGCTGGAGGAAGTCGCCCTGCGCCAGGTCCGGGCCTACGCCGCCGCGATGAAATCCGCCACCGAGGCCTCCCGAAAACAGCAGGAATCGGCCAAGGCCGGCCTCGACTATGCCGTCCGCGACTTCGCCCGCATCGACCGGCTCTTCCGCACCGGCGCAGAGACCGAAGACAACGTCGAGCTGGCCAGGCTGCGGCGGGTCGAACACGAAGTGGAACACCAGCAAGCCGTGCTTACCTACGCCGCCATGCAGTCGTTCCAAGTGGCCACCAATCTGCTGGAGGAGACCATCCGCCAGTACCTCGCCCGCAAGCAGCTCAACGTCGCCGTGCTCAGGCAGCGCAAGGCCCAAGTCGACGCCCGATTGAGGAGGGCCCTTTTGGATCAGCAGCGCGGAACGATGACCAGCCCCGTGGATGGGGTGGTGCTCAGCCGGGCGGTGAGCAACGAGTGCGTGCTGCCCGCCGGCGCCGCGCTGCTGGAAATCGGCCGCCTGGAAGACCTGGAAGTCGAAGCCGAGGTTCTCAGCCAGGACGTGGTCAGGGTCAAGGAGGGCCAGCCCGTAGAGATCTACGGGCCGGCGGTCGGCAAACGCCGCGCCGACGGCAAGGACCACGCCGACGGCGCCATCAAGAAGATCTATCCAGCCGGATTCACCAAGATCAGCTCTCTGGGCGTTGAACAACAGCGGGTGAAGGTCATCGTCGAGATCAGCGACGAAGACCTCACCTGGCTCCGCCGCGAGCAGAATCTGGGCGTGGGCTATCGTGTCCGCGTGCGGGTCTCCACTGCCGAAAAACCCGACGCCCTGGTGATCCCCCGCTCCGCACTGTTTCGCGCAGCAGACGGCGGCTGGCAGGTCTACGCTGTCCGCAACCGTCGGGTTTCCCTCCAAGACGTGCAGGTCGGGCTCATGAACGACGAGGCGGCTGAGATCACCGCCGGGCTGTCCGAGGGCGAGCAGATCGTCTTGGCCCCCGAGAGCAACCTCGAACACGGCGCACGTGTCACGGTGATGGCGAAGAAGCAAGAGACGTGGTAGCGGAGAATCCGGGAGGGAGCCACGTTCACCGTTTAGCGGCCGGGCTTGCCCGGCGCTCGCTGGCCACGCGTCGTTCTGGTAGGTCAAGCATTTTCCGGCGTTGGAGATTCCGATCGGCGAACAAGCCAGCGGAGCAAGACCCAGCCCAGGATGCAGCCGATCGGATAGACAGGCAGATCCCACCACGAGAACGTGGTGCCCAGCAGCGCGGCACCCAAGAATGTCGAGCGGACGGCCTGCAGCCACGGCGGCTGCCAGAGCTGAAGCAGCTCCAGCAGGCAGGTCGCCACGCAGACTCCGGCGGCGATGGGCGTAACCGCCTCTCGTCGCGGCACCACCAGAGCGGCCAGCAGTATGAAGAAGACTTCGTAGGCCAGACTGGCCGGGCCAAAGTCGTTGACCCACGATCGTCCCGGCCCGGGATAGAACTTCATCGCCAGGCCAAACGCCGTCACGGCGAGCAAGGCCAGGACGATCCGCAGCCGCAGGCCCCATCTCATCGAGCAGCTCGTTTCGGGCAGTGGCATGCCGATCCTACTCCCGCTTCGCCGCGTGCAGCACCAGGTAGGCCATCTCCGGCGGACACTTCAGACGCACCGGCAGCAGCCCGGAGACGCCGCGGGTGACGTGCATGATGGTGGGCGGGGCGTAGAACACGCCCGAGGCGTACTTCACACCCTCCCGCGTGGGAGAGAGGATCGGACCGATCAGCGGCAGGCGAATCTGCCCGCCGTGGGTATGGCCGGCCAGCAGCAGGTCGGCGTCTTGGGCCTGGGCCCAATCGAGCTGATCGGGGCTGTGGGCCAACACGATCCGCAGCGGTCCGTCGCCACTGCGGGCGGGACAATTGCTCATGTCGGCCGCCGGCACCAACCAGGGCAGCTCGTTGCCGGCCAACACCACCGGCTGGCCGCGGATCTCGACCTGGACCCAGCGGCCCCCCAGGCCCACCAGCCCGCTCTCCTCCAGCACGCGGCCAAGCCTCTTGGTATCCACCCGCAGATCGTGGTTGCCCAGCACAAAGTAGACCCC
>Ga0315291_10006171_pt1 | contig 14908 bp, 13 predicted proteins | sample YL17G12_20_MG_FD_203070 | JGI IMG/M metagenome (GOLD analysis project Ga0315291, IMG submission 203070) | Sediment microbial communities from Yellowstone Lake, YNP, Wyoming, USA - YL17G12_20 | ecosystem: Environmental > Aquatic > Freshwater > Lake > Sediment | place: USA: Wyoming | collected...
GGTCCTTCACATGTTTGAGGTCCTTGGGGAACGGGACGTTGAAAAGGACCGTCCCCTCCTCGGTCTCCTCAATCTTGTCCATCATATTCATATCTGGCTCTTGTTTCTTCGCCATGGCTCAGAACCTCCTTTCCAGAATGCTGACCGTTACGTAAGTGCCGGTTCCGGCGTGAGAGTGTATCGCGCCGACCTTGGCGTCCTTGACCTGCAGGGCGTCGTCCTTGAGGTGCTTCTTGATGGTCCCCTGCAACTGCCATAAAGCGAACACGGCCTGCATGAGGCCGGTGGCGCCGACCGGGTGTCCGCAGGCGATAAGCCCGCCGGACGGGTTGACCGGGCAGGTGCCGACCTTCTTCTTGTCGGGGAACTTAAGCCCGTAGTCGATGTTCGGCATGAAGGTCACGCCGGATGTGGCGAATTCGCCGCCTTCGCCGTACTTGCAAAGCCCCATGTCCTCGTAGGTCTGGATTTCCGAGGATGTGTAGGCGTCGTGCAGTTCGACGAAGTCGATCTCTTTCAGGGGGTCTTTGATGCCGGCGTGCTTGTAAGCAAGCAGGGAGGCCGTGCGTCCCGCGCGGAACGAGTGGACGCCGGGGTATTTCAGGTTCTTGTAGTCGGACTTCTTTTCGTTGGGCAGAAGTATCACGTTGCCGTGGGGCCGGTCCGACATGCGCATCGCGTCGGTGCCGGTTCCGACGCCGCGGACGTAAACGGGCCTGTCGGTGAGTTTTTTCGCCATCTCTTCGCTGGCGAGGATGCAGCAGGCCGCGCCGTCGCTCATCACGCAGATGTCGAGCCTCGTGAGGGGCCACGCGACCATCGGTGAGCGGCGCACGTCCTCGATGCTCAGGCGCATGCGCTTCTGCGCGTACGGGTTGTGGAACGCATTGCAGTGGTTCTTCACGGAAACCGCGGCGAGTTGTTCCGGCGTGGTGCCGAATTCCTGCATGTGCCGCACCACCATCATCGCGTAGTAGCCGCTGTAGAAGCCGCCGACCGGGTAGTCGAAACTGACGTCGCTGGCGTGGGCGATGAATTCGTTTCCCTTCCAGGTGTTGACGTGGCTCATCGTTTCGAACCCGTAGGCCACGCAGACGTCCGCGCGTCCGGAGGCGACCATTTCCCATGCGGACTGGAAGCAAAGCCCGCCGGTCGCGCCGCCGCCCTCAACTCTTCGCGAAGGCTTGGGGCACAGCCCGAGGTAATCCTGGGCCATGATCCCCGCCATCAGTTGGCGGGTGAAGTGGTCTGAGAAGTAGGAAGCGACGCTCGCGTCTATCTTGTCAACCGTCAAATCCGGCACGTCTTTCATCGCGTAGTCAAAGGATTCCTTGACTATCGCCTGGAAAGTGCGGTCCGGGCGTGCCTTGGCGAATTTGCTGATTCCGCCGGACACCATGTAAACTGGGCGCATTATGCAACTCCTTTCTCATTTATGAAGTGAGAACTTGAAACTGGTTATTTTACCCTGGCTTCCTTTGCCCTGCGCTTTTCCACTTCCTCTCTGATGTATGCAATGAACTCCTCGGACGTCGCCCCGGGGGTGAACAGGCGCCCGATGCCCATTTTTTTCAAGGCCGCAATGTCGTCCTCGGGTATGATTCCTCCGCCTGTTATCAGGATGTCGGACCTGCCGTTTTCGGCGAGGATTTTCTGCACGGCGGGGAAGAGCGTCATGTGCGCGCCGGAGTGGATGCTCAGGCCCACGCAGTCGACGTCTTCCTGCAGCGCGGTCGCGGCGATCATTTCAGGCGTCTGGTGAAGGCCGGTGTAAATAACTTCCATGCCGGCGTCGCGCAGTGCCGCGGCGACTACGCGCGCGCCCCTGTCGTGGCCGTCGAGGCCGGGTTTTGCAACAAGCACTCTGATGTTTCTTGCCATGATTCTTTCTCGATGCTGTGGCCGGTTGTTATCGAATGCCGCCTCGCGTCCGGCGATGCGTCGCCGTCAGCGAACATTTTTCCCCTCAATCCGCTTCGTTATGGACCGGAGCGTATCAGATGCAAAGCGCAAGGCCTGCGTGGCCTCTGCCGCCGAAAAAAGCCTCTCCCCTGAATTATCCCGCGCGATTGATCCCGGCTTTTCCGTATAGGCCTTCTCGATCATCTCCAGCAGCGCGGGGTCGGAGGCCTTGAAGCCCACCGTTTCACACAGTCTCTGCAGGGATACTCCCGTGGGAGGCCCGTTCAGGTTGCGGAAAATGCAGAGCGCATGCAGGGCTTTGTCCATCGCCTTGTAGCACAACACCATGCACTCGTCATAGGACTGAAAAGACAGGCTGTTCCGGGCGGCGGTTAGATAGCCTTCCGCCTGTGCAAGCAGCGTCTTGTGCTCCTCTGCCATGTCGCGGCCCTCAAAAGATCGGTGGTTCTTTGTATTCGCCGAATTCTTCACGCATGGTCTGTATGATTTCTCCCAGCGTCGCCTCGACCTTGGCGGCGCGGAGGATGCGCGGCATCAGGTTCAGCCGCTCGTCGCGGCAGGCCCTGTGGATTTCGTCGAGCGCGCTTTTCACCGCCGCGCCGTCCCGCCGTCCGCGCACCATGTCGAGGACGCTTTTCTGGTCGATTTCAACCTGCGGCTCTATCTTCAGTATTTCCATGTCGGGCGCTTCTTCGTCAACGAGTTCGTTGACGCCCACCACGATCCGCTCCTTCTTCTCGATTTGCCGCTGGTACTTGTAAGCGGCGTCGCCGATCTCGCGCTGGAAGAATCCCTTTTCGATCGCCGGTATTACGCCGCCGAGTTTGTGTATCTTGTCGAAGTACGCCTCGGTTTCCTGCTCCATCTTATCGGTGAGCGACTCCACGTAATACGAGCCGGCCAGCGGATCGATGGTGTTCGGGACGCCCGTCTCAAATGCGATCAACTGCTGAGTGCGGAGCGCGATTTTCACCGCCTTCTCCGTCGGCAGGGCGAGAGACTCGTCCATGGAGTTCGTGTGCAGGCTCTGCGTGCCGCCGAGCACCGCGCCGAGCGCCTGGAAGGCGGTGCGCACGATGTTGTTCTCAGGCTGCTGCGCGGTGAGGCTGCATCCGGCTGTCTGCGTGTGGAAGCGCAGGAGCCATGACTCGGGATTTTTCGCTTTGTATCTTTCGCGCATGTGCCGCGCCCAGATGCGCCGGGCGGCGCGGTATTTCGCGATTTCCTCGAAGAAGTCGAGGTGCGCGTTGAAGAAGAAGGAGAGCCTGGGCGCGAAATCGTCCACGTTCATGCCCGCCTTGATTCCCGCCTCCACGTACGCAAAGCCGTCCGCCAGCGTGAATGCCAGTTCCTGCACGGCGGTGCTGCCGGCCTCGCGGATGTGGTAGCCGCTTATCGAGATGGTGTTCCATTTCGGCACGTGGTTCCTGGCGAATTTCATTATGTCGGTGATTATCCGCATGGAGGGCTTGGGCGGGAAGATGAACGACTTCTGCGCGGTGTATTCCTTCAGGATGTCGTTCTGTGTCGTCCCGGTGAGTTTGTGCGACGGGATGCCCTGGCTTTCGCCCACGGCAATGTAGAACGCGAGGAGTATGGACGCGGGGGCGTTTATCGTCATCGAAGTGCTGACCTTGTCCAGCGGGATGCCGTTGAAAAGCGTCTTCATGTTCTCGAGGCACGAAATGGCCACTCCGCACCGCCCCACCTCGCCGTGGGCGCGGGGATGGTCGGAGTCGTAGCCCATGATCGTCGGCATGTCAAAAGCCACCGAAAGCCCCGTCTGGCCTTTGCTGAGAAGGAATTTGTAGCGCTGGTTGGTGTCTTTCGCCGTGCCGAAGCCGCTGAACTGCCGCATGGTCCACAGCCGCCCGCGGTACATGTTCTGTCGGACGCCGCGGGTGAAGGGGTATTCCCCGGGCAGGCCCAGATCGCGCTCATGGTCGAAATCCTTGAGGTCGAGCGGTGTGGCGAGGATCGGCGCTTCCACCCCGGAGACGGAGATAAACTTCGCATCCCGCGAGGCCAGTCTATTTACTTTGCCGCGCCATTTCGCCAGCGCCGTTTCGAGGCCTCTTCCGGCCGCCGGCTTCCCGCGGGGGGCCTTGCGCGCGGTTACGGCTTTCCGCCGTCTCGAGCGCGTTCTGCTTTTCTTTGATGCGGTCTTCCTTGTTTTTGCCATGATGATTACAATCCCGCTACTTCAGTATGGAATCGAGTTCCTTGAGTATGTTTTCATTGACGTCGAGGTCGCCGTATTTCTCTCCCAGCATCTGCATGCCGTGGTCGCTGCCGTCGAAGGCGTGCGCCTGGTGAGGGGTATCCGCCATCCTTTCGGCAAACTGCTGCACCGATTCGCCGTTTCCGCCGCGATCATCGTTTCTTGTGTAGTACATGAAGACCCTGCGGCTGCCCAGAGACGATACGGCCTGAACGACGGCGCGGTCTATTGCTATCACCGGCGAGAGCAGGATAATGCCCTTGACTTCCGCGTTTTCCGAGGCGCAATAAACCGCGATGCTCGCGCCGACGCTCGCGCCGACCACGGCGACCTTTTTGATTCCCTTGCCAAGAAGGAAATTCAGCGCGGCCTGCGCGTCTTTTTTGCACTCCCACCACTGGCCCTGGCCCGGTTCGCCGATGGTCTGGCCGTCTGTGGTTTTGGTGCTCTTGCCGTGGCCGCGCATGTCAATGGCGAGCACCGCGTAACCCCTGGCGACGATCTTGCCGATTATCGGGTTCCAGGCCTCCTTATTGCTGGCGCGCTGGTGTATGAGTATCACCGCATTCGTGGTCGGCTCAGCCGGCTTGTAGTAATTCGCGTTGATGATGATGTCGTCTTCCGTCGTGAGATTGACGTTCTCCGGCGCGACGCCCTCCGGTAAATTCTCGGTCGTGTTGGCCGAGGGTTCATTCGCCGCCGGTGTTGTGCTGCTCGTTTTTTGTTCGCCGCATCCGCTGAAAATCAGCGCGGCAAACGCCAGCAGGACTACAGCAATGTTCGCGTAAATCTTCATGGCCTTGCCCTCCTACTTTTTCCGCAAGCGGTCGATGAACTTCGCGGCGGCCGCGTACGGCGTCTGGCGGAGGCTTGTCACCATTTCCGCCGCTTTTTCCATTGCGCGAGTGTTTTCCTCTCCCCGCCAGAGGGAGCGTTCGACGTGTGCTTCAACTATTGTTTTTATCTTCAGCACTATGCCTTTTCGCCGGCGATTTTCAAGCGCGCCGCGCGACTTGAGGTGCTGGAGGTGGCCCAACGTTGCCTCCGCGAGCGAGTCAACGCCGCGGCCGGTCGTTCCCTGCGTCAGCACCACCGGCGGCTCCCAGCCGTGCCAGTCCTCCCGCATGCCGAGCATCACCTTTATCTCGTCGGCGAGCCGTTCAGCGCCCTCGCGGTCGCATTTATTTACCGCGAAGACGTCCGCGATTTCCATCAGCCCGGCTTTCATTGCCTGGACACGGTCGCCGGCTTCGGGGTAAAGGACGACTATCGTTGTGTCGCTGATGTTGATGATGTCTAGTTCTTCCTGGCCGACGCCGACCGTCTCGATGATTATGTAGTCTTTTCCGATGGCGTCAAGTATGTCCGCGGCATCCTGTGTGGTCTTTGCAAGGCCGCCGGTGCCGCCCCTGCTTGCCATCGAGCGTATGAATACGCCGGGATCGGTGAAACATTCGGTCATGCGGATTCTATCGCCGAGGACCGCCCCGCCGGTAAAAGGGCTGGTGGGGTCTACGGCCAGCACGCCCACCGTTCGTTTTTTTCTGCGCAATAGTTTTATCAGTTCGCACGCAAGCGTGCTTTTTCCCGCGCCGGGCGGGCCCGTTATGCCGATACGATGGGCCTTTCCCGTATGCGGGAAAATCTCTTTGAGCAGGTTTTCCGCATAAGGTTCTTCATTTTCGACCAGCGTTATCGCGCGCGCCGCGGCGAGCCGGTCGCCGTCAATGACTTTTTCTGCGAGGTTCAATTGGGTTTACCTATAAGACTTGTAGGACCTATAGGTCCTCTGTTTTTCTAATCCCGCAACAGGGTGCGGGAGATCACTATGTGCTGAATTTCGGTCGTTCCCTCATAGATTTCCGTTATCTTTGCATCGCGGTAGAAGCGCTCCACGGGGTATTCCTTCGTGTATCCGTACCCGCCGAATATCTGCACGGCGTTCTGCGCGGCCTTGTTGCAGATGTTCGATGAGAACAGTTTTGCCATGGACGCCTCCAGCGTGTGAGGCATCTTGTGGTCCTTGAGGTGCGCCGCGCGGAGAGTGAGGAGCCTCGCGGCGTCCAGGTCGGTGGCCATTTGCGCTATTTTCCACTGGATAGGCTCGAACTCGGCGATGGCCTGCCCGAACTGCCTGCGCTCTTTTGCGTACTTGACGGATTCTTCGAGGCAGCCCATTGTGATTCCGCAGGCCTGGGATGCTATGCCTATCCTGCCGCCGTCGAGGGTGTCCATTGCGATTTTGAACCCTTCGTTGTAAGTGCCGAGCAGGTTTTCCTCCGGCACTTGCATGTCCTCGTAACTCAGTTCCACGGTGTCTGAGGCGCGTATGCCGAGTTTCTTTTCGTGCGCGCCGACGTGGAATCCCTTGAAGTTCTTCTCGAGGATGAAGGCGGTGATGTTGCGGCCCCGCTTGGCGTCCTTGTCGGTTACGGCGAAGGTGATGATGACATCGGCGACGCCCGCGTTGGTGATCCATACCTTGGAGCCGTTGAGGATGTATTCATCGCCTTTTTTGACCGCGGTGGTCTGGAGGGAGGCGGCGTCGCTGCCGGCGCTGGACTCGGTGAGCGCGTAAGCGCCGAGCCATTCGCCCGTGGCGAGTTTCGGGAGGTATTTTTTCTTCTGTGCCTCCGTGCCGAACTTCAGCAGCGGGTTGCTCAGGAGTGAGTTGTGCACGGAGAGGGTGACGCCCGTGGATGCGCACACGCGGCTGATTTCCATTATCGCCAGCGCCAGCGCCACGTTGCCCGCGCCGGTGCCGTCGTATTCTTCCGGTATAATCATGCCCAGGAAGCCCAACTCGGCGAGTTTTTTCACGATGGGCCACGGAAATTCTTCCTTCTTGTCGTACTCCGCGGCCACGGGGCGGATTTCCTCGTCCGCGAATTCACGCGCCGTCTGGCGGATTGCCTCTTGTTCTTCGGTTAACTTAAAATCCATTAGTTTTGCGCCTCCGTGTTTTTTTGACGGGGAGGGTCGTTGCCTTCTCCGTCATGGTTTTCCATTGTGGCCGTGTTCTTACCCGTGCGTGTCTATTTGCGCCTTCTGCAATTTATCGCTGTAATCTATGTAAACGGTCTTGATCTCCGTGAATTCCTCGATGGCGCTGGTTCCCGCTTCCCTTGCGCCGTTGCCGGTGTGCTTCACGCCGCCGAAGGGCAGGTGCACTTCCGCGCCGATTGTGGGGGCGTTGATGTATGTTATCCCCGACTGCAAATCCTCAACGGCCCTGAACGCAAGGTTCACGTTTCTCGTGTATATCGAGGACGACAGGCCGTATTCAACGTCGTTGGCGATAAAAACGGCCTCGTCGTAATCTTTCGCTTTCATTACGGAGAGGACCGGTCCGAAGATTTCCTCCTTCGTGATTCTCATGCCGTGCTTTGCTTCGAATATGGTGGGCTGGATGAAGAACCCCTTGTCGTACTCGCCGCCGGTGAGTTTCCTGCCGCCGCAGGTGAGTTTCGCGCCTTCCTCGACGCCGATCTTGATGTAGTTCAGGATGTTCTTTTCCTGCTGCTCGGAGGCGACGGGGCCGACGTCGGTTTTGGGGTCGAGCGGGTTGCCGAGTTTCAGCGCCTTTGTCCGCGCAAGGAGTTTCTCCATTGTGGCGCTGTAAACCTTCTCGTGGATGATGAGGCGGCTGGTGGCGGTGCACCGCTGGCCCGCCGTGCCGAACGCCGCAAAGAGCGCGCCGTCAACGGCGAGGTCAAGGTTCGCGTCGTCCATGACGATTAGCGGGTTCTTGCCGCCGAGTTCAAGGCCGACGTGTTTGAGTTGCTTCGCGGCGCGGGTGTAAATTTCCTTGCCGGTCTCGACGCTGCCCGTGAAGGAAATTACTTTGACCTTCGGATTTTCGAGGATTTCCGCGCCGACGGCCTCCGCCGGGCCGGAAACGACGTTGAGCACGCCGGGAGGGAGTCCCGCGGCCTCGAAGACCTCGACCAGTTTCGCAAGGCAGAGCGGCGTGAGCGTCGCGGGCTTGAAGACGGCGGTGTTGCCCGCTATGAGGATGGCGCCCAGTTTCCAGCACGGTATTGCCATTGGGAAGTTCCACGGCGCGATGCAGCCGACGATGCCGATGGGTTGCCGCACCGTCATGCAGAACTTGTTCTGCAACTCCGATGTCGTCGTCTCGCCGAACATGCGCCTGCCTTCGCCGGAGATATATTCGAAGAAATCGATGCCTTCCTGAACGTCGCCCTTGCCTTCGGCGATGACCTTGCCCATTTCTTTCGTGACGGTCTCGGCGAGTTCCTGCTTCCGCTCGCGGAGGATCACGGACGCCTTCAGAAGTATCTCGGCGCGCCCGGGCGGCGGGCGTTTCTTCCATTTCGGGAAGGCTCTTTCGGCGGCGTCAATAGCCCTTGCCGTGTCTTCGCGGTTGCCCTCGCTGAAGACCGCCAGCGTTTCGCCGGTGGCGGGGTTCTTCGTTTCGAAGGTCCTGCCGCTAGTGGACTTCACCCATTTCCCGTCAATGTATAATCCGTATTCTTTCATCGCGCGTCACGCCTTGTATTCATAGAAACCGCGGCCGGTCTTCCGGCCGAGATGCCCCGCCGCGACCATTTTCCTCAGCAGGGGGCATGGACGGTATTTCGAATCGCCAAGCCCGTCGTGCAGGACGTTCATGATTGCGAGGCACACGTCCAGCCCGATCAGGTCCGCCAGCGCCAGCGGGCCCATCGGATGGTTCATGCCGAGTTTCATTACGTTGTCTATGGCTTCCCTGTCGGCCACGCCTTCCATCAGGACGTAGGCCGCCTCGTTTATCATCGGCATGAGGATGCGGTTGGCGACGAAGCCCGGATAGTCGTTGACCTCGACGGGTGTTTTGCCCAGGGCCTTTGAGAGTTCAACGATGGTTTTCGTCGTGGCGTCGTCGGTGTCCAGCGCGCGGATGATTTCGACAAGTTGCATCAGCGGCACGGGGTTCATGAAGTGCATGCCGATGACCTTGTTGGGCCGCTTTGTAACGGCGGCTATCTCGGTGATGGAAATGGAGGAGGTGTTCGTCGCGAGAATCGTTTCCGGCGGGCAGATGGAATCGAGTTTTCGAAAAAGGTCGAACTTGATTTCCCTGTTCTCGGTTGCGGCCTCCACGACCAGTTGCGCGTCTCCGACGTCTTCCACCTTTGTGCTCGTCTTGATTCGCGAGAGAGTCGCGCCGACGACGTCGTCGGCGATCTTGCCCTTCTCTTTCATCTTGGCGAGGCTTTTCTCGATGGTCTTCAGCCCGCGCTCAACGAATTCCTGCTTGATGTCGACCATCACAACGTTGTATCCGGAAATAGCGAAGACTTGGGCGATGCCGTTCCCCATAGTCCCCGCGCCGATTACACCAACTCTCTTTATATCCATGTTGTTCTCCTGTGTTAGATAATCTCTATCGCCATTGCAACGGCGTTTCCGCCGCCGAGGCAGAGTGCCGCAAGTCCTTTCTTCAGGCCGCGATCCTTGAGCGCGTAAATCAGCGTCGTCAGGACGCGCGCGCCCGAGCAGCCTATCGGGTGGCCCAGCGCCACAGCGCCGCCGCGAACGTTGAGTTTTTCCGGCTTTATCTTGAGTTCCTTGCGCAGCGCGATGGTCGCCACGCTGAAGGCTTCGTTGAATTCGATAAGGTCGAAGTAGTCGATGTTGACCTTCGTCTGCGCGAGGATCTTGCGGACTGCTTCGAGCGGGGCCATCATAATCCACTCCGGCGCCATTCCGCCAGTGGCGTAGGACACGATGCGCGCGACGGGTTTAAGGCCCATCTCCTTCGCCTTTGTGTCGCTCATGACGACGAGCGCGCTTGCGCCGTCGCTTATCTGGCTGGCGTTGCCGGCGGTAACTGTGCCGCCTTCCTTGAAGGCCGGTTTGAGTTTCGCGAGTTTGTCGATGCTGGTGTCGCTGCGGATGCCCTCGTCATCGTTCACCGTGATTGGCTCGCCTTTCTTCTGCGGTATTACGACAGGAACTATCTCCGCCTTGAACTTGCCCTCCTTCTGGGCGGCGAAAGCCTTCATGTGGCTCTGGTAGGCGAACTCATCCTGCATTTCACGCGTAACGCCGTATTTCTCGCTGACAAGTTCACCTGTTCTGCCCATGTGGAAATCATTGAAATAGTCCCACAATCCGTCATATATCATCGCGTCAACGAGTTCGGTGTTGCCGAGCCTTGCGCCCGCGCGCAGCGTGCGGCTGAGGTACGGCGCATCGCTCATGTTCTCCATGCCGCCCGCGACCACGATGTTCTGGTCGCCCGCCTTGATGCTCTGAGCCGCAAGCATGACCGCCTTGAGGCCCGAGCCGCATACCTTGTTAATAGTGAACGCGCCAACGGTGTTCGGCACGCCCGCTTCAAGCGCCGCCTGCCGGGCCGGGTTCTGGCCGAGTCCGGCGGCGATGACGTTGCCCATGATGACTTCTTCAACCGTGTCCACACTGATGCCGGCGCGCTTCACCGCTTCCTTGATTGCGATCGCGCCGAGTTTCGGCGCTCTCGAAGTTGACAGACCCCCCTGGAACTTGCCGATAGGAGTGCGGCATGCGCTTACGATTACTGGATTTGTCATAATTCCTCGCTATATCGTGTTAAAGTTTAGTGATTACAGCGGAAGCGCGTCAAAACGGTTTCCGCTGGGTTAATGCCGGCAATAACAAGCCCATACGGGGCTAAGACTGGCTGGCGGAACTGATGCCGCTGCCTGTCCGTAGAGGCGTTTCTCGCGGACGGATTTAGAATTTTTCATTATAGAGGCAGGCGTTTTCAAGTCAAGGAAAAACGGCCCGGCGGCGGGGCGGTAGTAACGGCATGGGGACTTGCTCGCCAAAGGCAGGGGTGCCTTTCGGCAGGGAATTCGGGAGGATGCAAAATGACGGGCGGTGACTCCGATGAAGGAATCACCGCCCGGTTGTAATCACGTGTGGAAGATTACTTGCCCTTTATGCCGTGCTTCTTCAGGATGGTCTTTACCTTCAGGCTTGGCGTCGCGCCGACTTTTAGCCAGTGCTGGATGCGGTCCAGTTTCAAATCAAACTTTTTCGTCTTCACGGTTTCAAACGGGTTGTAGTAGCCGAGCAGTTCCAGCGGCTTGCCGTCGCGCTTCTGTTCCTTGTCGAACGCGCCGAGCCTGTAGAACGGCCTGTTTCTTTTGCCCATTCTTTTGAATCTGAGCCTAACTGCCATGTGCTCCTCCAAAAAAGTCTTGTAAGCGGGCCGGCTTCACGTCAGCCCAGGCCCGGCGGCATTGTCAGTCCCCCCATCCCTTTCATCTTACCAAAGAATCCTTTCGATTTCATCTGTTTTATCATTTTTCTCATCTGTTTGAACTGCTTGAGCAGGCTGTTGACATCGGCGGTGGTCGCGGCCGCGCCGCGTGCGATGCGCCGCTTGCGGCTCAAGTCGATGACTTCCGGCTGCCGTCGTTCCCGCTTGGTCATCGACTGGATCATCGCCTCAATCTTCACCATTTCCTTTTCCTCCTCCTCGCCGATCTTGAGTTTCGAGCCGATGCCGGGGATGAACTTGAGCATGTCCGCCAGCCCGCCCATTTTTTTCATGCGCTGCATCTGCTCGAGGAAGTCTTCGAGGTCGAACTTCCCCTTCACGAGTTTTTTCTTGAGGTCCTCGGCCTCCTCGGCGGTTATTTCCCGTTGCGCCTTCTCCACGAGCGTTACGACGTCGCCCATGCCGAGGATGCGCCCCGCGACTCTCTCGGGATGGAACTCCTCCAGGCGGTCCAGTTTTTCGCCCATGCCGACGAATTTTATCGGCTTGCCCGTTACCGCGCGGACGGAAAGAGCCGCGCCGCCGCGCGCGTCGCCGTCCATCTTCGTCAGGATTATGCCGTCGAGTTCCAACTGGTCGTTGAACTCCTTCGCGCTGTTGACGGCGTCCTGGCCGATCATCGCGTCCACCACGAGGTATATCTGGTGCGGCTTCACCTTGTCGGCGACGTGGCGCAACTCCTCCATCATCTCTTCGTCAATCTGCAATCGCCCGGCGGTGTCGAGGATTACGGTGTCGAAGCCGTATTCCTTCGCGTGCTCGACGGCGCGCTGGCAGATTTTGACCACGCGGGAGCCTTCCTCGAAATATACCGGGATGTTGAGTTGTCCTCCCAGCACTTTCAGTTGCTCGATGGCCGCGGGGCGCTTGACGTCCGCCGCCACGAGCAGGGGTTTGCGGTTCTTGGCGCGCAGCAGGAGCGCAAGTTTCCCGCAGGTCGTGGTCTTTCCGGTTCCCTGCAGCCCCGCCATCATGATTACCGTCGGTTCGCCATCGACAAACGGAATCTTCGGGTCGGCGGGACTCATCAAGCGGATTATCTCGTCGTGCACGATTTTTACTATCTGCTGTCCCGGCGAGATGCTTTTAATGACGTCCTGGCCGATGGCCCTTTCCTGGACTTTCTTGATGAAGGCGTTGATGACCGGCAGGCTCACGTCCGCCTGAAGGAGCGCGACCTTGACCTCGCGCAGGCCTTCCTTGACGTTCTCCTCGGTAAGTTTCCCGCGCGAACGCAGGCGCTCGAATATCCTGTTGAAATTGTTTGTCAGCGCTTCAAACATGTTGTGTGCTGGTTACTCGCCTTCTTCTATCGATGCCGGGTCCGGATACTTTTTGTAAAATCCCCTCTCATCGCTCAGCATCGCGCCGGAAAGCGCCTCGGCTATCACCGGCACGGGCAGATTGCGCAGCCAGCGGTAGGGGTCCACCTGCACCGCGCCTATGTCGGAAGCGCTTTCGCGCTGCTTAATCTTCCGCAGATACTCCTCCGCCTCTTTGCCTTTCCCTGCCCGGCTGTAGCCATCCGCCATGCCCGCGTCGGCATGATTCATCATGATCTGCGCCAGGCTCGCGTTGGTAAGGGAGTTGTCCTCGCCTGCGACTTTGGAGGCGAGTGATTCAATTGCCTTATAAATCGCCTCGGCCTTGTCCGTCTCTCCGGCCGCGATTGTGTCCGAGATGTTCACCGCCGCCATGATGACGAGCGGATTCAACACCCACTGCGGCTCCGCTACGACTGACTCGGCCATGAAGTTCATGGCCCTTGAGCGCCAGGCGGCCCCGCCCATCTCCTGGCAGGCGGCCATAAGCGCTTCGGTTTTCCGGCCGGTCAGCGCCGTCAGCCGTCGCTTGCCCGCGGCCTCAAGGAAGGCCTTCAATTCGTTTTCCGTCAGTGGGGCGACGTGGCTGTCCATGTATATGCCCGTCCACGGATTCTCCAGGCTGATGAAAATCCTCAGGCAATCCGGCAGGGCGTTGTCGGGGTTCAGTTTCGATAATGCGTCAATCTCCGCCTTGATGTCGGACAGATTTTGCTTTATACCCGCCTGAGCCAGAAATTGCAAACGCAACATTCCCAGCAACTCGTCATCGGGGTTTTTTTGCAGACCGGCGCTTGCGAGTTCAAGGCGGGTGGCCAAATCATTAATCATAATCAGGGCGCCCGCGAGAAGGTCCGGCTTGTCCGAGTTGCGTTTGGCGGAATCGATTATTTCCTGCTGGGGCCGGTCGAAGGCCTTTGAAAAAATGTACATGTCCGGCACGTACCAGCCGCGGGCCGTTTCCTCCGGCGGCAATTCGCGGAACAGTTTGAGCAGTATTTCTATTTCGCCGGGCTTTTCGTTCGCGGCGAGCAACTCCCCGCAGTACGCGGCGAGGAATTTCGCGGACCTCATCTGGCTGTTCAGTGCGGCCAGCGCCGTAAACCGCTCCTGCGCGGCCTTCGCGTCCCCCGCCTGCAGCAGCATGCACGCCGAGATGTACATGGCGTAGATGTCGGACGGATAATCCTTGAGCGCGGCCTCCGCGATTTCGCGCGCCTTGTCGAACTCGCCCTTCCCCATCGCGGCGGCGGCGTCCGCAAGCGGCCAGCGACCGCCCGTGAATTTGCCCGTGGTCTTGTTGTACTCGATGAGCAGTTCCATGAAGCGGTCGTCCTGTCCCACCGCTTTGAAGACGAGGCTGGACGTCAACACGCCGTTCCTGATTTCATACCTGCAGAGGTCGAGGTCGATCTTGTTGTCCGGCTTGAATTTCTCCTTATTCTTGTCCCACCACGCATACCATCGAGGGAAGTTCGCCTCAAGGTACATGCCGGTCATGTTGCCGAGCGTCGTGGCGGCGACTCCGCGATAGTAGTCCGCGTCCCCTCCGGTTGTCTTAAGCCTGTTGATGAGCGCGGGAATGGATTTCTGGTGGTCGAGGAACACGCACCCCATCTCGCTAAGCGCGCCGGCGAGCGTGGCGGCGCTTTCGGCCTGCTGGATGATATAGGCCTCCGCGGCCTGATCGCCGTTGCATGCCGTCATAAGAATGACGAGAACCGCTTCCGGCGTGTATTCTTCGTTTTCCGCGAGGGTCTTGAGCACATCGATGTTTTGCGCGGCCCAGTCCGCCTTGTGCGCCTCTTTCACCTTGTCCCACACGTCTCCGCTTTTTTGCTGGAGAAACGCGGCGATCGGGTCTTCCGCGTATTCCTTTGCGAAAGCGGCGTTGCAAAGAAACACGGTGGACAGCGACATTATTGTTACTGAAAAAAGAACGAGTCTTTTCATTGCGATACCTCGCGTGAGCAGGGTTTTTGTCCTTGCAATATACGGCTTTTCGGGCGGCGCGTTGGGGCGGCTATTCGTCGGGGACCCGCTCAATTTTCGCGCCGACCGCGCAGAGTTTTTCCTCGATCCTCTCGTAGCCGCGGTCGATGTGATATACCCTGCGGACTTCCGTTGTTCCCTTTGCGACAAGCCCCGCGAGCACCAGCGCCGCGG
>Ga0315291_10006172_pt1 | contig 14908 bp, 17 predicted proteins | sample YL17G12_20_MG_FD_203070 | JGI IMG/M metagenome (GOLD analysis project Ga0315291, IMG submission 203070) | Sediment microbial communities from Yellowstone Lake, YNP, Wyoming, USA - YL17G12_20 | ecosystem: Environmental > Aquatic > Freshwater > Lake > Sediment | place: USA: Wyoming | collected...
TCCAGAGCGGAACCCTGGTCTTTGAGGCCCCCGACATAGGCCGCCTGTTTGAAGATCCCTATTTTGCGGAAAAGTACAGAATCGGCGAAGGCTATGTTCCCGCCACGAGATATTTTTCTTTGCCGTATGAGCTCTTCGGCAGCGGCAGCAATGAAATACCGTTTCTCGCCGGACCTGAAGACGCACACTTGTCCGGCGCGCTAAGCTACCTGTTCAGGTTGCTGCCCCGCCACGGCCACGAATATGGAAGGATAGATCACCTGAAGCGCGACGACGATCCGGGCGGCGCCCTGCAGATTTTGCAGGCGGCGCTTTTGGCGGCGGCGGACGCGCAAACGAGGGGTGAAAAGGAAGCGGCGGTTGAGGCGATCCATGCCGCCATTTCGGCGTTTGCAAAGATTCTGGAGCTGGGAAGATCGGCCAGGGCCAATACGCGAAATGAAGCTGTTGCGAAGTTTGAGCAGCCGGTCATTCTCCACGATCGCACGGAACGTATCGACAGCTACTTTTTTGAAAATATGGCGTTACGTCCTGAAGAGAACGTCCATCTTGCGATTATCGAAGTGGACGATCTCAAAGCCTTCCTGAAGAAATACGGCGTTTCCGAATCGGACGCATATTTCTGGACCATACCCGACGCTTTCATTTGGGCCGCCGGCGTAATGAACATTGAAATGAACCCGCAGTTCATCACGCAGATCGGCGGCGATCTCATGGCGATTGCCTTGCCAACGGTGGACAAAGACGGCAATCCGGTGGACATAAATAAATTCATGAAAAAGGTCCGTGACTGGATTTACTTCACATACAGCAATATGCCCTTTCAGGCCGAGGGTAAGGTCCAAGTGCCGAACGGCGGCGGTACCGATAGATACGATCGCATACCTCTCTGGCGCGTCTCCGGAAAGGTCCTGCCGTTTTTAAACGTCCCGACGGGCGGGGCGCCTTATGAACGTACGCTCACGATATCAGCTATCGGAACGACGGTGAGAACGCCCAGAACGGAGGAGGACAGGGCCCATCTTAGGGAAGCCATATTCAACATGGGCAAGATCGTGCAGTATCTCAAGGGCATCACCGTGCCGAACAAGGATGCGTATGCCTTCGTTCCAGCAGAAAACATCCTCAAAACCCCACCTCAAGCAATCACCGGGTTTAACGTGGAGGAGCGAAGAGGCGGGCTCGAGGGCCAGCTGGCGGGAATCTGGGGCGACGTGTGGGACAGGCTTTCGGAGGGGATAAGAACATATTTTGTAGATCAATTGCGGCCTACATATGAAACAGCAGCAGGGCCCTTCTGGCCGGTCCCGAATCTGATAGCCGGTTCTATGCCTGCCGAAATAACCGGGGTCCATGATGAGGAAATAACATCGGCTGAAGATGTGACATCTGAAGAGATAACATCCGCGGAAGAAGAGCAGCTCATCGGCGAAGATTTTTCAGAGGACTATCTGCCCATTCCGGAATGGCCCATTGTACCGGCAATAGAACCCTTCCCGGTCGCCATATAAATCATTTTATTTCAGACAAAACACCTTTTGCAATTGAGCTTGCTCCCATGCTAACAAAATCCCCTTAGGGGGATTTTGGATATGCGCAGATTTCTTTGCATTTTCATGATTCTTTTGTGCTCGCAGGCGGCCTATGCCTTCGAACAGGGCGACGAGCTCGTGTGGCTCTCGATCGAGGGGCAGAAACGCATCTTCGAGCGAAATTACGACGATGCAGTCAGGTTATTCAAGTACGTTGAAGCGGAATATCCGATGTCGGGACTCGGGATCTTCGGCCAGATGGCGGTCCTTGAAGTGAAGATGCTCGAGAGGGAGGATTTCCATCTGGAGAATGAATTTCTGGAAACGGCGAAGCGCGGCGAGGAGCTCGTTGATAAAGTGATGCAACTTTACCGCCCTTCCGATCTCGATCTTTTTTTCTGCGGCGGAATTGTCGGACTTGAAGGTTTTTTCAGGGCGCGCCACGGCCAGTGGTGGGCCGCATACACGCGCGGCAACATCTCGCGCCAGATATTCAACTCGATCCTCAAGCACAATCCGTCTTTCATAGACGCGGAGTTCGGCCTCGGGATGTACACATACTGGCGCTCCGTCTTCACAAACGAGATAAAATTTTTGCCGTTTTTCTCCGACAGGCGCGCGGAAGGCATAGCCACAGTTGAGCGCGTCGCGAGGGAAGGCACTCTCGCCAAGGAGATGGCAAAGGTGAATCTGGGCATCATCTATTTTGAGGAGAAGCGCTATGCGGATGCGATCCGCGTCTTCGAAGATTTCGTGAGCCGCTATCCCAAAAATGTGATCCTGCACCAGCTCCTGGGGCGCATCCTTCTTGCGGACAAAAAATATGACCGCTCAATCGAAGAATTCAAGAAGGTTCTGGCGCTCGATCCCCAAATTTCCAAGACCCACTATTTCATAGCGACAGCAATCGTGATTGACGGGAAAAAGGAGCGCTTTCCCGAGGCGGAGGGCGAGCTCAAAAAGTTTCTTGAAGGGGCGCAAGACCGTCTGTGGAAGTCATATGCGCTTTACTGGCTGGGCCAGCTCTATGAGAAGGAAGGCAAGACGGAGGATGCAAAGAACTATTACGCCGAAGCGGTGAAGCTCAACGGCGGCTTGAAGAGCGCGAAGATGAAACTTCGGGGACTGGGCGGGGGAATTTAAGACCGTGAATCGTGATTCGTGAATCGTGAATCGCAAGACGATGCACGATCCACGATCCACGATCCACGAAAAATATGGGAATAACAATAGTCCAAAAGAGTGATCTCACGAAGAAAAGGCCGGATGCCGTGAAGGCGCTGATCCTTGCCGGAGGCGCGGTTACGGGCGGTTCATTCAAGGCGGGCGGGATCAAGGCGCTCAATGATTACCTTGTGAATTTCAAGGTGACGGATTTTGATGTTTACGTCGGCATAAGCTCCGGAAGTTTGATCGCGGCGCCCCTCATGGGCGGGATCAAGCCCGAGTCGATACTAAAAAGTCTGGACGGGACATCCCACCATTTTTCGGCGCTCACCCGCTGGCATTATTACAGGCCGAACATTGCGGAGTGGGTGGCAAGACCCATGACGTTCCTTGCCAAGGCATTATCGTTTCCATTCAAGAGCGGGCAGCCCGATTTTCCGTCGCTCATGTCTATCTTGCCCTCCGGCGTCTTTGACAACCGCCCGATCGAACAATATTTGCGCGAGAACATCGAAAAGAACGGCCTGACCAACGATTTCAAGATGGCGGAGCGCCTGACCGGCAAGCGCCTCTACATCTGCGCGATGGCGCTGGACGGCGCCCGCCGCGTGATCTTCGGCCCCGATGAGAAAAATGACGTCACGATCTCGGAGGCGGTGCAGGCATCCACCGCCATGCCCGGTTTTTATAAGCCCGCAAGGATAGGCGGCGTCGATTACGTCGACGGCGGCGTGCAGGAGACTGCAAACATAGATATCGCTATAAAGAAGGGCGCGGAGCTCGTCGTCTGCTACAATCCCTTCAGGCCATACGATCCCAAAAAAATCGAGGAGAAGATGAACCTCTCCGAAAACGGCGTGATGGCGGTGTTGAACCAGATATTCCGCGCGGTCTTCCATACGCGTCTGCATGTGGCGCTAGATAATTTCAGGAACGATCCGAACTTCAAAGGCGACATAATACTGATTGAGCCGAGGCCCGACGATCTTGCGTTCTTCGGTTTGAACCCTTTGATTTTCTCCAACCGCATCGAGGCCGCGCGCCTGGGATTCAAGTCGGTGCGAAATTCAATAGATGAGCGCTTTGACGAGATCGCTGAAATTTTCGCGGCATACGGAATAGAGATGACGAGAAAGGGAGTCGAGGAGGAATTCAAAAAAATCGACAAGCCCGGTGCGAGTGAGAACGAGGTCAGGGCGCTGCTGGAGGGGCTGAAGAAGCCGGAGGGCAGAAGCCAGAAATCAGAAGCCAGAAGTCAGAGGTCAGAAGCAAAGAGGCAGAGAAAGAAAAGTAAAAAGTAATGGAACAAAGCACTCTCAATTTTAACATACCGTTTGAAGAGGGTATCCCGCCGGAGAAGGAGAGGGCAAAGGCCAAGGCCAAGGTTGAGGTCAAGGTCGAGGAGGTAGCGGAGCCGCATATCTATACGGTTTCCGAGCTCACGTTTCAGATAAGGGATATTCTGGAGGGCCGGTATCCCGACGTGTGGGTGACGGGCGAGGTCTCCAATTTCAGAAATCCGGAATCGAAACACTATTATTTTTCTATCAAGGACGAATCGAGCCAGATGCGCGCGGTGATTTTCGGCGGGCGGCAGAGGCTCACCTTTGATATCGAGGACGGCCTTGAGCTTATCTGCCACGGAAAGGTCAGCGTCTACAGCGCGCGCGGCGAGTACCAGATAATCATCGACCACTGCGAGCCCAAAGGGAAGGGCGCGCTTCAGCTTGCGTTTGAGCAGCTGAAAATGAAGCTTACGGCGGAAGGCCTGTTTTCAAAGGAGAGAAAAAGGGCGCTCCCGTTTTTGCCGAAAAAAATCGGCGTCGTGACTTCTCCGACAGGCGCCGCGATCCGCGACATCATCCATGTTTTGACGAGGAGATTTCCGACAATCGAGGTGCTTTTGAATCCCGTAAAAGTTCAGGGGGAGGGCGCGGCAGAAGAGATTGCGCAGGCGATAAACGAAATGAATATACGTGATGATATCGATGTTCTGATCGTCGGGCGCGGCGGCGGATCGCTTGAGGATCTCTGGGCCTTCAACGAAGAGGTCGTCGCGCGCGCGATCTTTGCGTCGCGGATTCCTGTCATCAGCGCAGTCGGCCACGAGATCGATTTTACAATCGCGGATTTTGTGGCGGATGTGCGCGCCCCCACGCCGTCGGCGGCGGCGGAGATAGTAGTGCCGAGGAAAGAAGATCTGGAAGGGGAGATCCGCGATCTCAAGCGCCAGCTCTTGCTGGCCATAAGGCAGGACCTGCAGACAAAATGGTCGGAGGTCCAAAAACTGAAAGGGAGGATTACAGATCCGTCGCGCCGTTTTCCCGACCTTTACATGCGGGTGGACGGTCTGTCGGAGAGGCTCCGGAACGCCATTTGGACGGATTTGCAAAAAAGGGAGCAGATCCTTCAAAGACTCCAGAGCAATCTGAAACACCTCTCGCCGATCAACATACTGGAGAAGGGCTACGCGGTCGTGACGAAAAAAGAGGGTGCGGGGCCCATTAAGTCCGCGAAATCACTCAAGGAGGGGGCGGCCGTGAATATCAGGTTTTATGAAGGGCAGGCGGACGCCAAGGTCACAAAAATACATTGACTGACAGTTCCCTCCCTTTGTAAGGGAGGGATAGGGAGGGTAGATCTACCTCCCCTGACCCCTCCTTACAAAGGAGGGGGATTAATTGCGAGGTAAACATGGCGGAAAGATCTTTTGAACAATCTATAGAAGAGCTGGAGAAGGTCGTAAGGCAGATGGAAAAGGGCGAGCTCACGCTCGATCAGTCGATTTCGGCCTTTGAGGGCGGCGTGAAGCTCGCGCGCGAGTGCGAAAAGAAGCTTAAAGAGGCAAAGGGCAAAGTTGAGCAGCTCGTGAAAGACGAATCGGGCAAATCGAAAATCGAACCGTTTGAACCGAAGGAGTAAAGTTGTCATTCTGAGCCCTTCGACTTCGCTCAGGGTAAACTCCGCGAAGAATCCCAAGGTGTCCGTGGGATCCGGAGCGCAGTGAGGGATGACATAATCGTAATATGAATTTAACCGCGTATCTCAAAGAACGTAAGCAATGGGTCGAGAGGGCGCTCTCAAAATCGCTTTCCGATGAATCGATTCCACAGGCATTGAGAAAATCGATGGAATACAGCCTTGCAGCCGGCGGCAAACGCCTTCGGCCGGTACTTGTCATGGCGGGCGCGGAGGCAGTCGGCGGAGACGCCCAAAAGGTCATGCCGATCGCGTGCGCGATCGAGATGATCCACACATTCTCTCTGATTCACGACGATCTGCCCGCGATGGACGACGACGATCTGCGCCGCGGCAAGCCCACGAATCACAAGGTGTTCGGCGAGGCGACCGCAGTTCTGGCGGGCGACGCCCTTATGGCCGAGGCGTTTTCGGTGCTTGCATCCGCGAAGGATTCCGATCCAAAGCTTCTGATAGAGGTCATAAGAGACGTCGCCGATGCGACAGGCTCGCGCGGGATGACAGGCGGCCAGCAGATTGACATGGAATCGGCGGGCGCGAAACTCACGGAAGCGGATCTCACAAGGCTCCACGGAATGAAAACCGGCAGGCTGATCGGGGTTTCAGCAGTCAGCGGCGCGAAGTATTGCGGCGCTGCCAAGGCGCAAATTGACGCATTGAAAAGATACGGCGAGTGCGTGGGCCTTGCCTTCCAGATCGCTGACGATATTTTGGATATCGAAGGCAATCAGGAAGAGATAGGTAAAGATGTGGGAAGCGACGTGGAAAATGACAAGGCGACGTATCCTGCGATCATCGGGCTCGATCAATCCAAACGCAAGGCCGCGGCCCTTGCCGATCAGGCGGTAACGGCGCTCTCCGTGTTTGACGGGCGCGCGGATCCGCTGCGCGAGATTGCACGGTACACGATTGAAAGGAAGAAATAAAATAAGCCGCGGAGACACAGAGAAATGCTTAATCTAAAATTAGCCACAGAGACACAGAGACACAGAGGACACCAAAACTATATTTTTTGTTTTTCTCTGCGCCTCTGCGCCTCTGTGGCAGAATTGTTTTTCTCCGCGTCTCTGTGGCAAGAGCTATGAAACACTTTTCGCAGGAAATAGACGTCCAGACGACGAGGCCGATCGAGTTCATCGATGTGACCGACCGTGTGCGGGATGCGGTGTCAAAAAGCGGGATCAAGAACGGCATCGTCAGCATCTTTTCCAATCACACGACCGCAGCTATCAGGATCAATGAACGCTGCTCCCGTTTGCAAAAGGATATGGAGACGCTGCTCTGTGAAATAGTTCCGCAGAATAGGCAATATAAACACAACGAAACGACGGCGGACGGGCGCGGCAACGCGCACAGCCATCTGATGACGCTTCTAATCGGCGGTTCCGAAACGGCGCCGGTGAAAAGCGGCGATCTGCATCTCGGCACATGGCAGTCGGTGTTCTTTATCGAGCTCGACGGGCCAAGAAGCGCCAGAAAATTCACAGTAACGGTTGTCGGCGAATAAATAAAAAACGCCACAGAGAAACAGAGAAATGCTTAATAAAAAATCTGCCACAGAGACGCAAAGACACAGAGAAAAAGAAAACTATATTTATTGTTTTCTCTGTTTCTCTGCGCCTCTGCGGCAGAATTATAGTCTTTCTCTGTTTCCTCCGCGCCTCTGCGGCGCTCAAAAAAATGAATAAAGAAGAAAGAAAAGGTTTCTTTGCGGATGAAGAGTCGCTCGATCTCGAAAAATATGTGATCGAGACGTACTGGTTTGAGACCGCATCCGAGCCTGAAGCAGCGGCCGCGTCGCTTTGCCGCGAGCAGAGCACGGCGCAGTGGCAGCGCGTCGGGACAAATGAGGATCTGCGCCCCGAATTCGCCGCCAGGGTCTTAAGCCTCGAGGTCCTTGAAACTTCAAGGCGGCCGTCATTTGATTCGCCTTTCAACAAAGGGGAAAATTTTTCCCGGTGCCGCGTGAGGATCGCTCACCCCCACAAAAATTTCGGGCCGAAGATCCCCAATCTCCTGACCGCAGCGTGCGGAGAGGGCGCATTTTTCACGCATCATATAACCGCCATAAAACTTTTAGATCTCGCGTTTCCGGATTCCTACCTCGCGGGGTTTGAAGGGCCTAAGTTTGGAACGGAAGGGATCAGGAAGATTCTGGGCGTGAATGACCGCCCGATATTTTTCGGCGTCGTGAAGCCGAATATCGGCCTGCCGCCCGCGGATTTTGTAAAACTCGCCTACGAGAGCTGGCTGGGGGGCTTAGATATCGCAAAAGACGACGAGATGCAGGCGGACACTGAAATTTCACCGCTTGAAAAGAGGCTCTCACTCCTGAATTCCAAAAGGATCGAGGCAGAGCAGAAGACGGGCGAGAAAAAGATTTTTTTGGCAAACATCACCGACGAAGTGGACAGGCTGATCAGGTTGCACGACATTGCTGTGAAAAATGGCGCGGGCATGGTGATGGTAAACAGCATGACCATCGGCCTTTCTGCGGTCAGGATGCTTGCAAAGCACACGCAAGTTCCAATTGTGGGCCACTTCGATTTCATCGCGCCCTTTTCAAGGATCCCTTTCTTCGGCGTCTCGAGCGCTGTTTTCACCAAGCTTCAGCGGCTTTCAGGATGCGACGCGATCATCATGCCCGGGTTCGGCTCCCGCATGATGACGGAGGACGATGAGGTCGCCCTGAACGCAGACGAGTGCGCGGGCAGGCTCGGGAGCAAGAAGCGCGCGCTTCCCGTGCCGGGCGGCAGCGACTGGGCGGGCACGATCCCCGTTGTCTATGAAAAACTGCGAACGATAGATTTCGGATTCGTCCCCGGGCGCGGCGTATTCGGGCACCCGATGGGACCTGCCGCCGGCGCTACAAGTCTTCGCCAGGCGTGGGAGGCAATTGCGCGAAAAATTCCGCTTTCGGAATACGCAAAAGATCATCAGGAGCTTCGTGAAGCGATAGATTTTTTTGGAAAAGACGCCGTTACGAAAGTTGAGATTCCCCTCCTTTGTAAGGAGGGGTTAGGGGAGGCAGATCTACCCCACCCGACCTCCCCTTACCCTTCGACATTGCTCAGGGCGGGCAAAGGGGAGGGGCAGTAATGAAACGTTTTTTTATTTGTTTTATTCTTATCGTCGGATTTCTCCCATCTGCCCTCGCAAAGGAACCGTCAAAGATCTGGCAGGAGTTTGAAAAAATTTACGTCCCTGCTGATTACCACTACGCTTTAGTAAGCGCCCACGAGAATCTGGATCCCCAAAAACTTAGGGGCTTCGTCGTCGTGATGAAGGATGGGATACCTGCCGAGCGCGCGCCGTTTTACATAAGCTGGGGCGATTATGATTACAGGGGAGTCACGATTAACGGAGAGAAGGTGACGACAAGGACCGGCTCCGCCTATGCGCATTTAAAAGCCGGCGATGTGATGGCGATATCGGACATAGACCATCTGGGAAAAACGCTTTACATGAAACTCATCTCCCCTGAAATTTATATCCCCAAAGACAAGGCGGAAAAGAAGCGCCATTCGCGCGTGACGAACCAAATATTGTTCAAAGTGCCGAAAGACGTCTTCAAGCAGGATGACGCTCTAAAAGCGGTGGAGCTTTTGGGAGAATGGTTCAAGCCGTTTCAGAATATCAATGATGCGAAAAGCTTCGCAGCAACGATTTCAATGAAAAATTAGGGGGCAATATGCAAAAGGACCTGACCGCTATCGAGGTCGTAGGCGTCGCGATCGGCAAGGAGCGCGAGGCGCAGGAATTATATACGAGGATGGCAAATGAGATCAAAAACCCGCTGGTCAGGGAAAAGTTCCTGTCTCTTTCGCGCGAGGAAAAAATGCACGAAGAGATTTTGACGAAGATATATAAGAAGATGACGGGCGAATCGAGGGCCGATGCCCCGAAACTTAAATTCAAAGAGGTGGAGCCTCCGAAGCCCGACGCGACGTTCGACGAGCTCTTTGTTTTTGCAATCGAGCGGGAGCGCGAGGCGCAGCGCATGTACTTAGAGGCCGCCCGGAATTCAACCGACGAGAGCGGCAGGCGCACTTTCCAGTATCTTGCGGACTTCGAGCGCGGACACGAAATACTTTTGCAGGGGGAATTCGAGGATTATAAGAGGGACAGGAACTGGTACGCCGACATGCCCGACATCCAGCTCGTCGGCCCGTAAATTGAAAAAAACCTCACCGCAGAGGCCGCAGAGAACGCAGAGAAAATCCGGATTTTTTTGCCACAGAGGCACAGAGACACAGAGAAAGGCGAAAAATATATTTTTTGGTTATTATCTGGAAAACGACCAGCGTCCGCCCGCCGCCCGCGCATAGTGATCAGTGATCAGTGATTAGTGATTGGCGACCGCCAAACCTCGCAGACAAAATCGGCTCTCTCCGCAAGTCGCACGTCAGGACATTTGCGGCCTTCCGCCATTGCAGGGACAAATTATATTGATTTTGCTCCGTTAGTGGTGGCTAGGGCGTTTAAAACGCCACATGAAGATTATCGGACCGAGCGTTGCGTTAACTTATTAATATCTAAAGATAATATTGCGAATATATGTTTATTTGTATAATATATGCATATATGCATAAGAATAGCTATATATGTCATATAATCAATATGATACATATTATGCTATACATTTATTTAGGTATATGGCATACTTTAGCTTATGGAACCTACGGAGCTAAGAGAGTTTAGAGCTAGAATCGGCAAGGCTATAAGGCGTTTAAGAGAGGAGGAGGGTATCAGCGCCCAGTATTTAGCCAAGGTTCTTCGTGTAACCCAGCCCACAGTATCAAGAATAGAAAGTGGTTCTTCTTCAATTTCGTCGGAGAAGCTTTGCTTTCTTTCAAAGACCTTTAATCGTCCAATCGCCTACTTTATCGGAGAACAGAGCCCAATCAGTTATGATGAAGTTGATATTTTGTATGCAGGGCTGGCTTACTATGGTGCAACTCAAATAAAATATAAAAGAACGATCAATGTACCCCAGCATTACAAGACATATACAGATTTTTTAAATATCGCGCTCAATTCCGTTGAAGAGAGTCGCATTGCAGCCGCCCTCGCGACAACCCTCTATTTTCAAGCTGCGAAGAATAATCTGCCCATTGTTAGGATTATCACGACTCTAAGACACAAACTTCTTATCTCCAATTTGCGAAAACTCATATGGCTTGTCATTGATTCATATTCCCAGATCACTCAAAGGGGAAACAATAAAAAACTTGCCATAGGTAAGCTTACAGAGCTTAATCTGGAAATTGAGAAAGAACATGGGAACCAATTGCCAAATCCGCGTGTTGCCGATATTGACAAGTATTATGTGGCCGAATTCATAAACAACAGTTCATATCATGGATAATGAATATCAATCATTTCTGGAAGATATTAATGAAGCGGTCTCGAAACGTCCGGGCCAGGCAATTATTGAGTTGAAGATCATCGGCTACACGGCACTGGCACTTGCGGGCCTTCCAGAAAGGGGTACGAAAGATGTTGATGCCCTTGAAAAAAGTATAGCTGCCTTTGAACAGAACAAAGAGATCGTCGAGTTTTTAAATAATGAATTCGGCAAAGACAGTCCCGGAGCTTTAAGACACGGCCTTTATTTGGATATTGTATCCAATGCAATTGTCTGGCTGCCACCCGATCCAAGATTCATTCCTTTCAAAGATCTGAGTTTGCTTCGCGTTTCCAGATTGGATCCTACGGACACGTGTGTGACAAAGGTGTTTTCTAATTTCCAAAGGAAAACCGGACGAGGGCGCGATCGTGACGACATTATCAACGCGCTGGACAACCACATCATTAATTTTAAGGACCTTGTCGGGCGACTTGATGAAACGCTTCCGCGCTATGAAACTCATGCCCAAGCCCCCGAAGTATTTCCACGAATCCTAGACTTCATAGATAAATTACAATCCCGTTATGGTCCCGCGTCCTTACGATACAAGCTGCCGAGCTGGATGGAGAATATGTAAATGCGTAAGGTAAGAGGGATTGCCGCCCGCCGCCCGCGCATAGTGATCAGTGATCAGTGATTAGTGATTGGCGCCGAACTGTCATTTCTTACAAAGAAGATTTGCAATCATTTCAAGCACTTACAAACAGGGGACGAGACCCTCTATGGTAGAGTATGCCTTTCTAATATTGTAATATTATTAGATAATATGAAATACCTATGCATATAAGCATAAATTATTCAATTATGCATAATACTTACTAGACTTAGCCCTATGGGGGACTGTCCCTTTTATCTGCCCCCTTTTAAAAACTTTATCATATGATATAAATTGACTATATAAATATCATATGATATATTATTTACGGTATGCATTCTCCAGAAGAAGGCGTTCTGAATTTCCTTCGGGAATGGAAAAAAGCATGTGACCTTTATAAAATTTCCTTCGTCAACCGGCCTAAGAATCTTGAGAGCATTAAACAGTTAGGGCTTACAGTTACCGGCGCTAAAGAGCTTTTGAGACACCTCACAGTTCAGGATTATGTTGCGGGACCTAAGGCGGATAAGGACAAGCCGGGTGAAGTTTGGGAATTTGGTCTGTTAATAAATGGCATTGAGGTTTATGTGAAAGTGAAGCTCTTTGAATTTAATGATGAGAAAAAAGCTAAATGTATTAGTTTTCATTCTGCAGAACATCGTCTTTCTTTCCCATTTTGTAGGAGGTGATTTATGAACAAAAAACTTATTTGCCCAAATTGTGAAAAAGAAACACTTGTGGAACCTCTAAAAGAGGAGAGGAAGATTGATATAAAGGGGGAAGAGTTTCTTGTTTGTGTTAACCATTGGCGCTGCTTAGATTGTGGAGAAGAAATTGAGGATCCGGATAATCCTGTAGATGAGCTTGATCTTGCATATAGAGAATACCGCGCAAAACATCAAATGTTTCAGCCAGAACAAATTCGTAATTTGCGCGATGAGTATGGATTAACACAAACCGAATTGGCGACAATTTTGGGTTGGAGTCCAGCCACTATAAGTCGTTATGAGAACGGGGCTTTGCAGGAAGGATCACATGATACAGCAGTTCAGTCTCTATATGATCCATTATATGTTTTTACCTTATTAGAAAAAAGAAAAGAGGAATTCACCGAAATTCGATTTCACGAATTAAAAAATAGATTAAATGAACTTATTTTACAGAAAAGAAATCAACATTTTATTCGTGCTTTGGAAACTAGGGCGGCCGATCACTATTCTGGTAATAGAACATTCAGTATCGATAAATATATTTCAATGGTTCAATATTTCGTAAATATTTGTGGCGGCGATATACCGAAAACGAAGCTCAATAAATTATGTTTCTACGTAGATTTTTATCATTCAAAGAAATATGGCACCTCATTGTCTGGCTCATGCTACACGCATGAAATTTATGGTCCCTGTCCACAACATTTCCAAATGCTCTTGGGATATATGGTGGAAAGCGGATTTGTTGAAATAGAGGAATACCCCGTCAAAAAACAAGACTATAGTGCAGAGTTGGTGAAGTCAAAAGGGCATTATGAAGGGGGATTTTTGACAGAAGAAGAAAAAGAAACAATTGATTTCGTATGCAAGAAGCTTGGGTCTAAAAATAGTTCCGAATTGAGTGATTTATCACACAAAGAAAAGGCTTACAAAACAACGAAATTATATGAATTGATTAGTTACGAGCTTGCTAAATATTTGAGCATTTAATGATTCGCTTTTGTGACGGGCATGCCAATAAAAAACAGAAGTTAAAACCGGATTTTATCGTACCAGCTTCAGGGCAATATGAAACTATTGGTCCGCATGGTGATGAAACAGTTAAAGAAATGAAAGGAGAAATTATATGACTCGAAAGACTGTTAGTTTTAACAAGACAGGTATAGAGCAGCTCCCCAATGACAAGCCAGTCGTCTATAAAATTCTTACTAGTAGTGGCAAAAATAACTACACTGGCATAGCACAACGTGGCCGCATCCAAGAGAGGCTTCAAGAGCACCTTTCTGACGGGAAAGACTCTGTGCCCGGAACTAAAGTCCAAATTGAACAGATGAAGAGTATTGATGATGCCAAAGAAAAAGAGGAAAATATTATTTCTCGAACTAAGCCAAAGTACAATGAGCAAGGCAAATAAGTTCTGACCACGGGCTCCAGAGACCTATCTCACGGCATTATGCGGCGTTTCCTATTTAATTAACAAAAAACAGTGAAAATTACTGGTTACACAGCAAAATGCTCAATGTATTTCAGAATGACAGCCCTTGTATTTCCGGCCGAGCGTTGCACTTGACTTATAAATTAACCGCTGTCCCCCTTATCAATATTCAAATTCTTTTGCATGGGTAGGGCAACTATTATCTAGCGTATTTATCGCCTTTGACTTGAGGTTATTAATTTTTTCAATTCTTATTTGTTGCTTTTCATCCTCAGGAATTTTCCTAGCTTCTCTGAACATCACAGAAAACCAGTATTTCTCACCACATTTTGGGCATACTATGTCAATTTTCTCATCGATAACTTCTTCCGGGTTCTCATTTTCCACGTACATGCGTTTCTTCATTTCTTCCTCCTTATCAGATAGTTACATCAGCCGCTATTTCCCCCTGTCCGATTTTTTGGAACCACGGGTCACGGAGCAAAATGCTCAATGTGCTTCAAAATATAGATCTTCATATTCACGGCAAAAAAGGGAATTAGCATATCTTATACTATATCCAACCTTATGGATTTTTAAGCTGTGAGCGTAAAGATTGTATTTCTTGAATAAGACGATATATTGCGTCTTCTAGATCGCCAACACCTTCGGCCAAGTTTGATAGACCATTATATAAATTAAATTTCTCCGGTTCAGTTTGTGCATTACCAAATAGGCTAACATTTTCCTGAAAACACCTTATTGCTGTTTGAAGTTTATTGTTCATTGTTCACCTCATGTAATATTTTTAAATATACACTAAGCGATGGACCCTATTTACTCCCCTCCCCACGGCATTGCAAGGAAAGCGGAAAAGCAGACTGAGGTTGAGGTTAAGGAAGAGCTGTGGTCTGCAAATTTCCTGCGGGGAAGCGGGCTTTGGAGCTGCGCCACTCCCTCCGGCTACTCGTCGTGAAAATTTTGCTGGATTTCAAAGGCGAATTAGGTGTCTTGCCGCCACGAGTTCAATAAGCAAGTGCAACACTTGGGAAAGGGTAGATGGTTATGGTATCCCAAGTGGTTATGGGACAAAAATACAGC
>Ga0315291_10006174_pt1 | contig 14907 bp, 12 predicted proteins | sample YL17G12_20_MG_FD_203070 | JGI IMG/M metagenome (GOLD analysis project Ga0315291, IMG submission 203070) | Sediment microbial communities from Yellowstone Lake, YNP, Wyoming, USA - YL17G12_20 | ecosystem: Environmental > Aquatic > Freshwater > Lake > Sediment | place: USA: Wyoming | collected...
CGCCGCCGCCATCGCCGCCGAGCCTGGGCGAGTTCCTCCCGATTCTCGCCTCGCTGGGCGGCTACCTGGCGCGACGCCACGACCCGCCCCCGGGCCCGCAAGCCCTGTGGATCGCCATTCGTCGAATGACCGACTTCGCCCATGCCTGGCTCACCTTCGGCCCCGGCCATGCTAGCAATCCACCGTGACTTACGCATAATACACAGGTGCTTGCACGCACGCGATCTGGCGAGAAAGCCCCGCACGTGCGTGCCAGCACGCACCCTAGGGTTCGCGGACTCGCGTCAGGACGGTGGTCATGAAAACGGCAGTCCGCCTCGCATTCGTGCTCCTGGTGGTAGTCGGATCAGCGGGCGTGCTTTCGGCCGGCGTCGATTCGACGGGAAACACCGACGGCATCCTTACCTGGCAGGTCGGACCGCTCCCGCCCGGCAAATCCGACCGCCAGGTGGTCTTGTTCGCCTTTGGCGGATCACCTGGGGAAGTGGCCGGACACCTGGAGGCGGCCCGCCTCCCGCCTCCCGTCGTGCCCCACGCCCCGGGAGGTTCTTCAGGACCGACCGAGCCGGAGACCCGCGATCTGAAGCCCGAAGAGGCACAGGCCGTGCTCCGCCGCGATTGGCTCTTCCAGGCGGATGGGACGCCGACCGTCGAGCGGGCGCTGCAAGAGATCCAGTGGGCCCGGCAACTGGCGGCTAGGTTGCAACAGGACCCGAGGACCCCCGATCTTACTGCCGAACTGGGCGAACTCGACGCGCTGGAGAGAAGCCTCACCACAGACGATGCGAAAACCGGGGCTGGCAGCCCTCACCCCAACCCTCTCCCGGAGGGAGAGGGAGCGTATCTGGCGGTCCGGGCGGTGAAGCGGCGGATCATGCTCAAGAACCCGGCGGTCAACTTCACCAAGGTGCTGTTCTTGGACAATCCGTATCCGGCCGGGGCCGAGTGGCCGCACCAGGCCCGGCATCGCAACGGCATGATGGCCCTCTCCGGCGGGCGGTTGCTGGTGCTCGGGGGTCTGCACCCCGGCGGGCAGGTCCGCAAGCTGGCACCAGAGAAGCTGGGCAGTTTCTGGCGGCCGGATCTCTCCTTCGACGGCAGGAAGGTCCTCTTCTGCTACAAGCCACACGACGAGAAGAGTTTCCACCTGTACGAGATCAACATCGACGGCAGCGGACTGCGGCAGCTCACCTTCGGCCAGTACGACGACATCGATCCGATCTACCTGCCCGACGGGCACGTCCTGTTCTGCACCACCCGCGGCAACACCTACGTCCGCTGCATGCCCTACACGTACTCCTACGTGCTGGCCCGCTGCGACGCCGACGGCAAGAACGTCTATCTCGTGAGCCAGAACAACGAGCCCGACTGGTGTCCGTCGCTATTGAACGACGGCCGGGTGACTTATTCCCGCTGGGAATACCACGACAAGGCGTTGTGGCGGATCATGAGCCTCTGGGCGATGAACGCGGACGGCACGGGCGTGGCCACCTTCTGGGGTAACCAGAGCGTCTGGCCCGACCACCTGGCCGAGCCGCGTGCGATCCCGGGCAGCCACCGGGTGATGTTCACCGGCGTGGCCCATCACGACTGGTTCGCCGGCTCGGTGGGCATCCTTGACCCGAAGAAGGGCCGCAACTTCCCCCACGGCCTGACCAAGGTCACCTGCGACGTGCCCTGGCCGGAGTGCGGCACACCACCGTTGGATCCCCACGAGGCCGACGATTATCATTCCTCGGGCAGCTACGCCGCGTACAAGACGCCGTATCCGCTCTCGGAGGAGGATTTTCTTGTCTCGGCCCGGACGGGCGGCAGGACCGACAAGTTCAAGCTCTACCTGATGGACGTGCACGGCAATCGCGAGCTGATCTACGAGGGCCACTACAACGTCTGGCACGCCATGCCCGTGGTGCCGCGGCCGCGGCCGCCAGTACATCCGGACCGCGTGGCCTGGCCCGGCACCGGCCGGGACCGCCAGCCGCCCCAGCCGGGAGTCCTCTACAGTACCGACGTCTACCAGGGCGTGCCCGATCTGCCCCGCGGAAGCGTGAAATACCTTCGCGTCATCCAGATGGACGCCCGGACGTACTCCACCTGGACGCGAGACGGACGGTTCTCCGGGCCGGTCGTCTCGGCGGTGCAGGACGACGGGGTGAAGCGGATTCTGGGCACGGTGCCGGTCGGCCCCGATGGGTCGGTCTACTTCCGGGTGCCGGCCGGGCAGGCGATGCACTTTCAATTGCTCGACGAGCAGTATCGGGCGCTGCAGACGATGCGCTCCTTTACGGGCGTGATGCCGGGCGAGCGGCGCGGCTGTGTCGGCTGCCACGAGCTGCACAACACCACGCCGGTCGGTCCGCCGGGTCCCGCGCCGCCGCAGTTGCCGCTGGAGCTGACGCCGCCGCCCTGGGGCACTGAGAGCATCAGCTATCTGAAACACGTCCAGCCGGTGCTGGACCGCTACTGCGGCGAGTGTCACCAGGGCCAGGGCGAGGCCCGCAAGGATTACGATCTGACGCTGCGGCCCGGCCGCGGCGCGTTCAGTGAGCCGTACTTGACTCTGGTGGGCTACGCCGCCTACAGCGGTGAGGCCAACGATCGCACAAACCCGGGGATCGCCGGGGCACTGAAGGCCGAAAACTTCAACCAGAGCGACCCGCGCAGCTACGTGACCTTCCGGCCCATGAAGTACCTCTCCTACACCAGCAGGTTGATCGAGCTGGCCTCCAGCGGAAAACACTACAACGTGAAGCTGGACCCGACGAACCTGCAACAACTCGTCGCCTGGGTCGACGCCAACTGTCCCTACCGCGGCGACGAGGAAATCCGGGCGATCCCCGACCCCGACTTTGCCGGCATCGAGACGCTGCCCGTCCGCCCCCGCACCAAGACGGCCCCCGTCATTGAGCGGCCGTGACGGCGTCCGGCCGGGGTCGAGTCCCGGGGGCCTTGCCTTCAGTCGGGCCTCACGTATCCTAAACGTTTTCGGCGAAAGTCCTCTCCGGGGGATCAACGAGTATGAACACGCAGCCTTTGGTTGTCATCACCGACTTCCTCCACGACGAACTCCAACTGGAGCGGCGAATCCTGGGCGAGACGACCGCGGTGACCGCACTTGGTGCGCACGACGAAGACGAGCTGGTCGGCCGGATCGAACAGGCCGATGCCGTCATCGTCTACCACGAGGTGGCGGTGAGGCAGAAGACCATCGCACGGCTGGAGAGATGCAAGCTGATTGTCCGCGGGGGCGTGGGGGTGGACAACGTGGACGTGGAGTTCGCCCGCCAGCGGGGGATCCCCGTGGCCAACGTGCCCGACTACGGCTCGGAGGAAGTGGCCGATACGGCCATCGGCATGACGCTGGCTTTGGCCCGCGGCGTGCACTTCTTCAACTCGCGACTGCGGGCGGCTCAAGGAACCTGGTCATACGAGCAGGTGGTGCCGCTGGCCCGCCTCCGCGGGAGCACCTTCGGCGTGGTCGGCCTGGGGCGGATCGGCACCGCCGTGGCCCTTCGTGCCAAGGCCCTGGGAATGGGCGTCGTCTTCTACGATCCCTATAAGCCCGACGGGTACGACAGAGCCCTGGGAGTCCGCCGGGTGGAAACGCTCGACGAATTGCTCGCCCAGTCGCTGGTCGTCAGCCTGCACTGCCCGCTGACCGACGAGACCCGGCAGATGATCGACGCGGCGGCGATCGCGCGGATGCCGCGGGCCTCGTACCTGGTCAACACCGCCCGGGGCGGAGTAGTGGACACGCGGGCGCTGCCCGAGGCGATTGCGTCGGGCCAACTGGCCGGTGCGGGCATCGACGTCTTGGAGAAGGAACCGCCGCCGGAGGACGACCCGCTGCTAGTCGCTTGGCGCGATCCGCACCACGCGGCCCATCACCGCCTGATCCTCAACCCGCACGCGGCCTTCTACAGCGAAGAAGGCCTGCTGGATATCCGCCGGAAATCGGCCGAGGCCTGCCGCCGGGCGCTGTTGGGCCTGCCGCTGAGGAACGTGGTGAACTGATCTCGTTGTAGGAGGCGACTCCCGTCGCCGATCAAATCCGCCCGCAGGAGTCCGTCGGCAACTGGAGTTGCCTCCTACAATGGGCGTCAGGCCCAATCCAGACCGGTCTCTTGCTTGATGCGTTCTTCGAAGTTTCCCAGCAGGCCGCCCACCACGTCCCAACTGGCGGCTCGGCGAATCTCGATGTCGCCCTGGCGATTGACCCGGACCACGCTGTCGTCGGACACGCCGATCTGAGCCAGTTGTTCGGGGCTGAACTCGTCGTCGCTGATCACCCGCCGCAGCGTCTTGCCGGACATTTCGATGAACCGCATCGTTGATCTGCCTCTGCGACCAAAGGGAAAAAGGGGACAGGTCCAATTTGCCGGAACGGCCCGAAGGGTGCTTCGCACAAATTGGACCTGTCCCCTTTTTCCTCCCCTTCAGGAACCTCCTCCACGTCCTGCCATTGTAACCTCACGCCCGGGGGGGCGTCAATCGCCAACCTCGTTGCGGACGGCCTCACAGAGGATCAGCATCGTGCCGACGTCGAGTTGCTCTGCCCGCACGGACCCCGCCAGGCCGGCCTGTACCAGGATCCGGTCGACCTGCGGCTTGTCCAGCCGCCCTTTGAAGGCGCTGAGCAACTCGGAGCGGAGGAACTTGCGGCGGTGGAAGAACATCGCGCGGATGAAGTCGTGGAAGAACCCCCGGTGGGCAATCCGGCCGCGCAATTGCCGGTCCAGGGCGATTTGGAGGATGGCCGAGGAGACCTTCGGCCGCGGCCAGAAGACCTCCGGCGGCAACACCCGCACAATCTCCAACCGGCATTGGCTCTGCACCCAAATGCTCAGTGCCCCGTAGTCCTTGCAGCCCGGCAGGGCGGTGATCCGCTCGGCCAGCTCCCGTTGGATCGTGACGGTCATCGTCTCGGGCGGCGCGTCGATCGCAAGCAGGTTGGCCACTACCGGCGTGGCCACGCTGAAGGGCAGGTTGGCCACGAGCTTGAACCGCCGGCCGGGCGCGGCGCCGAGCCGGTCGGCGACCGCCTCGAGCACCGCCGGGTTGATCCGGTTCTTGCTCTTAAGCGCGTCGAGCTGCAGCCGCGTGACGTTTTCCAGATGGAACAGCTCCTCGCCGGCCAACTGGAACAACTGGGGGTCGATCTCCACCGTCACCACGGCGGCCGCCCGCGGGGCCATCAAGATCGTCAGCGACCCGGTGCCCGTGCCGACCTCCAGCACCACGTCATCGGGTCCGAGCTGGGCAGTCCTCAACAGCAGTTGCTGGAGGTTGGGGTCGATGAGAAAATTCTGGCCCAGCCGCGTGTGCGGGCGGATCCCCGCCTCCGCGAAGCGCCGCGTGAGGAACGAGAGCGTCTGGTTATGCGAGTAGCCGTTGGGCATGGCAAAGGACAGAGGGATTGGGGGCCAGGGGTGAGGGGGTGACAGGGTGAGGGGGTGAGAGGGTGACGGGGTGACGGGTCAAGGTTCTGGGTCCTGACCCGGGGGCGCCAGCACGAGCGCCATGCGGCCGACACGTCTGCACGTCGCCCGTCGGCGCCGACTTGTCTTCCCTTACACCGTCACCCACTCACCCATTCACCCCGTCACTCCGTCACCCTTTCCGCCGTCGACTGGATGCCTTCCCGCGGGTCGCCCCAGTCCTTGGCCTCGACCAGCCGCTGCAGGTACTTGGCCAGGAGGTCGGTTTCCAGGTTGACCTTGCCGCCGACCTTCAAGGAACCCAGTGTGGTCACAGCCAGGGTGTAAGGGATCAGGGCCACGCTGAAGCGGTCCGGCTCACTGCCGACGATCGTCAGGCTGACGCCGTCGACGGCGATGGAACCCTTGGAGGCCATCTGGACGGCGAGCTGGCGTGGCACGGAGAACCAGAAGTTGGACCAGTCGCCCAGGTCGTGCCGCTCCAGCAGCGTGCCCACCCCGTCGATATGCCCGCTGACGAAGTGCCCGCCCAGGCGCTCCCCTACCATCATGGCCCGCTCCAGGTTCACCGGGCTGGCTGGTTGCAGTTCCCCGAGGTTGGTGCGAGCCAGGGTCTCGGGACCGGCCTGGAAGGACATGGTCTGGTCGTCGGTCTCGACCACCGTCAGACAGCAGCCGTTGACGGAGATGCTGTCGGCGACCTTTGTCTCGGCCGCGATCTTGGGCTCACGGATGATCAACCGGCAGCCGGGCGGCTCCGGACGGAGTTCGGCCACGGTGCCCAGCGCTTCCACAATTCCGGAAAACATGGCGTCTGCCTCACAACTCCCTAGAACAACGGTTCTTCCCGATGACGCCGCCGGACCACTTTTTCCCAGCCATAGTGGACCGGGCCGTACAGCGCAAACGCGCAGCAGATGATCGGCACCGAGTAGCCGCGGATCACCATCACCGCCACCAGCGCAAAGACCACCGCCACCACGTGCCCAAAGCTCCGCTGCCCGCGAAAGACCTGGTTGACCACGTGGGGGTAGGGAATCCGCGAGACCATCAGCAGGGCCACCAGCACTGCGAACAGCGGCAGCACGGTCTGCAAGACCACCTCGATCTGGTCGGCGTATCTCAGCGGATGTGCCGCGTTGCGGAGCGTGTGGAACATGATGCCGAACCCGGCGATCGACGCGGCCGCCGCCGGACTGGGCAGCCCGCTGAAGGTCAAATGATCGTCTTCGTCGCTGGTTTCCACGTTGAACCGTGCCAACCGCAGCGCCGCGCAGGCCGCGTATGCCGCCGCGATCACCCAAACCGCGTCGTTGTACAAGAGCGTGTCCAGGTAGGTGAACCGCGGACACATCTTCACCAGCAGGAAGCCCGGCGCCACCCCGAACGTGACCAGATCACAGAGGCTGTCCAACTGCGCGCCGAAATCGCTGGCCGTCCGCGCCAGCCGAGCGACGTACCCGTCCAGCGCGTCGAACACCATGGCCAGGAAGATCAACCACGCACTGAGCATCACGTTCTCCACGTCCGGCAGGGTCATGATGGCCGAATCCGGCTTGGCCACCCGGGCCGCCACCACGATCGCAAAGAACCCGCAGACCAGGTTCCCCAGCGTGAACATCGTCGGGAATACGGCGATGGTGCGAATCGGTCGCATTGTCGGGGCTCTCAGCTATCAGCTCTGAGCTATCAGTGGTCAGCGATCAGCCAGTCGTCCGCCATCACACCGAACACGGCCGCCAATCCCCAATCCCAAGTCAGCGCCGGGCAAGCCCGGCCGCTAAACGGCAAATCCCAAATCCCAAATCTCAAATCCGAAATCTCGCCAGCACGCTGCTGCCGGCCTTGACGCGGCGGCCCACCTCCACTTGGACACTCAGATCTTCACTGTCCGGCAGGATCAGCTCGGTGCGAGAACCCAGCTTAATCATGCCGAACTTGTCTCCCCGGGCGACCACCTCGCCGGGCCGCAGGTCGCAGACGATCCGCCGGGCAATGGCCCCGGAAATCTGCCGCACCACCAGCCGACGATGCGGCGGGGTCTCCTCCTCCAGGCCGATCCAGGTGTTTTCATTGTGCAGCGCACTCTCGGAGTTCAAGGCGTTGACGAACTTGCCCGGCGAGTAACGCAGGGCAATCACCCGCGCCTCGACCGGGGCCCGGTTGATGTGCACGTTGAAGATCGACAGGAAGATCCCGATCCGCACGGCCGGCCCCCCCACGAATGCGTCGTGGTCCAGACGCGCGACCTCGACCACCTTCCCGTCGGCCGGCGCGACCACCAGCCCCGGCTCCTGGGGTACCCGGCGCGGCGGGTCGCGGAAGAAACAGACGATCAGGCACAGCATCGCGCCCGGCAGCGGGGCCAGGTACCAGCAGGACCAGGCCAGAAAGACGGTCAGTCCCAACAGGGGCCAACCCAGCAGTTGCAGCTCGGCCAGGCCCCACCGGGCAAACGGCAAACGCCCCCGCCACCGGAACGGATCGTCGGCCGCATCCCAGCCGCACTGACACCGGCTGCGGAAGTACTTCAGGTCACGCGGGTCGAGGATTTCCTGCGGGGCTCCCGCCGGGTCCCCTCGGCGTAGTTCGGCCATCCGGCGGACATAAGCGGGGCGGAACTGCTTCAGCCACCATCGCCGCCCTCGTCCCCAAGCCAGTTCGATGCGATAGCAGAGTCCACCCCCCGGCTGGGCACTGCCGAAGCTCTCCGGAAGCGGTTCCGGACTGGAACGGGGTGGGTAGAGTTCGGTCGTGCTCACGGCGCCCCCGAAGTAGGTAGTGGTCCGTCAAAGTACACTCGACGGGTGCCGGGGGCAGCTTGTCTGCCCCTGATGCGGCAGTGGCGGACCAACGCGACCATGCTTCGCATGGTGCCCGTCGGTGCCCGCCGCCACTGGCACCCAGATGTCAAATCGGGCCTGACGGGCCAGCAGTATGCGGCCACAACTGGCATGATAGTCTCTTCTGGCCGGGGTGAGAAGGAACGGTGTGGGTTATTCCGGCTGTGTATCCCCCGAACCATCCAGTCTGCGTCGTCTTCTCAATCTGCGTAATTTTCGCTGCGACTCCTCTTGGCCCGGGCCCGGTCCAATGTTATAGTCCCGCCTCTCATCCCCTCTTCTCCCCCGGACCCCCCTTTGCCCGCCGCGCACGCGAGGGCGAACGCCATCTATGGACGGTATTTGCGGCAGATGGTCTCGGAGGTTGGCTTCCTGCCTCCTGGTGGTTGGATTGGCCGGCTGCGCGAATCTCCAGGGCCCGCTGGGCAAAGGGGCCGGGCAGAAACAGGCGGCGGACGACCTGCCGGAGGTCGCGTCGCCGGCCGAGCGCATCGCGGCGTTACGCCAACTGGCGCGAGAGGCCCCGCGGAAAAAGGCCGAAGAGAAACAGCAGTTGGCACTGCAGTTGGCCGAGTCGATCCGGACGGCGGAGGATCCCCTGATCCGGGTGGAAATCATCCGCACCCTGGGTGCATATCCCGGCGAGGCCTCAGATGCGGTGCTCCGGGCCGCGCTGGACGACCCGGACGCGGACGTTCGGGTGGTCGCCTGCGAAGTCTGGGGACGTCGCGGGGATACAGCGGCCGTCAACGTGCTGACCGGAGCCCTCGACGGGGACCTCGACACGGACGTGCGTCTGGCGGCCGCCCGGGCGCTGGGCCGGGCGAACAATCCCGCGGCGGTGGCCCCACTGGGCCGGGCCTTGGAGGACAGGGACCCCGCCATCCAGTATCGAGCCGTCTTGTCGCTCCGCAAGGTTACCGGAAAGGACTTCGGCAACGACGTTAGTCAATGGCGGCAGTACGTGGCGGGCGAACTACCCCGATCGGCCGGGGAACCCTCACTCGCCCAACGGCTGCGCAATATGTTGACGTTCTGACCCCAACCATACGAGGTTGCCTCACGATCGGAAAGCTCGTAATATGGTGGGGATGAAGTGCCTGCGATTTACTGAGCAGTTCAAGACCCTCTACGGTTTGGCCCTGGGCCTAACTGAATCGACCGGGGCAGACGCGATCCTCTTGCTGCTGGAGGGTTCGGCCGACTGGCAGCGGCTGAAGAAGATGGCCGGGGACTACAAGGTCCTCGTGGCCGGCGACACGGCCGAGGAGCTCCAGCGGGCTTCCGAAGCGGGCCTGGTGGCCGTGCGTGTCGAGCTGCCAAACAGCCCCGTCTACGAACGCCTCACCCAGTCCGTGCTGGAAGCGGTCGCTGACGACGTCTTGGCCCCCGGCTCGTGCGTCGTGGCCCTCTACAGCGGTTTCGACGCCGATACGATCGATTCGCTCAGCGTGATCAATCTGGACGAGCATCTGAATCGGCTGACCGTGCGGGACCTGCGGCAGTTGGAAACCCGGGTACCGCTGGATACGCTCAAGATCGTGGTCGACCTGGCCGTGGAGATCGGCCGGGAAGGTCGTGAGGGGAAGCCGGTAGGCACGCTGTTCGTTGTGGGCGACGCCCGAAAGGTGCTCGACTCTAGCCATTCGGCCGGCTTCGACCCGGTCAGGGGCTACCACCGCAAGGAGCGGAATCTGAACGACCCCCGGGTGCGGGAAGGGATCAAAGAGATTGCGCAGATGGACGGGGCCATTATCGTCTCGGCCGACGGGACCGTGGAGGCCGCCTGCCGCTACCTGGATTGCTCGGCTGCCGAGGTGACGTTGTCGAAGGGGCTGGGCGCACGACAATGGGCCGCCGCCGCCGTCAGCCGCGCCACCAACGCCGTGGCGGTCACCGTCAGCCAGAGCAACGGCACGGTCCGCATCTTCCAGAACGGTGAATGCGTGCTGCGGATCGAGCCTTACCTCCGCCGCCCCATGGTCTGGAAAGAGTTCGAGTACGAACCACCCCCCCTGGAGGGCAAAGGGAAGCCCAAGCCTGACAGCGCGAAGGTGAAAGCCGAGGGCTGACCCCGGTGGTGGGGCGCGTTCCAGCGGTCGGGTGGTATCTGGTACCCGTCAGGACTTGCCCATAGTGACCGCATTCATGCGGTCTGTTGCCACGATCATCGACGTCGCCCCGATGCATCAGGGCACTACAACCGGGCTGGCCGAATTCCTGCCCGGCATCGTCGTAAGTCTATGATTTGGCGAGCCTTACGACAAATGGGCGCACGAGGATTCGAACCTCGGACCTCGTCCTTATCAGGGACGCGCTCTAAACCAACTGAGCTATGCGCCCGACTCCCAACCCATCGGCTCGGACGTCATCTCAACGATAGCCTTGCCTCGGGCGGCACACTGGGTACCGCTCGAACCAGGCATTGTACCAGCCGTTACCGGTCTGTCAAATCCGGCCCAGGCGGAAAAATCTGCACAACCAGTCATGTTTACGCCGGGCCTTACCGAAACAGGAGAACGTATCTCGATTCGTCCGTGTTGCGCCCCATCCGGCACGTAGTCCAAGGAGCAAGGCGTCCCATGCAGTTCGCGACCATTCGTTGTCTGGCTGGCTGGTTTTTGATCTTCGGTGTCTGGGCGGTTGCTACGTCGGAGGGCGCATCGCCCTCGGCTGATCAGGCCTTGAAACTGCTCCCGATGCAGCCAGGAGTCGATTTCTCCCGACCGACTGCCCAACAGGTAGCCAAGTGCACCATCCACGCCCGCAAGATCGACGGCCGCGCCGGCTGGATGGTGGAGGACCCCGACGGCCTGGTATTGCGGAAGTTCGTGGACACCAACGGCGACAACGTCGTGGATCAATGGAGCTACTATAAGGACGGGCTGGAGGTCTATCGGGACATCGACGCCAACTTCAACGGCAAGGCCGACCAGTACCGTTGGTTCCACACCGCCGGCAGCCGTTGGGGATTGGACAACGACGAAGACGGACAGATCGACTCCTGGAAGATGATCTCGGCCGAGGAGGTCACCGCCGAGGTGGTTGCGGCCCTGGCCGAGCGCGACGCCCGGCGATTCGCCCGGTTGACGCTGACGCCCGGCGAACTGAAGTCGCTGGGACTCGGCCCGGAGAAGGCGGCGAAGTTGGCGGACAAGATCGCCAAGCTGGCCGCGGAGTTCAAGGGCCTGGCTGCGGGGCAGAAGAGCGTGACGCCCCAGACCCAGTGGGTCCAGTTCAGCGGAACCAGGCCTGGTCTGATTCCCGCCGGCACCGACGGATCAACCAAGGATCTGCAGGCCTACGAGAACGTGGTGGCCATCGTCGCGACCGGCGAGACACACGGCCAGGTGCAGATCGGCACGCTGGTGCAGGTGGGCGACGTATGGCGAGCGATCGATCTACCCCAGGTAGCCCCAGAGGGCCAGGCCGAGTCGGCTGCCTCGGGCTTCTTTTTCCAGGCCTCGATGGTCCGCCGCAGTCCGTCGACGGAAGCGGGAACGGACGAGGACAGTCAGAAGCTGCTGGCCGAGCTAGAGGAACTCGACAAGGCGGCCGATCAGGCCGCCACGCCCCAGCAGCAGGCCGGATTGAACGCCCGTCGCGCGGAGCTGCTCAAGCGGATTGCCGAGGCCTCCCGCAGCCCGGAGGACCGCGCCATGTGGCTGCGGCAGTTGGCCGATATGGTCAGTGCGGCGGTCCAGTCGGGCACGTTCGCCGACGGGGTGACGCAACTCGAGGCGTTGCTGAAGGAGTTGGAGGGCAAGGACGCGGACAAGGACCTGGCGGCCTACGTCAAGTTCCGCCAGTTGACGGCGGCGTACGGCCTGGGCCTGCAAGCGCCGAAGGCCGACTTTGCCAAGATCCAGACGCAGTGGCTGAAGGATCTCCAGCAGTACGTGGCCGACTATCCGACCAGCCCCGACGCGGCCGAGGCCATGCTCCAGATGGCGATCGCCCAGGAGTTTGCCGGCCAGGAGGACGAGGCAAAGCAGTGGTACGCCCGCGTGGTGCAGAGTTTTCCAAATTCCCCCGCCGCCAAAAAAGCGACCGGCGCCCGAATCCGCCTCGAATCGGTCGGCAAAAGCATTACCCTGCGGGGGAAGAGTCCCGAGGGGGGGGTGGTCGATCTGGTGAAATATCGCGGCCGGGTGGTTCTGATCCAATACTGGGCCACATGGTGCGAACCGTGCAAGCGGGATATGCCGGCCTTGAAGCAACTTGTCTCGAAGTATCCCCGCGAGTTCACCGTCATCGGAGTGAGTCTGGATCGCAACCGCAAGGACCTCGTCAGCTACCTGGCCGAGAACCGCCTCCCTTGGCCGCAGATCTTCGAGGAGGGCGGCTTGGACAGTGATCCGGCCAACCAGTTGGGGATCCTCACCCTGCCCACGATGATCCTCGTCGACAAGCAGGGGAAGGTGGTCGACCGCAGCATCCAGGCGGCCGACCTGGAGAGCGCACTGGAGAAGCTGGTCCGTTGAGGCCATTTGCCGTCTGAGCTGGACAATCACCGGGTCTTGAGGGCTTTTGGCCCGCGCGAGAGTCCCGGTGTCTGAGCCCACTGTGCCGACCACCCTGGCTGTGAGGGATGGCCCCGCCGCGTTTGTAAAATCTGCAAACCGGGCAGCGGGTGGCCGTCAATTCTTCCGGCTGTCCCGAGCCTCGCATTGGGGCGAGACAGACATCCTAAGTTGCGGTCCTGTGAAGAGTTAGCGCCCCGCCCACGAAGCTCGGTTGCCCGCCGGTCTCCGCTTTGGCACGCCAGTGGCTATGCGGTGTGTCTGTCGTGAAGGAAACGTGCTGCGCGTCGCATGGAGGCCACCAGGATGATTAGTGAAGCTTCAACAATCGGTTGGCTGTTTGTTGCCGTCGAAGTAACCGGTTTGATCAGTGCTTGGGCCGCGCGACTGAGCGTAGGGTCTCGGCGGCAGGCGCCCTGCCAGTGCCTTTTCTTGGGATGCCTGGCCATCATGGGGGGGGCGGTGTTCGTCTCGCTCGGTTTCGGGCCGGGCTGCTGGCTGATCTCCAGCGTCACCCTGGCGCTGATGATCTTGACCGTCACCTGCGATTTCAGCCGATCGCGGCAGGATACTGCCTGGTAGGCGCGAATCATCGCAAGTGGTTGTCGTTAAACAGGTTGCGTCGGTATTCTGTGCAACCGGCCCCACCGTACGATCGGGAAGAGCGCCAAAATCGAAAAAAAGCTCCCTTTCCGTACAATCATCAACCGAAACCTATACTCAGGCAGCAGTCGATCGGAAACGGGTGTTGCCGAGGGGGGCCACACCGCGAATTCCCGTCCACTCCAGCGGAATAAGAGTGCGACGGGCCCTCCTTTCGGCATCCTGCCGGTCCTTTTACTGCACAGACAACCAGCGAACCACCACGACCGGTCCTGCGAGGGTCGTAGATCGTTGGCGTAAGCACGACACGTCATCGGTGACAATCACCCAGCGGGACGGCCAGACGCGTCCTCCGTGCACTTGTCCCCGATGGGGGAGCCACCACGGGTGTGGATCTTGAGAGGAGGGAAAACATGCGACGTTTGTTGACAGGTTTGGTCCTCACCGCCATGGCGACGGTAATCTCCGGGCCGGCCCTGGCCGGCAACCAGGAGGTTGCCGACGAAATCGCCAAGAGCCTGCGAGACAGCGGCAAACTGAGCAACTACAGGATCGAAGTGAAGTACCAGAAGGGCACCGCGCGGCTGACGGGACATGTGCGGGATCAGGCACAGATGACCACAGCCTTGAGATTGGCGCTGGACACGACCGGGGTCGAGCGGGTGGTCAACGATTTGGCCGTGGGCTCACCCCGCGCAGCCGAGACCCATACGGCCAGCCTGGCGCAAGCCAACCTGCAACCGCCAATCGCCCCCCTTGCGGCTGACCGGCAACAGGGCCAGATGCGTCGGACGGGCGCCGCGGAGTGGCTGAAGAAGGTCGTTGGCGGCGAAGAACAGCCCCAGGAGCCTCGCGGGTCGGCCCGGCCGGCAAACGGCGGCATGCCCGGGTATGCCCAGCGGGTCCCCAGCTCGTTCACCCAGGCACCGGCCAGGCAGGTCGCGGCGACGCAGCCGGTGACCAGGTCCCAGACCATGTCGCGGAGGACGGTCCCACGATCCGGCGGACGTCCAATCCCCATCGCCTACACACAGGCGACAGGCGAGATGCCCGGGGGCCAAATGCCGGTAGCGCCGATGCCGGGCGGCCCGATGCCGGGCGGCCCGATGCCGGGCGGCCCAATTCCGGCCTACGTGGCTGGCGCACGTGGCGGTGTGGCACCTGCCCAGTACGATCAGCCCAACTTGCCAAACTACGCCTGGCCGTCCTATGCCGCATATCCGAACTATGCGTCGTTGACCTATCCGAGACAATACTCGCCGACTGCCTGGCCATACATCGGTCCATTCTACCCCTATCCTCAGGTCCCCTTGGGTTGGCGGAAGGTGACGCTGGAATGGGACGATGGTTGGTGGATGCTCGACTTCAAGGATAAGCCAAGTTCCTGGCCTAGCCGGTAGGGCAAGCCGATCGGACCAACGGGCGAAAAAGGGGACAGGTCCAATTTGCCGGAACGGCCCGAAGGCGGGCACCATGCTTGCATGGTCGTCGCACAAATTG
>Ga0315291_10006178_pt1 | contig 14902 bp, 9 predicted proteins | sample YL17G12_20_MG_FD_203070 | JGI IMG/M metagenome (GOLD analysis project Ga0315291, IMG submission 203070) | Sediment microbial communities from Yellowstone Lake, YNP, Wyoming, USA - YL17G12_20 | ecosystem: Environmental > Aquatic > Freshwater > Lake > Sediment | place: USA: Wyoming | collected...
CTGTTTTTTATTCCTCAAAGAACTTATGCCGCATCTGTCTTCACCGCAGGATGGTACCAAGATATTGGCTCTGGAGAAACAGATGCTTCCTGCCCGGCAGGTTATTGGCGGGCTAGCATTGAGCTGAGAGATGATTTAGGAGAGCCCCTCTTGGTAGATGCACTTACTGTTCGAGCTCTTTGGTATGAAGAAGGCACGGATATCGGAGTCGAGATTTATAGAACAGATGCAGCAAACCTTGCTTCTCATATTTTTGAAACTGACTGTGCTATAGACATGAAAGATAATACTGGCACTGTAGTTTTAGAAGTCACAGCAGAAAAAGCTGGTTATTATAAGATGTTGGCAGCCAATAATCCAATAAGAGGCGGTTCAGCGCTTGATCAAAAAAAATGGAAAAAAACACTTTATCTAGCCTCGTTTGAGAGAATACAAAATCCAAATATTGTTTATCTCTTTCCTGACAATAACCAATGGATTTCCGCGAGAGAAGAGCATTCAGAGATGAAGATCTGGATTAATAAAGCGCCGCTTCCTGACAACATTACCCAAGTAAACGTAGAAATTATTCACATGGCAACCGGGCAAAAATTTTCCCTTTCTCAGGCAGCAAATATTGCCGAAGGAGAGGTTATTTTTGACCTGCTAGCCCTGACCCAGCAAGGCTACTATAGCTGGCAAGTTAAACTAACGAGAAGCACTCCATCCATTTTTTATAATGAAAATGAGATCAGCTTTTTTAATTTTGATCCCAATCCGCCATTTAGCAATCAGCTATATGGTTTAAGTTTTCGATCAGGGAAATTACAAGCGCCCTATTTTAGCTCACAATTCAAAGACGAACCTCTTCCTTCTAGTGGCATATGCACAATTGAACTTTATTTAAACGATGGTCCAAGCACCCCTTTCGGATTAGTTAATACCTGTACAGGTTCTTTAGGAAATAGTGCTTGGTGTACATATCTCGGGCCATACCAAGAATATCTTACATCAAAAACATATACAGGTTATGTCATTGCTTATGATTGCGCAGGGAACAGGACGCAAACCGGGGAAAGGTCTTTTACTATAAGCCCACTAAGTCCTTCTGTGCTAACTATCCTTAGCAGCGTTGATCAAGCACCAGTTACCGGAGCACCCTTCCAAGTGACTAATGTATACAATGTAATTAATGGAACAGATACTCCCGCCATTGGGGACTACCAGACCGCTACAAGCTTTTTTAGCACAGCAGACAGCTATAACATTACTTTGCAAGCTCCTAATAGCTACAACGAAAGGCCCTTTAGTTTTTGGGCAGCGGGGCAGAATTGTTATGCTAACCCGCTAACAATGCTAATTCCCTATGGCTCTACCTTCACTCGTACAATGAATTTCGGGGTTAGTCGTTTTATGCTTGGTGCTGGGTATCCACTTAATTTGGGCACAGTGTCTAATAGTTTACTTGGCGAGATTACTAATAAAATAACAAAAGTAGAACAAATAGGAGGAAGTCCCGCAGATTTATTGGGTCCGACTGGCTACTTCAATCTTACGAGTAACAATTCTTTTAATAAAACGGTTACCGGAGAAATTAATAATCTTGTTTTAAAGTTTTATGACTCTGCAGACGGTATTTTAAAATTTTCTACTAGTGTCTATAATTCTGGTTGGTCTTGTGCACTAGACCCCAATAATCCGCGACAATGCCAAGGATCAATAATTTATGGATGCGGAAGAATATATCCTTACTATTTAATCCAAAGAACGGTTAGAGTTGAAACTTATCTGGGCAATAATCTTGTCGGAGGAGTCGGGGTTAGTGGCAGTGGAGGAATGCAAAGCGGGACAACAACAGCAGACGGCTATTATACATTTTCCAGTACAGCACAGCCAGATCAATTTACCGGCTATCTTCGGGCACCAGAGTTTATTATTGACAATAATGGTAAGAAAGTAGAATTTGGTTATTGGGAGGGCTGCGAGTCCGTGTCTGCCGATAAATTGGGTTGCTATATAGGAACAGGAGTTACGTGGTTCTATGATGTTAATACTACAGTCAAGGCTTATAATGCAAGTGAGCCGGATCCAGAAATGCCATTTCTATCTATCGATAGAATTCTTACAGGAGGCGGCGATGGCACAGTCACCAGTCCTTCGTCAGGCATTTGTTGCGGCTGCGTGCCCACCTCCATCTGCTCTAATTATTTTATCACAAGTACGCTAGTTACTCTGACGGCAAATCCTGTTGCTAACTCATATTTTGTTGGTTGGACAGGAGCCTGCTCTGGCACTAACCCAACGTGTACTATATCTATGGATTCTTATAGGGAGGTTTGGGCAGAGTTCGCGCTCAAGCCAGTGCTTACCGTCAACATAACAGGCAATGGCACGGTTACCAGCACTCCGCCAGATATTGATTGCGACGGACCCACCCCCATCCCCTCCACCTGTTCTACTTATTTTGACCCGGATGAAGATGTTGAGCTTACAGCAAATCCTGATTCCAACTGGGAATTTATTGGATGGACAGGAGCTTGTACTGGTACTGGGAATTGTTCCCTGACTATGAATGAGGATAAAATAGTGACAGCCACTTTTAAAATTAAATTCTCTCCACCTGCTGACCTGGGCGAAAATCCCGATTATTGTTGGGGAAACCCTCTTCCGGTAGCTCCTGGCACTGCCATTATTTTTTCTTGGGTTTATGACCCCGTTCACGTTTACCCTCAAGATGCTTATGAAATTTGGATATCAGATTCAGATGGAAATTTTGCTACAACAGCTCATACTAGTCTATCTTCTAATTATGTATTAGATTTAAATGATTTTGGAAATTGGAAAGATACCCAATGCGATCATTCGGCGGAATTTCCAGCTTTTGGAAAAGGACTTTGCTGGAGTAACACCTATTACTGGAAAGTAAAAGTAAAAGACAATCAAGGAAATTGGTCAAATTTTTCAAATCAAAGCAGTTTTGAAATGCCTGCTCACGCTTGGCCCTGGGTTGATTTTAATCCGTCCCCCGAAAGACCAACCGTTGGTGAAATTGTTGAATTCACTGATAATTCAAGTTGCTATAATAACGATGGCGATGTTGTACCTTGTATTAATTGGGATTGGGTCTTCCAGAATGGAAATCCTTTAGCCTTAAATTCACAAAATGCCACTACGACCTTTACCTCTATTGGTCTAAAAACCGTTACTTTAACCGTAACTGACTCTGATGGTTTTTTCTGCTCTGACTCAAAGAGTGTTCAGATTGATTTTTCTCTTCCTAAGTGGAAAGAGGTGCCGCCGACTTTCTAATTAGAGAATTTTTTTGACCGCGGCTTCTGGCTTTTTTGTAAATTTTTTGGTAAAATAAAAAAGATTCCAATCCAATCAGGTTAAGTTTCTGCCAGCCGAAGAAGTAAAACAGTAGGAAGACTTACTTGACAATCTGCCTTGTTTCTAATAATATAGAAACAAGGCTATTTATTTTATTTAAAAATAGAAACTATGACTAAAAAAGAAGTTATTTGGCGAGAAATTTTATTTCAAGCCACAGTAAACAAAAAAATGGGATTTACCCAAAAAGAACTGGCTCAAAAATATGGCTTTTCTTTGAGCACGGTTTTTAACGCTTTAAGAGTTCCGCGAAACATTGGAGCTGTTGAAGGCAAAAGAGGACTTAAAACCATAGACATTGAGAAATTTTTAAATCTCTGGGCGACCCTTAGAAATCTTAAAAAAGATATAATTTACCAGACCAATACCCCGAAAAGCGTCAGAGAAATAGAGGGCGATTCTCCCCCCTTTGTGGTTTTCGGCACTTACAGCGCTTTTCTTAAAAAATATAAAGAAACTCCGGCAGATTACGATAAAGTTTATATTTACGCCAACCGGAAACAATTAAACGAAATCAAGAGCCGTTTTCCTTATTCAAAGGGCTACTCCAATTTAATTGTTTTGGCAGCCGACCCTTGGCTTAAAAATTTTGGGGCGGTAACTCCGGATTGTCAAACCTTCGCGGATTTATGGAATTTGTCCGAGTGGTATGCTAAAGATTTTCTTAACGTCCTAAAAGATAAAATTTTAGGATAATTCAAATCAATTTGCATCAACATGGAATTTTATCACGACTTGATAACTGAAAAAAGTTTTAAACTTCTCCGAGACTTAAGGAAAAAATTTAAATTTATTCTCATCGGCGGCTGGGCGGTATTTTTATATGTTAAAGCCTTAAAATCAAAAGACATTGATATTATTATTGATTATGACCAGTTAGAAGGGTTCAGAAAAGAATACGAAGTTTTTAAGAACGACCGCTTGAAAAAATATGAAATAAAAATAGAAGAAATAGATATTGATATTTATTTGCCTTATTTTTCTCAACTGGGATTAAAAATTGAAGAAATCCAAAATTACTGTCAGAGCCGGGAAGGATTTAAGGTGCCGATTCCTGAAATTCTGCTTATCCTGAAAATTTACACTTATGAAAAAAGAAAAGGCACTAACAAGGGTAGAAAAGATTTAATTGATATTTTCAGTTTGTTAAAAGAAGGCGAAATTAATTGGACAAAATACAAAGAATTAATAGAAAAATATAATTTTAAAAACTTAAACGAAGAATTTAAAGATTTAGTCTCTAGTCAAGGAGCTATCCCCGAGCTTAATTTGTTTAATCATCAGATTGCCAAACTTAAAAAAGAAATTCTGGGAAAAATCTAAGAATTTTTTTGACCGCGGCTTCTGGCTTTTTTGTAAATTTTTGGGTAAAATAAAAAAGATTCCAATCCAATTAGGTAAAGTTTCTGCCACTTGAAGAAGCAAAGGAATACGGTTTGATTGACGAAGTGATAAAGGTAAAAGATTGAGTTAACCAATATGGTTCACTATTGTTTTCTACGGCCCGCCACCGGCGGGGCTTTTTTATTTTCTTGAAAATGATATTATAAAATAATGAACCCCGTTAGAAGTTCTAGCTAGAAAAAATTTAGATTAAATTTTTTCTGCAGGGTATTTAACGGGGGTATAAGCAATAACAAAAGTTTGTTCGAAATTAGACCTGTGCTATATAAGACAAACTTCTAACGGGGGTGAATATAAATTTTAAGCCAAAGATAATTTTATATTTTCTTGTTTTTCTTTGGATAGTTTTTTCCATTATCTATATTGTGAATAATGTTTGGAGTGATTTTAAAAATGTCCAACTGACTCAAGCCTACAATCAAGGCAGGACAGACACGATAAACACCTTGATCCAGGAAGCCGAAAAATGCCAACCATTTTCTGTTTATAACGGAGAAAAAGATATACAACTGATAAAGAAAGGTTGCCCGGAATTGACGCAGTAATTATAAAATAGTTATAATACAATAATGACTATTAATAAAAAAACTGTTATCGGAATTATAGTGGCAGTGATTTTGGTTTTTGGAGGAATCATTGGGTGGGCTATTTTCCAAAAAGGAAAAACTTCTTCTAAAAAAGAGGTTATTCCAGAAAAAGAAGAAACCGTTATAGAAAAACAATTAAGAGAACTTAAAGAGTTAAGGGGAGAAGTGCAACCCATGACCCAAGAAGAAATTCAAAAGCAACTTGAAGAATTAGAGAAACTTCGTTAATAACAATAATTTAAATAATATCTTCTCTTTCAATCTACCTTTTCTTCGGAAAAGGGGAGAAAAAAAGAAGGAAAATATGTCTCAAAAAATTTCTTTATATTATACCTTGCCAGTTATTCTTTTGAGCACTTTGCTGGTAGCGGCTATTATCTGGGCCTGGACAGAGCCAACCGTAGCTCCACCTGGTGGCAATGTGCCGGCGCCGATCAATGTGGGCAACGACTCCCAATACAAATCTGGAGCTTTAGGCATTGGAGGTGTTTTCCGTGGTTACAGTAATGGAATATTTGACGGCAACATCGGCATCGGGACGACCACGCCGGCATATAAGTTAGATGTGGCTGGCGATGTTCGTTGGACCGGAACCCTTCAAGGTGGTTCTGTCCCCTGGGTTAGATTAACTTCATATCCCGTTGCTTGCTCTCCTGGTCAATATATCTCGGCTATAGGTTCTACCCTTACTTGTTCTATCCCTCCTGGCGGAGGAGGCGGAATTGGTGGCAGTGGAACAGCAAATTATCTTACCAAGTTTACTGCTACTACTACCGTTGGCAATTCACAGATCTATGATACTGGCACTAACGTCGGCATCGGGACGACGGCACCCGTAGCAAAACTTGATGTCGTTGGCACGGTGAGAATGACTGGTTTTCAATTAGGAACTTCGGCCACTGCCAACTATGTTTTGACAACTAATGCCTCAGGTGTAGGAACCTGGCAAGCAGGAACGCCAGGACCAACAGGACCAACAGGGGCAACAGGGGCAACAGGGGCAACAGGGGCAACAGGGGCAACGGGGGCAACGGGCCCAGCAGGCCCAGCAGGACCAGGAGTAACTTGGCCCCTTCTTTCTACTATTGATGGTACAGCTGCTGCTCCTGCCTATTCTTGGTCAGCTGATACAAATATGGGTATTCGTCGAGGAGGAATTGACGATCTAAGATTTGTTACTACTGGCTCAGATAGAATAACAATTAATTCAACTGGTAATGTCGGCATCGGAACAGTGAGTCCGGGAGCAAAATTAGAGGTCGCTGGTCAAATCAAAATTACTGGCGGCAGTCCGGGAGCAAATAAGGTGTTGACTTCGGACGCCAGCGGGTTAGCAACCTGGGTAACGCCGACGACAGGTGGAATGACTTATGGTTTACCAATTACAAGAGGTAGCACCTCGTCTCCGCAAAGAAATTCGGTGACGACTCTTATAAGCACGACGATCAATGTTCCTGCCGGAAAAACGCTAATAATATTTGTAGCAGCAGGAAGCTACCGAGGTGGGACTGACGATCAATGGGAGTGGAATTTACGGATAAATCCTGGAGCTGTGTTTTTGATTTCAAGAAATTTAGGAACATTCGATACAAGGATTTTTTCGCGTACGCTGGTTGGTGGAGACTATACAATTAGTTGTGAATATACTGTCGGTGGCAGCAACGTAGATTACGGAGCGTGTGAGTTTATGGGTATGCTTGTCGATTAGAAAAATGTGAAATTAGTGTAAAATCTGGTTTAAGCAAATTAAAGACGTTTCTGAAACTGCAAGGTTAAAACCATGCCTAAAAAAATCTTTATTTTATTAATAATAAGTTTCGGTTTGCTGGTTTTTAATTTATTCAAAACCGAGAAGGTTGTAGCAGGCACCGGAGATAATGTCTGGGGTTGGGCCTGGTCAGAGAATATCGGCTGGATTAGTTTTAATAATTGTACTAATCCAGCTAATCCTGCGACCTGCGGACCGATAAATTATGGAGTAAATATTGAAACAGATGGTAGCTTAAGCGGCTATGCCTGGTCGCGAGGAACTGATGCAGATGTCGGAGGAATTGGTTGGATTAAATTTGACCCTGTTGTGGGTGCCCCTAGCTATTCAGCCTGTTTAGATTTACCAGGGACAGGCCAAGATTGTGACGGTGTTGGAGATTATACAGTTTCTGGTTGGGCAAGAGCTTGCGCTGTTTTTGACGACCCGAATGTTTGTAGCGGGGCCTTGAACCCTAATCGCGGAGACTGGGACGGTTGGATAAAATTAAGAGGCGACGTTGTCGCTCCTCCCTGCGGCACTCCTATCACCTTCACTTACAAAGGCGCGGAAGTAACTTATGAAACAGTAGAAAATAATGGCAAATGTTGGATGGATAGAAATCTCGGCGCCTCACAAGTAGCTACGGCTTACAACGATTCTGCAGCCTACGGAGATTTATTCCAATGGGGCAGATTGGATGATGGCCATCAAGACCGCGGCAGCGGCTTAACCACCATGCTTTCCAGTATTGATAACCCAGGCCATTCAAACTTTATTTATGGCATGGGTTCGCCTTATGACTGGCGTTCTCCCCAAAATAATAATCTCTGGCAAGGAGTAGACGGTATTAATAATCCCTGTCCAGACGGATGGCGGATACCAACCGAAGCTGAGTGGCAGGCCGAATTAGATAGCTGGATCCCCAAAGATTATAACGGTGCCTTTTCCAGCCCGCTTAAATTAACATTGGGTGGCAGCCGGCCCTACACCAATGGCTTTCTCAACGGCGTTGGCAGCTTTGGTCGCTACTGGAGTTCTAGCGTGTTTAGTACGGGCGCTCGCGGCCTGGACATTGGCGATACGACTTACACTCGCATGTACTTCAACGCCCGGGCAGGCGGTCGTTCTGTTCGCTGTGTACGTGATGATACGGCGAGTAATTACGGGGTTTGGCTTGATACAAGCGTTAGTCCGGCTGAATTTCATGAGTGGGCTTGGGGAGGAGACGATTCAACTTCAACAGCCGTCGTCGGTTGGATTAGTTTTAACTGTAAAGATAGAGAAGCAGCCACTGGAAAAATTTGCGTAGCAAATGTCACAGATCCAACGACTCAACTCTGGGATTACAAAGTAATGACTGACTTCAGCTTTGCACCACCCAACAATCCGCCTTCAGCCAACGATCTCTCGGTAGATCCTCCAAACCCCGCTGATTATTGCGAAATTACTGGTTATCCGCCGGTTCGACTGCACTGGCAATTCTCCGATGATCCGGGAGACACTCAATCTGCCTTTGAAATAGAGATATTTAGAATAAGTGATGGCGTTAAAGTAGTGGACACTGGAAAGGAATCGGGAAATACTCAGGAATACTCTCTAAATTTAGTTGGGGAAAGATTAGAATGGAATACTTCTTATAATTGGCGATTAATGGTTTGGGATAACTACGATGTTCCTTCCCCTTGGATATGTCCTCCTTCGCCATCTGGTTCTCCAACACCGTGTCCAGGAGTTTCCTTTACCACTTCCCCTCACGCTTGGCCCTATCCTGATTTTACCCACACACCTCAAAATCCCCCAGTCGGACAAATAGTCACTTTTATTGACGAATCTAAATGCTATTCTTCTCCTGGCAATATCGAATACAATTGTAAAGTAGGCGCTTTAATTCAATACGCCTGGGATTTTGATTATGTTGATCCAACTTTTAATGGTATCATTTTTCCACCAGGAGATGCGACTACTACTTTTAGCGAATCAAGAAATTATGAGGTAAGATTGAAAATAACTGATTATAATCTTTCGCCTCCGGGGATTTGTATAGGTAGAGGGGATAGCCCAGTCGGAATTAGCCGTCCTCTTCCTAACTGGATAGAGGTGCCACCTTTTTAAAATATGTCTAAGCTCTATTTAACAATTTTAATTATTGCTATTTTGATTGGAATAGGGTTGATTTTTTATTTTTTTGGGCCCCTTGGAAAACCAAAAATTGGGTCAGATGAAGCAGCCTTGATTATTAATTATGGAGAGACAAAAAGAGCCTTTGTCGGAGAGGCAATAGAAGGGATGACAATTTCCGATGCTTTACTTGTTTCAGCCAAGGCTGGAAATTTCGATTTTGATTTGGAAGAAGGCGTTTTAAAAAGAATTGGCCAATTTGAGCAAAATGGAAAAAAATGGAATGCCTATCTCAACGGAACAAAGACTGGAGATTCCCTGGATAAGATTTTTATTAAAGCCAAAGATAAAATTGAGTTAAAATTTGAGTAGCCAATAAAATAATAAAAAAATAAACAATCTAAGAACAAATCAGCCGCATTTATAATAATTTAGATGCGGCTTTTTAAATGCTTTAAAAACTGTAAACCATTAAGCCCTCGTACTTAACGCGGGGCTTTACAATTTTTTAAAAAATTATTATTATTAATGTAGAAAATTAACTTCGGATTTTTGTTTTATCAACCCCACCCATAATCTGTTAATCTATGCAAGACAATACAGGATTTAAATGTCTAAATAAAAAACTCCATAACCCATATTCAAAAATATGGGCAGGGTTGAGTAACCAAATTTCCACTTTTAATTATGAATCAACTTATTCCGCTAATTGCGGGTATTCTTTCATTAGCAATAGGTTCAATTTTAGGTTATTATGCCCGTCAATCAATTGCTAAAAGAAATTACCGGACTATTGAAGCCAGGCTTCAAAAGAAAATCTCCCAGGCCAGACAAGAATCAGATTCCTTAATCTTCCAGGCCAAAGAGAGAGCCGCCCAAATTTTGGAAACAGCCAAAAAAGAAGAAAACGAGAGAAGAGGGGAAATTTTAAAAACTGAGAGATTATTGTTAAAAAGAGAGAATATTTTAGAGGAAAAATCAGTTAATCTTGAGGATAAAGAAAAAGAGTTTCACCAGAAAGTAGACAGACTTAGAGAAATAAAGGAAAGCTTAGAGGGTCTTCAAAAATCAGCTTTGGATAATTTAGAAAGAATTTCTGAGCTTCCAAGAGAAGAAGCAAAAAAAGAACTGATAGCTAATCTGGAAAAAGAATACCAAAAGGAAATTTTGGATAGGATCAAAAAGTTAGAAGCCGAAGGGCAGGAGAGATTTGAGAAAAAAGCTAAGGAATTACTGGCCTTAGCTATTCAAAAATGTTCTATCTCTCAGGCTCAAGAGCTTACCACTACCACTGTTAATTTGCCGTCCGATGAAATAAAAGGAAGAATTATTGGCAAAGAAGGCAGAAACATCAGGGCCTTAGAAAAACTGACGGGAGTGGAAATAATAGTTGATGAAACCCCAGAAACCGTAGTTATCTCTGGGTTTGACCCAATTCGCCGACAAATTGCCAAGAAGGCCTTAGAAAAATTAATCCAAGATGGAAGAATCCAGCCGGCAAGAATTGAAGAGATGGTGGAAAAGGCAAAAGCAGAAATTTCTTCTCAGACAAAAGAAGCCGGAGAGACGGCGGTTTATGACGTAGGTCTTTTAGGCCTTGACCCAAAATTAATTCAATTATTAGGAAGACTGAAATTTAGAACAAGTTATGGCCAGAACGTTTTACTTCATTCGCTCGAAGTGGCTCACTTAGCTTCAGCTTTAGCTTCGGAATTAGGAGCCAATGCTCCAGTTTGTAAAAAAGCTGGGTTATTTCACGATATTGGAAAATCGGTTGACCAGCAGATTGAGGGTTCTCATGTTGACATTGGAATTAAAATTTTAGAAAAATTTGGAATGGAAAAAGAGGTAATTTCGGCAATGAAATCCCACCACGAGGAATATCCCTACGAAAGCTTGGAGTCAATAATTGTTCAGGTCGCTGACCAGATTTCTGGAGCCAGGCCGGGAGCTAGAAAGGACACCTTGGAAAACTATCTTAAAAGATTGGGAGACTTGGAAAATATTGCCACATCTTTCTCGGGCGTAGAAAAAGCCTGGGCCTTACAGGCAGGTAGAGAAATAAGGGTCTTTGTCAAACCTGAAGAAATCGATGATTTGGGAGCTAAAAAATTAGCCAAAGACATCTCCGATAGAATTCAAGAAGAATTAAGATATCCTGGAGAAATTAAGGTTAACGTAATAAGGGAAACAAGGGTGGTGGAGTACGCAAAGTAAAACTTATTAAGAATCAAAATTACCCCGTGAGATAACTTTGTATCTCACGGGGTTTATCGTGGAGCGGGCGGTGAGATAAATCTCATCTATCACTCAAAAATTGAGAATAATTTTTGAGCGGGCGATGGGAATCGAACCCACATAAATAGCTTGGAAAGCTATCACACTGCCATTGTGTTACGCCCGCAGCTTGATGGTCGGGGTGCTGGGATTTGAACCCAGACTAAATCCTCCCAAAGGACTCGTGCTGCCATTGCACTACACCCCGTTAAAAGATATTTGTATTTTACAATTTATCACTTTATTTCTTTTCGGTCAATTAGTTGATATAATATAATAAAAGCAGATTTATGAACCTTAAGAAAATTTTAGCCCAATTTAATATCCTCGGTCAGTGCCGGCAATACGGCGTTTCTCTCTGGCAGTGCCCACAGTTCCTTTTTTTAATTATGGGAATAATTATTATCACTGCCACTTTGACCATTTATGCCGTTGGTAATAACTATATAGAAGATCCGGGAATAGTCGCCCTTGTGGTTCTTTTAGTGACGGTGGTTTTGTTTATCATCGCTTTTATAATCACCCGTTCTTTTGAAAGATTGGCTGAAGCCAGTAGAATGAAAACGGAATTCATAAATATCGTTACCCATCAGTTGCGTTCCCCTCTTACCAATTTAAAATGGGCAATTGATTTTTTACTAGCCGATGAATTAAAGATAAGTCAAGAAAAAAAGATGGAGTATTTTAAAATTCTAAAAGAGAATACCTTCCAGATGGGAGAATTAATTGATAATTTATTATTTGTTTCCCGGATTGAACAAAAAAAGCTTCCTTTTAAAAAAGAAGAAATTTCTTTAGAAGATTTAATAAAAAAACTGACAAAAGAATGTCAACCTTTCCTGCAGGCTACAGATATTGAATTAACGTGCCAAGTCCAAAAAGATTTACCTAAAATTTTTACTAACCCCTCCCAAATAAAATTAGTTCTTGATAATCTTTTAAATAACGCCATCCGCTACAGTAAAAAGAAAGGAAAGGTAGAAATTCAGGCTGTAAAGGAGAATAAGAATTTAAAATTTCAAATAAAAGATAATGGAGTAGGCATACCTAAAGAAGATCAAAAATATATTTTTCAAAAGTTTTTCAGAGCCGCCAATGCTTTCCGATATCAAACTCAGGGTTCAGGATTAGGACTTTATATTACTAAATTAATTGTGGAAAACCTAGGAGGAAAAATTGGTTTCCAATCAGAAGAAGACAAGGGGTCGACTTTTTGGTTTACTATCCCAATTTTTACGAAGTAAAATTTAGGAGGGTTTACCTTACCAATTAAATAATTAAAAAATTCAAAAATATGCCAAAAAAAATTCTTTTTATTGAAGATGAATCTTCTCTTCAAAAGACCTTTAGCGATATTTTAGGGCCTGAAGGGTATGAAATAATATCTGCCCTGGATGGAGAAATCGGATTAAGGTTAGCTAAAACAAAAAATCCTGACCTTATCTTACTTGATCTTATTTTACCAAAAGTTCATGGTTTTGAAGTTTTGAAAGAGCTAAAAACAGACCCTAAAACAAAAGAAATCCCGGTAATTGTTTTAACTAATCTGGAAGAGATGGGGGATGTTGAAAAAGCTCTTGAATTGGGGGCAACCACTTATTTAGTAAAAGCTCAATATACTTTGGAAGAAGTTGTAGAAAAAATAAAAAAAATTATAGAAAAATGAAAGTCGAAATAGGACAATTAAAAGCATTTCTACTTGATGCGGGTTTGGTTGCCGGAAAACAGCTTGAAGATGCTCAAAAAAAAGCAGAAAAAACCAAACAGAAAATTGAGGATGTTTTAATTTCCGAAGGTCTAATCACCCAGGAAGAACTGATTAAATTGGAAGCTTATATTTTAGGTATTCCTTTTGTCAATCTGGAAAAAGAAATCGTTCCGCCTGAAATCTTAAAAGTTATCCCCGAACCAATTGCCCGTTCTAATAATATCGTTGCCTTTAGGCGAAAAGGAAATGATTTGGAAGTAGCTATGTTGGACCCAGAAGATTTAAGAACAATTGAGTTTATTAAAAAAACGGCTGATTTTAAAATTTTGCCGCGACTTACAACGCCCGAATCAATTAAAAATGTTTTAAGGCAATATCAAAAGACGCTCGAGGTAGAATTCGGAGAAATTATTCAAAAGGAGGCTGGAATAATTAAACCGATAAAAGAGGAGGAGTTAGTTGAGGAAAAAGAAGACCTTAAAAAGATAGCCGAGGAACTGCCGGTAATTAGGATTGTCGATACCTTACTAAAGCATGCTATTTTACAAAGATCATCCGATATTCATATTGAACCGATGGAAAAGGAGGTTTTGGTAAGATATCGAATCGATGGTATTTTGCATGACGCCATGATTCTGCCAAAACAAACCGCTTTAGGAATTGTGGCCAGAATAAAAGTTCTTTCCAATTTAAAATTGGACGAACACAGACTTCCTCAGGATGGCCGTTTTAAAGTTGAAACTGAAGATTATAAATATTCGATTAGGGTTTCTATTCTGCCCGTCTTTGACGGAGAAAAAATTGTAATGAGATTACTGTCGGAAACTTCTAAATCCTACACATTAGAAGGAATTGGTTTGAGGGGTGAGCCCTTAGAAAAAATTCAAGATAACTTAAGAAAACCAGTGGGAATGATTTTGATTACAGGTCCTACCGGTTGTGGAAAAACTACCACTTTATATGCGATTATGGAAATTTTGAATAAACCGGGGGTCAATATTTCCACCGTTGAGGACCCGGTTGAGTATCGGATGCCAAAAATTAACCAAACTCAGGTTAATCCAAAAATTGGTTTGACTTTTGCCTCAGGACTCAGGTCTTTAGTAAGACAGGATCCAGACATTCTAATGGTTGGGGAAATCAGAGACAACGAAACAGTAGGTCTTGCTGTTAACGCCGCCTTAACCGGCCATTTGGTCCTGTCCACCTTGCATACTAATTCGGCTGCCGGTTCCATTCCCAGATTAATTGATATGAAGGCCGAACCATTTTTAATTGCTTCAACTTTAAACATAATTTTAGCCCAGAGATTAGTTAGACGGCTTTGTAAAGAAAAAGAAAAATACACCCTGAACGAATCCGAACTTAAAAATATTGAAAAATATTGTGATTTGGAGAAAATTTTAAAAATTTTAAAAGAAGAAAAATTAATAAAACCTAAAACTACCTTCAAAGATATAGAGTTTTATCGACCGAAACCAACCAAAGAATGCCTGGAGGGTTATAGTGGCCGAATTGGAATTTTTGAAATCCTGCCAATTACTGAAACTATAAAAGACCTTATTGTTAAGGAGGCCACCACCGATCAAATTCAATCGCAGGCAATAAAAGAAGGAATGAGAACAATGATTGAAGACGGTTTTCTAAAGGCAGCTCAAGGAATAACCTCTATTGAGGAGGTATTGAGGG
>Ga0315291_10006180_pt1 | contig 14900 bp, 10 predicted proteins | sample YL17G12_20_MG_FD_203070 | JGI IMG/M metagenome (GOLD analysis project Ga0315291, IMG submission 203070) | Sediment microbial communities from Yellowstone Lake, YNP, Wyoming, USA - YL17G12_20 | ecosystem: Environmental > Aquatic > Freshwater > Lake > Sediment | place: USA: Wyoming | collected...
TTCTTCGCGAAGAGGTCGTTGGCTATGTATTTCGACTCCCAGTTGAACTGGGGGGGCGGGTAGGTGCAACCCATCTTCCAGTTGAAGGTTTGCTGGGCGAAGGCGGCACCCACAAGGGTGAGACTGATGAAAAGGGCGACGACGGCGGAGACCTGGGCGATCTTTCTCATTTCCATCCTCCTCTTCAACATGTTTCCCCGGAAGAGCAGTCTCCCGGGGGCAAGGGTTTGATGGATTCAGGCAATCAGCGACCGCACACAACCTTACCTTGTTTCAATCGAAGAGCCGTGGAAATAAAAAAATCCCGTCTCTGGTTCAGAAACGGGATTTAGGGAAGCTGATTCAATCGCCTCCTCCGGTATCGGTGGACTATTTGAACTGGAAAGGACTGTCAAATTCAGTTGTCGTTGAAGTCCTCTCTGCGTTAAGTCTGGGGTGAATCTAGCATAATAGGATCGGAAGGAGCAAGGATATTGTGACCTCTCTGCAAGGATCTGAGAGGTCCCCCTCCTCCTCTTCGTCGCTCCGCCAGATCACCGAAAGGAGTCTATTCCTCCCGACGGAAAGCCTTCACAAAGGGGTTGTTGAAAGGCCCGGTCTCCCTTTTCTGCCCCGCCGCGGCAGGTTTCCCCGCGGTGGGTTTCCCTTCCGGTTTTGGCCCTCTCTCTGCTTTCCCCGGCTCCTTCTTCATCGAAAGGGCGATTCTTTTCCTTTCCAGGTCGACGGATAGGACCGTGACTTTAACCTTCTGCTGGACTTTGACCACCTGGTGGGGGTCTTTCACGAAACGGTCGGAAAGCTGGCTGATGTGGACCAGCCCGTCCTGGTGGACGCCGAGGTCCACGAAGGCGCCGAAGGCGGTCACGTTGGTGACGATTCCGTCCAGCTTCATGCCCGGCTGGAGGTCCTCGATCTTCTCGATCCCCTCGGCAAAGCGGAATTCTTCGAACTCCTGCCGCGGGTCCCGCCCCGGCTTGGCCAGCTCCTTCAGGATGTCGTTCAGGGTCGGCAGGCCCGTCTTCTCGGTTACGTATTTGGAAAGGTCGATTTTTCCGCGGAATGTCTCTTCGCGCATCAGGTCTTCCACGGCGCAGCCCAGGTCCGCGGCCATGGCCTTAACCACGGGGTAACTTTCCGGGTGGACGGCGCTGGCGTCCAGCCGGTTCTTCCCTCCCCGGATGCGCAGGAAACCGGCGGCCTGCTCGAAGGCCTTCGGGCCGAGGCGGGGAACCTTCTTCAGCTCCTCCCGGGAAGAGAAGGGGCCATTTTCGTTGCGGTAGGCGAGGAGGTTGGAGGCCAGCTGCGGGCCCAGGCCGGAGACGTAGGTGAGGAGCTGGGCGCTGGCCGTGTTCACCTCCACCCCCACGGCGTTGACGCAGCTCATGACCACATCGTCCAGGCTGCGCTTGAGAGAGGGTTGATCCACGTCGTGCTGGTATTGCCCGACACCGATCGATTTGGGGTCGATCTTCACCAGCTCGGCCAGCGGGTCCATGAGCCGTCTTCCGATGGAAACGGCGCCGCGCACGGTCACGTCGTGATCCGGGAACTCATCCCGGGCGGCCTGGGAAGCGGAATAGACCGAAGCGCCGCTCTCGTTGACCATCACCACCGGGATTCCGCCGGGAAGGGGCAGGCTGCGGAGGAAAGCTTCGGTCTCCCTCCCCCCGGTGCCGTTGCCCACGGCGAGGGTCTCGATTTTGCATTCCTCGCAGAGCTCGACAACCCTTCGGGCGGCTTCTTCTTTTCCTCTCTCGCTGAGCAGGGGAAAGATCGTTTCGTTGCGCAGGAGCTTCCCCTGCCGGTCGAGGCAGACGACCTTGCAGCCCGTCCGCAGGCCGGGATCGATGGCCAGGATATTTTTCTGGCCGAGGGGCGAAGCCATCAAAAGCTGTCGGAGATTATCCGCAAAGACCCGGATGGCTTCCTCGTCGGCCCGCTTTTTTGTGGTCAGGCGAGTCTCGGTCTCCATGGAAGGGGAGAGGAGGCGCGTGCAACTGTCCTGCACGGCCAGCCGGACCTGCCCGGAGCAGGCATTCTCCCCTTTGACGAAGAGGCGCTCGAGGATGGCCAGCACTTCTGGTTCCGGGGGCAAAATGGTGAGATTCAGAAACCCTTCCTTCTCCCCGCGCCGCATGGCTAAGATCCGGTGGGAAGGAGCCTGGGGGACCGGTTCCTCCCAGGCAAAATAATCCCGGTACTTGCTTCCCTCCGCCTCTTTTCCGTTGATGACCTTCGAACGAAAGACCCCCCGGGAGGCGAAAAGGTCCCGCAGCGCAGCCCGGGCCGCCTGATCTTCGCTGACCCACTCGGCGATGATGTCCCGGGCTCCGGCCAGAGCCTCCTCCGCCGAGGAGATGGATTTTTCGGGGTCGATAAAGGGAATCGCCTCGGTCAGGGGGTCCTTCTCCTCCTGGGCGAAAAGGATATGAGCCAGGGGTTCCAGGCCCCTTTCCCTGGCCACCGTGGCCCGGGTGCGGCGCTTCGGCCGGAAGGGGAGATAGATGTCCTCCAGGACGGAGAGGGTCTCGGCAGCGAGGATCTTTTCCTGGAGTTCTTCGGTGAGAAGCTCCCGCTCCTGGAGGGATTTGAGAATGGCCTCCCGCCGCTTGTCCATCTCGGCCAGCTGCTCCAGCCGGTCGCGGATGGCGGTGATCTGCACTTCATCCAGAGAACCGGTGACTTCTTTCCGGTAACGGGCGATGAAGGGAACCGTACCCCCTTCGGCAATCAACTCCGCGGCGGCCTGAACCTGCCGGGACGCCAGCCCCAGCTCGGCGGCGATCTTCAGTACGTGTCTTTCTTCCATTCTTTCTTTCGCTTTCCTTGGGAAGTTTTCCGGGGGAGAGTCTTTTCCTCTCCCGCCTGGAAGAAATTTTCTACCAATTTTTTCGGATTTAGGCAATGGATTTTATCGGCTTGCTCCCCTTCATTTTTGGAAACTGTTTATCCGCAGATTACGCATCGCGGCGGAGCCGCGACCAAAAGTGCCTAGAGTGCCTAAAGTGAGCTAGAGTGCCTAAAGTTAAAAAAAGGCTTTGTCGGACAAAATGAAAGGGGCCCATCCTGGTTTCCTTTGACATTCTCCACCCGCGAGTGTTACAAAAGTAAGAACCCATTTCCGTCGGACGTTTAAGGGGCCCGTCCTTAAAGGAATAAATAAGCCATTCAACATGGATCAGCGAGAATCCCCGACCTTTCCCTGGACACCGATCGTTCTCCTGACCGGGGTTTTCTACCTCAACTTTACGTCCCGGATCCTGCTGGCGCCCCTGCTGCCGGTCATTGAACAGGATCTGGGACTGGGTCATGGCGAGGCGGGCTCCTTGTTCCTCCATATCGCCTGCGGGTACGGAGCAGGATTGGCGGCTTCCGGGTTTGTCTCCTCCCGGCTCACCCATCGATTGACCATCCTGATGTCGATTCTAATGGCAGGCGGAGCCTTTGTGGTTATCTCCCAGCTGGACTCCCTCGGCGCGATGCGGATCGGACTGGTGGTCATCGGCCTGTTTGCCGCGCTATACATTCCCTCGGGAATCGCCACGATCACCGACCTGGCCCGCCAGGAACACTGGGGAAGGGCTTTGGCCATCCATGAGCTGGGCCCCAACCTGGGGTTCATCACCGTTCCCTGGCTGGCGGAAGGCCTGCTGCAGTTCTACACCTGGCGGGGGACCCTGGCCGTCCTGGGGGCGGCTTTGATCTTCATGGGGGTTCTTTACCTGTTTGCGGGAAAAGGAGGAAGGCAGAGAGGGACCCCCCCCAACGGGCGGTCGATCCGGCACATTCTTTTAAGCCCCGCCTATTGGGTCATGGCCTCCTTCTTCGTGGTAGCCATCGGCTCGACCGTGGGACTCTACACCATGATCCCCCTCTTCCTGGTGAACGAGATGGGAATGGAGAGGACGATGGCGAACACCCTCATCGGGTTTTCCCGGATCTTTGGGATCGTCGTCCTTTTCTTGTCGGGATTCATCACCGACCGGTTTGGACCCAAAAGGGCGATGGCCGTTTTCCTCCTGACCACCGGGATCCTGACGGTCCTTTTCGGAGCCTTCCGAAACCCGGTGGGGACTCCCGTGCTCATGTTCCTTCAGGCGGCGTCGGGCGCGTGTCTGTTCCCCGTGGGGTTTACGATCATCTCCCTGGTCTTTCCCGCCCCCATGAGGGGGGTCGCGGTCTCTCTGGTGATGGTGATCGGATTTTTGTTGGGAGGGGGGGTGGTGCCCTCGGCTCTGGGGCACTGGGCGGAGGCCTTTTCCTTCTCCTCCGGCTTCGCCCTGTTGGGAGTTTCTTTTCTGGTCATGCTGCCCTTTTGTCTCCGCGTCGGAAATCGACTGGAGGTGTAGCCTGCTTTTGCGGCCTTGGTATTGGGAGCAGCCGGTTCCATGAAGAAAAGCCGAATCGTCATCACCTGTGCCAAGGGCGTCCCTCCCTTTTTGAAGGAGGAAGTCCTGTCCCTGGGGCTTCCGGTCCTTGCGGAAACCGTTGCCGGAGTGGAGACCGAGGGGACGATGGAGGACGCCATGAGGCTGAATCTTTTCCTGCGGACGGGCCAGCGGGTCCTCCTTCTTCTGCGGGAAATGGAGGCCCGCAACGCGGATGAGCTTTACCGCGGCATTTCGCGCATTGCCTGGGAGGATTATGTATCTCCGGAAAAGGTTCTCTGCGTGACTTCAGCCGTGGATAACCCCACCATCCGGGATTCCCGGTTCGCCAACCTGAAATGCAAGGACGCGATCGTGGACCGCATCATGAGAAAGGTCGGCCGGCGTCCCGACTCGGGCCCTGAACGAACCGGCGCAGTCGTCGATCTTTACTGGAAGGGGGATCTTTGCCTGGTTTACCTGGACACTTCGGGGGAACCCCTCTACCGGCGCGGCTACCGGAAGATTCCCCTCCACGCTCCCATGCAGGAGACCCTGGCCGCGGCGGTGATTCAGGCCACCGGCTGGAAGGGAAGGGGGAACTTCGTCAACCCCATGTGCGGCAGCGGCACCCTGGCCGTTGAGGCGGCCCTGGTTGCCCTGGACATGGCTCCCGGCCTGCTCCGCAAGAATTTCGGTTTCATGCACCTGAAAGGCTTTCACCGATCTTCCTGGAATGGGATACTGCATGGGGCCAGAGCCCGGGTTAAAAAATCATTCCGCGGTAAATTAGTGGCCACCGATATCGATCCCCAGGCCATCCGGGCGGCCCGGCAGAATGCCGCGGCGGCGGGGGTTGATCATCTGATCGAATTTTCCGCCGGGGATTACTCCGAGACTGCCCTACCGGAAGGCGGCGGAGTGGTCATTCTCAATCCGGAGTACGGAGAGAGAATGGGGAAGATCGAAGAACTGAAGGAGGTCTACAGAGGGATCGGGGATTTCTTCAAAAAGAAATGCCAGGGATACACGGGCTATATCTTCACCGGCAACCTCGACCTGGCGAAAAAAGTGGGATTGAAAGCCCGAAGAAGGATCCCTTTCTTCAGCAGCAACATCGAATGCCGCCTCCTGGAGTACGATTTGTATGAAGGAAGCCGGAGGGAAGAAAAAAGGGAAGGGTCGACAATCTCAAAGACTTAGGCGAGGGCAATTGAAAACTTACCCTGGAAGACCGCTCTAAAAAAATAAAGGATCAGCGGGGAAGCAGGAAAATTGCTTATTTCCCGCACTGATCCCTTTTCCCGGGTATGGACCGATCAGCATTGCCCGATAGAATATCGGGATACCGCGATTATTTTTTTTTGGCGGCCCTGGCTCTTTCGCCGCCGCTTTTCCGCTTGAGATCCGCTCGGTGGGCTCGTTCGTAGGTCTGGATGTCCTTGAACCGCCCCTTGGCGTCGCGCACCGCGTAGAGTTTTTTACCTGCTACGCTCCGGTGAGTTGTCCGACGAACTTTTCCCGCCATACGAAATCTCCTTCCTTTGGATTTATTTACTTCCGAAGATGTTCTCTAAGCCTCATCAAAACCGGGTGGCTACCGCTTACCCCTTCCTCCGCCCCCCTTCTTGAATAATGTAGACGAAATCGGTCGCCTTCGCAAGGAATATTCGTAAAAACCAATCTCTTATCTGTGGGGATTTTTTCAGGCCTGGGAAGATCCAACGCCTGTTTCCCCTCCTCCCCAGCTCAAGGAGAACCCCGTACGGAACCGATTCCTGAATAGGACCCCTTGTCTTAATTCCAATCCTTCAGGATAAAACCTATGCCGATCCGGTTCACCGGGTGGTTGTAATCCAGAAGGCTCTCGCCGTACCCGTTGTAGTACTGGAGATAGCCGCCCACCCGTTCAAAGAGGGGAAAGCTCCATTCCAACTGCACGGCGCCGCGGTTGGTATGAAAGTCAAGGTTGTTGCGGAGCATGATCCCGAACCGGTTCCCTTTCCAGAAATAGTAGCCCCAGATCTCCCCATATCCGAGGTAATCTCCCATATGGGGGTTGTCATCATCCGCTGCGGATTCGGGGATTCGGTACCATCCTTTCAGGAGAAGAGAGAAATCCCCTCTTTCAAATCCAGCATTGGCCACGATGCGGTTCCAGCTTCTGGACAAAGGTTCGGACTGGCCGTTGGACTGGTGATTGAAGCCCAAATTGATGAACCGGCCCCGCAATCCCAGGATGCGGTAATCGGTCCGAAGGTTGAGAAGAAGTTCGGGCTCATAATTCGTTTCCCGGAAGGGCGACGAGTCTTCGAAATTGTAGAACTGCCAGAAGGATCGCTGAGTGTAACCAACCCATAGGTCGGCCTTCTGGGAAAAAATGTCTTCCCAGAGTTTGACCTTCAGGCTCAACTGAAAAAGAACTTCTTCATGCTTGAGATCTTTCCCCGGGTCGGCCGCCCGAACGGCGTCGTAATTGGGCGACGCGTTATAGGAGTAGGGAAGGATGTAGTTGGAGCCATGGGGCGAAAGTGAATATTTTCCGCGACGGGTTTCCGGCTCCAGCTCCCAGAGATGGGAAAAGTAGGAGAACTTCTTCGTTTCCTCCGGCTGCGGTTTTTTTACCGTTTGTTCCGCCGATGGGGCCTCCTTTGATTTTCGGCCGGCCAGGCTGTCATAGCAGTCCAGCCGTTTTCCGGCGTCCTCGATTTTGGCGCACTCGGCCAGTTCCCGGGAGGTGTCCGAGAGTCCCTCCGCGGGGGCCGCAAAAAGAAAAAGCAGAACAAACACGAAGCCAATCCAGGGATTTCTTAACGTCAAAAAGGATCGCCAAGGTACGCCGGGTGTTTTCATCAGGCCCTTTCCCTCCTATTGGGTGTCATCCCGTCAGAATTTGAAAAAAGGGGGCCCGCGGCCATTTCCGGGCGGGGACCCTCCAAGTCAATCCCCCACAAACTTTCCGCCCTTGATCTGCTTCTCAATAAGATTTCGACCGGCATCGAACCTCAGCTCGACCTCAATGGGAACGTAGCAGCCTTTCTTTCCGATCAAAACTTTGCGGCAGAAGTACGTGGTCTCCCCTTCGCCCTCTCCGTACTCGGCGCTCAGGTCGTTGTTCAAATCCACCCGTGTTCGGATGATCTCCCCGCAGCGGCCGCACTTGACAGAGATCCAAAATGAATTATCCTTGGGCGACCCGGTGAAAAGGCTGGAAAGTTTTTTCATGAGGCCCATGGCTGCTTCCCCCTGATGGCCGATAGGATTGCTCACCCCTCCCCCTCAAGCAAGGAAGGTGTGAAAAAATCGATTTAGTTCTTTTTTACGTCATTCCGGCGAAAGCCGGAATCCAGTGTTTTCAAGGTTTTACGAACTTACTGGACCCCGGTTTTCACCGGGGTGACGGCTGAAAATCAATTTTTTCACACCTTCAAGGCATGGAGGGGGAAATCATTCCAAGGGGGAATTGTTATTTCCGTCCCCCGCCATGTCCCACTCCACCGCCCTTCCCGCCGCCCGGAATACCTCCCATCCCTTGACCGCCCGACTGACCCGGTGACCCACCGCCAGAGAAAGCGCCTTGGCCTTGTTTGTCCGCCGATGGCTTTCCTTCTCGAACATTCGCTGCCTCCCCGCGTCCCGTGGCTTTTGACTTGGTCCCGGAAGAAGGAGGATTGGCTTTCTCCACCGCGCTGATGACCCGGCCGAGTTTTACCCCTTCACTCTTGGCGATCTTTCCCCACCCCTCACCGGATCTGAACCTTTGTAGCAACTGGGAGGGCGTTTTTCCGGTGGCTTGGGACAGGGCCAGGAGGATGCCGATCTCCCCATAACCCATTTTTTGAGCCCTAAACTCCCTGATGGTGGAAGGGGGCACGGTGAATTTTTCGGAAAGACTCTTGGTTACTTTTTCCGCACCTTCGGGCGAAGCTGCGGCCTTGTCAATCTTCTGGGCGGCATTTCTTAAATCCTTCTCCGTGTCCTTGGCCAGACTCATGGATGGGCACAGGGCTAAGGAGGCGATTAAAAGCAAAACAGGAAAACATCTTTTCATCTGCCCCAACCTCCCTTCCTCTCCACCCCAATAATAGCCTAATGAACTCAATCAGCAAATCCTTTTTCTTCAGGCGAATAGAAACCCCGCTTTCCGGTTCCCCAGAAAGCTCCCTCCTGGATCCACCGGCAAGCATTCAGAGAAAAGAAGAAAGAATCTACCCCAGAGTAAGCAGAGATTATGCCGGCCAACATCAGCAATTACAATTACAATTATAAAATGATAGTACCAGCCTATGATTGTCGCCGGCAGTTCACCCCGGCGTATCGGCAGCGAATCCACTTCTATCCAGGGCTTCTACGAAAAGCTTGCAGTGGCTCCAGGGGTAATTCGTTGACACGGGGTCACCCCGCCAGTATACTCATTTTCGAAAAGGAAGAATCCTGATTGGTCCCAGAACGGAAAACGTTCTCCCAGAAACCCTGTTCCAATACAAAGCAGGAATTAACGAAAGGAGCGAACATGGATGAGGGCCGGATGAAAACACTGGCCAAGATGCTTCTCGCCGCGGAGATGTCCCGCAAGCCCATTGCACCCCTCACGGAGTCCGACCGAGGAATCACCGTGGATGAAGCCTACCGGATCCAGCTTCGTATTATGGAGGTGAAGAAATCGGGTGGGCAGGTGGTTGTGGGGAAGAAGATCGGAATTACCAGCAGGGCCATGCAGGTTATGCTGGGAGTGGATGAACCGGACTATGGGCACATTCTGGATGGGATGGTGGTTGCGGAAGGAGAGATGATCCGAACGGCAGACTTGATTCAGCCGAGAATCGAGGGGGAAATCGCCTTCATTTTGAATGAAGACCTCCAAGGCCCGGGGGTGACGCTTACCGACGTGATTCGCTGCAGCGAAGGGGTGATCCCCGCCCTGGAGGTCATCGACAGCCGGATTATGGACTGGAAGATCAAGCTTCCCGACACTGTGGCCGACAATGCCTCCAGCGCCCGGATCGTGCTGGGAGGAAAGATTACCCCGGTCTTAGGACTGGACCTGCGCACCGTGGGAATGGTGTTGGAAAAAAACGGAGAAATCGCGGCCACTGCCGCGGGGGCGGCAGTCCTGGGGAATCCTGCTCAAGCCGTGGCCTGGCTGGCCAACAAACTCGCAGCGTACAAAATCGCTCTGCGCAAAGGGGAAATCATCCTCTCGGGATCGCTGACCGCGGCAGTGCCGGTGGCTGCCGGAGATTTCATCCGGGCCGATTTCGGCCCCCTGGGGGACGTGAAGATTAAGTTTGGTTGAGGGACTACAGGCGGAAATTCACCCCAAATTTCAACCTCCAAAACTGCCTTTTTTAAGGATGTCCCTCTTCGTACATCCTGCCGGGCGCGGGAAGGGTTCCCGCGCCCGGCGGATTTCAAAGGCCGACCCTATTTCCCTTCCTTGGCCTTGAGTTCTTTAAATTGATCCTGAATCTCTTTCACCCTGGCGGGATTAGTCAAAAGCTCATATGCCGTGAGGGCGACGCCCTTGGCGGTAACCACCGTGGCCTTCCATCCTTGCTCCGAAGCAGCGGCCTCCCGCATGGCATCAGAATGGCCCGGGGTTCCATCGGGGGCGATTTTAAAAACCACGTTCACCGTGGGGTAGGCATGGGCCACATTCCCGAGGTCGGAAGAGCCAAAATCCTCCTTGCTCTTGATATCTTTTTCCTGGACGCCAAGGGTTTTCAGCTTTTCCGCCACCAGCTGGTTCAGGGGGCGGACCGAGAGCGGGGCTTTCACGAAGGACCGGGGTTCTTGGAAATCGAGCTTTGCCCCCGTGGCCAGCTCCGCCCCCCGAGCGCAGTTGACGACTTTCTTGTAAGTCTCTTCCATGGTAGCCGTGTCCATGGCGCGGACCGCAAACTCCGCCTGGGCCAGGTCCGGAACGACGTTTACCCGGTCCCCCCCTTTGGTGATAATCGCATGGATCCTCACATCCTGGCGCAGGTGTTCCCGCAGCATGTCCACGCTGTTGAAAGTCAGAATCACCCCCCGCAGGGCATTGATTCCTTTGTGGGGGGCAGCCGCGGCATGGGCGGCCTTTCCCTTGAAGTTGAAAATCGCCCTCTTGATGGCCAGAGATCTTTGGTCCAGACTCCACCGGTTTCCCGGGTGAGTGATCAAGACCACATCGGAGCCTTCAAAATGCCCTCCCTCGAGAAGCGCAATCTTCCCTCCTCCGAGAGAGCCTCTCTCTTCATCCGGAGTACCGATGACCAGAACCCTTCCCGGCGTTTCCCCCATAACCTTGGCCAGGCCGGCGGCGGCCAGAAGCCCGGAGGTGGCAATCAGATTATGGCCGCAGGAATGGCCGTTGGGAAGCGCATCGTATTCGAGCATAATGGCGATGGTCGGGCCCGGCCCCTTCCCGTTCAATTCGGCCCGGAAGGCGGTCTTGGCCACCCCATCCTTGATCAGATCCGCCGGCACCTTCAGGTCCCCCGTCACTTTGAAGCCATATTTCCTGAGTTCCTCCATGAGCAGGGCGGAACTCTTGAGTTCCTGCTGTCCCAGTTCCTTCCACCCGAAGATTTTGTCGGAAACGACCCGGCAATTCGAACTGGCGGCGTCAATGGCGGCAATGATCCTCTGCCCGTCGGCCCAGGCAGGAGTGGAAAGCAAAATCCCACAGATCATCCAGGCCAGCATGATAGATGGCTTTCGACTCTTCTTGATTTTTCTTTCCATTGGACGATTCCTCCTTTTTAAGATGGGATTCAAACAGATATCCCTGGTCAGCAACTTTGATGACATTGTTCAAAATATTCAATTGTTGATTTCCCTAATTTGAAATACTCCTCCCCCCGGCAATCCATGCTTCAACGGTCGCCAATCCATTTCAGCCAACCCAAATCCTTTTTGACGGCATTGTACAGGGTTTCATCCAGAGGGGTCAAGTCTGCTCTTGACTCTTGGTAAGGGAATCTGATGGAAATTTAGGTCTGTCAAGGCCATTGAGATTAGTGTGTCCAGATGCTTGGTATCATGTCATGAAGCGGGGGGAGGCGGGCTGAGGAAGATGGGTCATTCGGGAGCGGGGGTTGCCCGATTTTTTGGAGTTACGACTTCGGCGGCGAGTCGATTGGCAAACTCTGTCGATGTATCTGAACGCCGGAGATATCTGTAAGTCAATTCGAGACCTACGTCCCCTTTTCCAGAGGGGCGGCCAATTCCTGAACGAAGGTCCCTTCTTTGGCTCTTGTGGTTTTCCGGGGAGATGTTACCATTTTTCTGCCGATTTCCACGAATTTGCGATGTCTCCCCGGAATGTCCACAAGAGATCCCTTCATAGGCCAGAAGAGCGCTTTTTAGGGGTCACCCACGGTATAGACATACCCGGCCTTGTCAAGATAGGAAATGATGAATGCTGCGGGAGTGAAATCCTGCGAGGGGGGCGTGACCGAGCCGGTTGAGGTCAAGCCTATAGAGCCCTCTACCCTTTCAGCATCCGTACCCGCCACGCCGTTAATTTCGAACGTTGCCGTGTCCAGCACGGCCGAGATTTCCGCGTCTGAGGGCTGAACCCAGTTGTTGTTCAGCCTCTTCCACCATTGCCACTCGACTTTTGTTACTTTGCCTTCTGACAGGGTAAGTTTTGCTATGGGAACATACAGGTTGTTGAAATTCGCATCTATCGTTTGCGAGCGGACATTGCGGAAGGTAAAGGTTGTTGAGCCTACGGCGACGGTATAAATCCCCGAAGGTGGAGTACGGGGTGTGTCAGCAGACTCTCCTCCCCCTAACCAAAAATCTATTTCCCTACCCAGATCGGAAACCTGCATATAACTTTGCCCTTTTGTGGTTACTCCATTTACTGCCTGAGGAAGCTGCAAGACCGCACTGGACCAATCGAGAGATGTATCCGGGTTAGAAATAAAATGATATTGGTATCCTTTGAAAGATATCGAGTCTTTATTGGGCCATGCGCCTTGAACGCTGTTAAAGTAATCCCCAGAAGCGCCGGCACCGAAGACAAAAATATACACAATATTGAATTTATACGATTTGCTTTCATTATAATCTATCACTCCGTTTCCGTCCGCATCCACGGTGCTGAGCCGCGTCATGCCCTCATCCATGATGCCATAAGCTGTCGCGATATCCTGCGTTAGTCCCAAATTCTGGAGGAGCGAGGACGAAGATAATGTCCCCTGCGCCACGCCTCCGTTGAGGGAGACGGTTCCGAAGCTGATATTCCCCGTATCGGTGCTTACGGGAAGGGCATCCATGCCCGTGGAATCATCAACCTTGTAGAGAGCGACGATCGTGGTCCCCCTTAGAAATGCGATCGTATACGACTTCCCTTTGGTAAGATTCAAAGAGAAATCGTTGCCGCTTTTCGTTGCCGTTATGAAGGTCTTGTCCGGGCTTACGGCCACAATATTATCCACCGTTTCTCCTACTGCATAGGCCTTGCCGAACGGATGGAGGAGGGCCAGGAATTTCTTGAACGGGCTCTCCTTGGATGCGAGTGTCACCGTAGAGCCGTCAAGCGAGCCCGACACCGTTGCTGTGCTGCTGCTTGTAGTTCCGCTTGAACTACTCGTTCCCCCGCACGCAGCCAGCGATACGGCCAGCACTAAAACGAATACCCCTGCCAGCAACCTTTCTCCTCTCATAAGTTCCTCCTTTATTTCCGAGAAGGCATATTCTCGGAAAGCATTCCCGAGAAATTCGGATCTGCCCGACAAGAGCCTTCCTCGGGGTTTCTTAAGAGAGTTTATTGGCGATCATCGGGGAGTTTAAGAGCCCTTACGACACAAAGGACAATAAGCGTAACTGCAATATTAATGCCACCCTCAGAAGAGCTGGTAAATCCTTTCTACAATTGACATAAATTAATCAAAATTAAATAGAATTTTGCCCATTCTTTTCCCCTAATAGTGGAATATTCCTTTTTTTTTAAGAAAGATCGGCCTTAAATAAGCTGAGGTTTGACCTAGTTTCAGCCGATCTTACCGGGGCCAAGGCCCCGGAATGGCCTTTGGGGAGAATTATTTCTTTTTCCCATCCGCAGTTCTTTATGCCAAATTAGCGATCTATCCAAGTCAAATTTGACACATCTTCCGAGCTAAAATGGCGGAAATCATCAGCGTGAATTGCTATTAAATCTCCGATGATCTCTTAACGTGCCTGTCACCCCGAGAAGATATCTTCGCGGCTTTCAGGCTGGATTTCTGCTTATATAGAAAGGAGCTTTCTGGTATTCAGCGGGCGAAAGGAGGCAGCAACTGTCGCTAAAGGGGTCAAGTTTGCTCTTCCCTTTTAGGAAAAACCTTGGGATATCTGCTCTCTTTTTGGATTTTTTGCGGATTTTAAAATTATCGTTATGCAGATCATTTATGGAAAAAATGCCGGAGATTTGGTAGGTTACGGAAGTGGCAAGATGTTCGCTAAATGGATAAGCAAAAAATCACTGATGTGCCTCCCGAATTAGCACAAGCGGGGATCCGATAAGAAGAAATAGAGAAAGGAGAGCTTCCATGGAAGATCTTTGCAAACTATCCGGTTTAGTCTTGGGGCGAATGATTGCCGCGAAAGAGGTCAAGCCCTCCGAGGTGATGCAGGCGGTTTTGAATCGGATTGACAAAGTGAATCCGCAGATTAACGCATTTTGCACGGTTGATCCTGATCGGGCAATGGCGGAAGCCAGGGAAGCAGATAAACGGGTAGTCCGGGGAAACGCCGCAGGCCCCCTTTTCGGCGTCCCCGTATCGATCAAGGACCTTATTGAGACCAAAGGGCTTCGAACCACCTTCGGCTCCCTTCACCTGGAGAAGAACGTTCCAGAGATAGATGCCGTGCTGGTGGAGCGGTTACGGGCTGCCGGCTGTCCCGTAATCGGAAAGACCAATACCCCTGAATTTGGCGGTAAGTTTGCGACCGATAACGCCGTCTTCGGCGCCAGCCGCAATCCCTGGAATCTGCAGCGGAGCACCGGGGGGTCTTCAGGAGGAGCAGCAGCCGAGGTGGCTGCGGGAATGGGCCCTCTGGCCATAGGGAACGATGGAGGGGGTTCCATCCGTGTCCCCTCTTCCTGTTGCGGAGTGTATGGGTTGAAGCCTCAGTTCGGGCGCATCCCTTCCTGGCCCCGCCACGACAGTTGGAGTACGTTGAACCATGAAGGCCCGATTACCCGTACGGTGCGGGATGCCGCAGCTCTTCTGGATATTCTATCCGGGCCGGATGAACGAGACCGCACCAGCCTGCCGTCTTCAGGGGTTAACTACCTGCGGGCCTGTGAAGGAGACATCCGCGGGCTCAAAGTGGCTTGGAGCCCCGATCTGGGGTATGGAAAGGTGGACCCTCGCGTCAGGGAGATTTGTCAGAAGGCGGTAAAAGTTTTTGGGGAGATGGGCTGCTTTGTGGAAGAGGCCAATCCAGGAATCCCCTGCCCGGATGCAATCTTCTTGAACATCATTGTTCCCCGGATGGTGGTATGGCTGGAGCGGGAATTACCGGAAAATTTCCAGGAGAAAATGGATCCCATGCTTG
>Ga0315291_10006181_pt1 | contig 14898 bp, 14 predicted proteins | sample YL17G12_20_MG_FD_203070 | JGI IMG/M metagenome (GOLD analysis project Ga0315291, IMG submission 203070) | Sediment microbial communities from Yellowstone Lake, YNP, Wyoming, USA - YL17G12_20 | ecosystem: Environmental > Aquatic > Freshwater > Lake > Sediment | place: USA: Wyoming | collected...
CGACTCCTCATACCGGGAGCAGCTCTCGACCAGGACCAAGAACGACGTCTTCGTCACGCATGACGCCTTCGGCTACCTCGCGGCGAGGTACGGCTTCACTCAGCATGGCGTCCTCGGCCTCTCCGCCGACCAGCAGCCCAGCACCCAGACAATCATTGAGATCGTTGGCGAGATGGAGAACACTGGCGTCTACACCTTCTACATTGAGCCCGGCTACTCAGACGTCTACGTACAGATGGTGAGGGAGGAGCTCTCCTCGCGCACCGGCAGGGACGTGAGGGTACTGAAGCTATACCATATGAATGGCCCACTGGAGGGGCTGGACTACCTCCAGCAGATGGAGAAGAACCTTGAAAACCTGAGGCTGGGATTAGAAGCATGATGGGGAAGGTCGAGCCAATCATAGAGGTCGAAGACCTAACGGTCTCCCGCTCGGGGGAGAAGGTGATCGAGGACGCGAGCTTCAGCGTCTACAGGGGCGACTTCGTCGGCGTCGTCGGCCCCAACGGAGGCGGCAAGACTACCCTCATCAAGGCGATCCTAGGCGTTCTTCCCAGAGACTCGGGCTCGATCAGGCTCTTCGGCGAGAACGTCGACTCATTCAAGAGCTGGGGCAAGGTCGCCTACGTCTCTCAGGACGCCATAAACTTCGACCAGAGCTTCCCATTGAGCGTAAGGGAGCTCGTCGGCCTCGGCAGGATCAGCAAGGATAATGTTGGGAGGAGGCTCAGCCCAGGCGATTGGGGGCGAGTCGAAGCCGCCCTCAAGTTCATGGGCATCTCCGATATCGCCGATAAGCGGATAGGGCAGCTCTCAGGCGGCCAGAAGCAGAGGGTCTTCGTAGCCAAGGCGATCGTCAGGGACCCTCAAGTCCTCTTCCTAGACGAGCCCGTCGCAGGCGTGGACCCCGAGACCCAGGAACGCTTCTACATGAAGCTGAGCAACCTCAACTCCCAGAAGGGCGTCACCGTCATCGACGTGAGCCACGACCTCTCCGCCGTATTCTGCAGGATGAGCAGGGTCATATGCGTCAACAGGGAGGTGAACGTCGCCGAGATAGCGGACGAGGCGGGGTTCACCTCAGCGCTGAAGAAGGCTTACGGAGACCACTTCCACTTCGTCTTCCACGAACACATCTGCGAGGGGCTGTTCGAGGATGTTTGAATACCTCCTCAGCCTCTTCGGCTACAGGTTCTTCCAGTACGCCCTCGTCGGCGGCTCCATATCGGCGCTGACCTGCGCCCTCGTAGGCCTATTCGTCATCCTGAGGAAGGAGTCGATGATCGGCGATGGCGTCGCCCACATAAGCTTCGGCGGTATAGCGCTGGGGCTCTTCCTCGGCGTCAACCCCCTAGTCACAGCGCTTGCCTTCTCGGTGGTCGGGGTGCTCCTCATCTCCTACATGAGGAGGAGGGGGCTCGCCCAGAGCGACTCCGCGATAGCCGTGATGCTCGCCGTCGGATTCTCGACGGGGCTTATCATCATAAGCCTCGCAGGCGGGTTCAACGTCGAGCTCTTCAGCTTCCTGTTCGGCTCCATACTGACGATAAGCGGCTTCGACCTCGCCCTGATCGCCGTTCTGGGGCTGTCGACGCTCCTCGTGGTCAGCGTCTTCTACAAGGAGCTCCTTTCCATCACCTTCGATGAGGAGGCCTCGAGGCTCATGGGGATACCCGTTGGCGTGCTGTCGATAGTCTTCAACGTCCTCGTCGCCGTAACCATAGTCCTCTCCATCAAGGTCGTCGGAATGATCCTGGTCGCGGCTCTCCTCGTGCTGCCCGGGCTCACGGCGCTCCAGCTCGACAGGCCGTTCAGGGGGACAGCCATCGTCTCCATCGTCGTCGGCGTCGCGTGCGTTCTCGCCGGTGTCCTCGTCTCGGCCCTCTTCGACGTGGCGACGAGCGGGGTCATAGTCTTCACCCTCGTCGCCGTGTTCCTCTTCACCGCAGCCTACCGTAGAATCTAGGTGATCAGTCACCTTTTCGGGGCAGCAGACTCGGTGAAACGTTTAAGCTCATCCGCGTCGGTTTGAAGGTCATGATGGAAGGCGTCCGCAGGGGCTACACGCTCCTCGTCCTCTACGTGATGAAGACCATAGAGAGGCTCGGCACTGAGCTGGCGCTCGGCATCCTCGAGGAGGCGGCGGAGGAGCAGGGCGTCCTCATCGCCGATGAGATGAGGAGGACGCTGCCCGAGGGCTTGACGCCCCTGGAGACCGGGGCCGAGGTCTACGGGAGGTTCATGGCTGACGCCGGCTCCGAGGTGAGCGTCCACAAGAAGGACGGTGCGAGCGTCACCTTCCTCATCAGGCGCTGCCCCTTCTACGAGGCGTTCCTCGACGTCGGCGTCGACTGCGGCTACTTCCTCAACGGCCTCTGCAACAACCTCACCCTACCCTCGATCCAAGCGACGCTGAAACAGTTCGACCCCAGGCTCAGGGTCGAGTCGGTCCTGACGAGGCGGGCGGCCGAGGAGTTCTGCTTGGAGAGGGTTGTCCTCTCGGAAGCGTAAGCCGTTTTATCCACCCACCCCACCTCTTAACCCATGGCTCGCAGCGTCGACTCAGACGTCCTCGTCATAGGCACGGGGGGCGCAGGGCTCAGGGCGGCAATCGAGGCAAAAGAGAGGGGCGTGGGCGTGGCCATCGTCTCAAAGTCCCCGGCCGGCATGAACAACGCGACGGTGGTCGCGGGCGGAGGCTTCAGGGCGGCCATCGAGGGACTCACACCCGAGGAGCACTACAGGGACACCATGGAGGTGGGGAAGAGGCTCAACGACCCCAAGCTAGTGAGGATATTCGCGGAGGAGGGGGGCGAACGCGTCCTCGAGCTGAGGAGATTCGGCGTCGAGATGCGCGTCCACCACGGCGGCGTCTCCGTCGGCACCATCCCCACCCTGAGGGGCCTCGGCATAACAAAGCCGATGGTCAAGCACTGCCGTTCGATAGGCGTCGAGGTGGTGGAGAACGTCGTCGTGACCAAGCTCTTGAAGAAGGGAGAGGCGGTCGTCGGCGCCGTCGGCTACGACGTCCACGTGGGAGAGCCTGTGGTCTTCTCCTCGAAGGCGGTGGTCCTCGCCACCGGCGGCGCCGGCGCCCTGTACAAGAGGACCGACTGCCCACTCAGGGTGACGGGCGACGGCTACAGCCTCGGCTACCATGCCGGAGCGAGGCTGAGGGACATGGAGTTCGTCCAGTTCTTCCCTATCGCCCTCGCAGAGCCGGGGGAGCCACCTTTCCTCATAGGCGGCGCCATAACGGAGGAGGGGCGCATCCTGAACACCCTCGGCGAGGACATACCCAAGAAATACGGGTTGACGGCTAGGCCACTCGTCCTCAAGTCACGCGACCTCCTCAGCAGGGCGGTGATGATGGAGATAGCCCAGGGGAGCGGCGTCTCAGGAGCCGTCCTCGTAGACGCCCGCGAGGTCTTCAGGCGCAGGAACGTCGAGTACCTCGCCTATACGGGGCCAGTCAAGTACCTCCTGGAGAAGCTGAAGGCGGCGGAGAAGCCCTTCAGGGTCGCCCCCATCTGCCACTTCTGCATGGGGGGCCTCGTGATGGATGAGAACGGCTACACGGGCGTGCCAGGCCTCTACGCCGCAGGCGAGGTTGTCGGAGGCGTCCACGGCGCCAACAGGCACGGGGGAAACGCCCTAACAGACATCACCGTCTTCGGGGCCAGGGCAGGCGCATCAGCCGCGAAGCGATCGAAGAAGGTGAAGGCTAAACGCGTCGAGGAACTCGCGGAGGCCGAGATCAGGCGCTACGAGGTCCTCGCAGCCCGTGACAACGGCTACAACCCGTACATAGTCATGGAGAGGCTCAGGGAGGCGATGTGGGCGAAGGCGAGTATAATCAGGGACAGCGCCTCCCTCGCCGAGGCGTTCGAGGAGATATTCGATCTGAGGGGGATGGCTGAGAGGGTGATGGCGTCGAGGGGGAGGGACATGCTCGTAGCCCTCGAGGCGCCCATGGCGCTTGACGCAGCCGAGATGATCGTCCGCGCAGCCATGGAGAGGAGGGAGAGCAGAGGCGCCCACTACAGGAGCGACTACCCCCTCGAAGACCCAAAATGGCTCAAGCCCGTGATAATAAGCGAGGCCGATGGCGGCGCGATGCACCTGACCACATAGGGGATGCAGATGAGTTCCATCGCCGAGGAGATAAGGAAAGAGCTTAGGAGACACGCGAACCCGGCGGGAGTTGAGAAGGCGAAGAGGTTCTTCAAGGAGCCCATCGATACGCTCGGCCTCTCCACGCCTGAGACGAGGGAGGTGGCGAAGCTCTTCTATCCAAGGCTCGAGGGAGACATCCTCCTCGCATTGGAGGTGGGAGGCGAGCTCCACACATCCGGAGTACTCGAGGAGGCCGGCGTGGCGGTGGGCCTCGTCAGGCGGATGAGGCGGAGCCTCAGACCGGAGCATTTTGACACCTTCGACGACTGGGTCAACCACCTGACGAACTGGGCAAACACCGACGGTCTCTGCTGTGACCTGGTATCAGAGACCATCAGGCTCGAGCCAAGCCTCGTCGGGCGCCTGCTTGGCTGGGCGGCGTCGGGTAACAGGTGGAGGAGGAGGGCGGCGGCCGTCTCCCTAATCCCCATCGTCAGGAGGGGCGGGATGCTTGAGGAGGCGCTCTCCGTCGCCGACAGGCTGATGGAGGACCGCGACGAGATGGTTCAGAAGGGGGTCGGCTGGATGCTCAAGGAGGCCTCGAAGAGACACCCAGAGGAGGTCAGGAAATACCTACTAAAGTGGAGGCAAAGAACATCGGCTTTAGTTCTGCGTTACGCCTCGGAGAAGCTGCCGGCTGAGAAAAGAGTTCTAAAAACCAAGTACTATTCAGGTTAGCCGTCTACTTCTTCGCGGCCTCTTCCAGCCGTTTCGTCAGCTGCTCGAGGTTCTGCCTGTCGCTGAAGAAGCCTACGAGCTCGTACCCGTTTATCCCGAAGAGGCCGAGGATTGGGGCTGAGAAGAGGATGAGAGTGTAGCTACCAACCTTAGCAAGAGGCTTTACGGACTCGAGGAAGATGATTGCAGGTGCGATGAGCCCGTGTTCAACAACTCTCCTCGTCATCGTCTCTATCAGCTGGTTCTTCCTCTCCTCGTTAAGGCCCTCGGTTATCGGGTCAAGGTACTTGAACAACCGGGGTCATCCCGTACCAAGATAGTCGACGGCTGAGAGGGCGTAGACCTCGGCGGCGGTGACCACGGTCTCAACCTCGGCCATTTCATTGTAGCCATGGATACCGGGGCCGTGGGGTCCGTACTGTATCGTGGGTATCCCCTTGGCGTAGAAGGCGGCGACGTCGCTGCAGGCCCACTGTATGAAGAGCCGGGGCTTCCTGCCGAGGACCTCGGTGACCGTGTCGCCGACCGTCTTCACTATCGACTCCTTCGGGCTGAAGTAGAAGGCGTTCCTCCCCTGGATCTCCAGCGTCACGCCTTCAACGCCCGCTTCCTTTACGGCCTTCCTCACCATCTCTTGGACCTTGACGTTGTCCGCGCCTATTGGTATCCTCATGTCAAGGGTGCACTCGCAGTACTCAGGCACCACATTCGACTTCGTCCCTCCCTTTATGACGCCGAGGTTGACCGAGACGTGGTTAAGCATCCTCTCGACGCCCTCACCCTCGAGTTCCCTGTAGAGCTTCCTGTTGTCCTCGACGATGTATTCGATGTCCTTCGGCGTCTTGAACTCTACTTCGTGGATCTTTAGGATCTCGGAGAGAACCTTACACATCTTGAGGATTGCGCTGTCTCCTTTGATTGGGGAGAGGCTCGCGTGGATGGGGCTTCCCTTCACCTTGATGAGGCCGCCCACAGAGCCCTTCTGCCCTATCTCGACGAGGTCGAGGCCCGTAGGCTCCCCGACTATGCAGGCGTCGCCCCTGACGATGTCCTCCTCGAGGAGGTATCGGGTGCCGAACCTCGAACCGGTCTCCTCGTCCGGCACCACCATCAGGGTGAGCCTCCCTTGGAGATTAAGGTCAAGCCTCTTTACGGTGGTGAATGCGTGAATCATGGCGCCGAGGCCGCACTTCATGTCAGAGGCCCCCCTCCCGTGGATGTAGCCATCCTTCACCAAGCCGCCGTAGGGGTCGAAGGCCCAGCGGCTCTTGTCGCCTGCTGGGACGACGTCCATGTGACCGTTCCAGACAAGGTGTGGGTGCTCCCCAGCGCCCATGTCGGCGACTAAGTTCACCCTTCCTCGCTCTTTCTCGTATACCTTATACTTGCATCCATATTTATTGAGGTAATCCTTAATATATTCTGCTATATCCGTCATGTCGCCAGGAGGGTTCTCGTTTTCAATCTTGATAAGATTCGAACATAAATCCACTAGATTGTCCTCAGTATTTTTTAGCTCCTTTTTTAGTTTGGTTTTTGCTTCCTCGTTATTCATTTCCCCTTTACTCCTCGTGGTTTAATTCATTTTTGGTTCATATAAGGTTTTTTTTCTTGGCTATCAAGGAGAGGATGGTTTATTCTAGGGTCGAAAATTGAAAAAAAAGTAGAAGAGGGGTTTTAGCCTAGTCCCAGCATCGGGAAGAGGAAGTCCTTTATCAGGAACGACATCCTGCCGATGAACATCGTCGACCTCGTCATGAGCTGGCTGCCCCAGTAGGCGCCGAAGAGTATCATCAGGCTGTACCTGCCAACGACGGAGATCTGGCGTAGTGGGCCCTTCTGCTCTACGGTCATGAAGAAGTAGAAGAGCGTGGATAGGAGGGCGATGAGGAGTATGATGTTGCTGACGGCCACGTCCCAGTTGACCCCGACTAGGGGTAGGAACGACGCCTTGATCTGGTTCATGATGTCGACCTCGGGGACCGCCCTTATGGAGACGCCTATGCCGCTTCCGACCATGAGGGCGATGGGCCATCTGCTGAGGTATCCATATTGTTTAGAGAACCTCGTGTAGACGAGGAGGCCGAGCAGGATAGGGAACAGCATGTAGGCTTGGCCGCTCATCATGGGCGATATGCCCAGATTGAGGACGACTCTCATGCCTTGGACGACGGCGTAGCCTGCGGTAATGCCGATCATGATGTATTCCGCTATCCTGTAGAAGATATTCTCGCCTGGGACGGCGAAGCTTATTATCGCTATGGTCAGGATCGCGTTGATCCAGTTACCTAGTATATCCCACATACTCATGTACCCTCCTTCTTCTTTACGAACCTCTTAGCAACAATGGCGAGGTTGCCGATCACTATCAGTACGAAGACAACGAGGTGGTATGAAGATGCGGCGTCTAGGGACGCCACGGCGTAGCCTGGGTGGTGTGTCAGGATCTCGTACTCGCCGGCGCCCCTGAGGCCGTTAGTGTAGCCGACTACCTGCTTCGATTGGTAGAATGGCACGATCGCTGGGACGGTGGTCGTTTGGGCTCCGACGATGAGGGGCACGCCAAACTTTGTGGTGTACTGCCTAAGGTAATCGGCGTGGCCTGGGGTCCCCCAAGAGCAAACTATGGCGAGCTTAAAGTCGGCCGCGGATGTTACGTTCTTCATCATCTCGAGGTCCTCTACTGGAGTGCCGAAGTAGTCCCTCGGCGTGACACTGGTGATCCTGCTGGCGAAGGCGGCGATGCCCGATTCTCCGCCGGCGATGTAGCCGAGGTTGACCCAGTCCTTGCCGTAGACCTTGCCGGGTTTAATCATCTTGGGGATGGTGTACATCTCCGCGAGTTGGGCGCCGTCAACATTGCCCGAGACGATTATAGGCTTCAGGTTCCTGTCGAATATGTGCTGCATGAAGATATTGAGCTGGGGGCCGAGCTCTGGCCAACCGGCGGCTCCTGTCTCGAAGCCTACTAGGACGACGCTGCCCTCGGGGAGCTTATTTATGAAGTCGTAGGCCGATATCGTTGATTCGCTGATCGGAATCGGCAGCCCCATCGGCCGGATTATGGGGATAGCGATGCAGATGATGACGAGGATGTAGATTATCCTGACATCCATGTTCTCGATCTTGTCAAGGATTCCTTTGCTCTCGCTCATCCAATCACTCCCCAGTCACCGCCTTCTCGCGGCCAAGCAGTATCCTCAGGCCTATCCCGAGGCCGCCAAGGGCGACGCCTATGCTGAAGCCCCTAGAGGCCCCCGTCATCGGGTACTTCTCGATCCATGAGCCTATAGCTGGCAGCCCAGGCCATATTGTGGCGCCGATTGGTGCGTACGTGAAGATAATGAAGGAGCCGACGACAAGCATGACTAGCGCCTCCTTCGAGCGGGCCCTGAAGGCCCGGAAGCAGGCTGAGGCGACGAAGAAGACCATCATCGCGTACATCGTCGAGTCTGTCGGCGCCTCGACATTGTTGTAGAGCCAGTTGAACTGGGGGCTGTTCATCAGTGGCGGTATGAGGCCTGTGATGATCATCATCAGCATCACGGCTATCGCTAAGACTGAGAAGAGCGCCGTAGGAGCCTTCTTCTGTACCTGCCGGTACGCTATCAGCGTTAGGTTCATCGCGCCCAGGGCTAAGGTGAAGGCTGCGAATAGTGAGACGGTCGTCTGTACGAGCGTCGCCGCGTCGGAGAGGGCCTGGACCTTGAAGAAGTAGGTGAATATCATCAAGAAGGCTGCGATAAAGATTATAGCGACGTTGATATATCTCGATCTCAGAAACGACATCACATTCACCTCATATAGATAACAGGTTCATGAGGGCGGTCTTCATGCCTAGCAGCGTGACGACGACGCCGATGACGATCAGGGCGATGATCCAGACCCTGTTCACGTCGTTGCCCCTCAGGCTACCTGCCTGTATGGGGTCGTTTGTCGCCAAGGCGGCTGCGGCGTATAGTTCCTCCCCTATCAGGACGTAATCGCAGCAGGCGAGGAAGAAGGCCGAGTATCCGGCGCTCGTGGTCCCTGCCACCTGGAAGCAGCCGGCGTGGTATCCGGCCTCCGCTATGACGAGAGACTCGAAGAAGAACGGGCCCAGTAGGAAGTTGGTTGCGGGCTTCTCCCTCTCAATCCAGCCAGCTACTCCGGCCGCGAAAGGAGCGCATGAACTCACTATCGGGACGTAGCGGAGGTGTTCGACCTCAGAGTACTCATCCTCCATCCCTGCCTTCAGGTATGAGCCCCTGAGTATCTCCGACTCGATGGTCATGACCTCAGGGTATGCGCACGACGAGATGAGGGTGGCGCCCTTGCTCAAGCAGATGTCTGATATGTAGGCGAGGAGGCTCAAGCCCGCGGTGAGCGCCGCTGAGCCGCCGGCCGTCTGGCCGACGAAGGTATAGGTTCCGGTTGTGTAGTGGACGGGCTTTCCCACCTCGACGGCTCTGCCCACGGCCTCCGTTATGGCATTGTAGGCAGGGAGCGTCCTGATTGTCGGGACCTTGCCCTTGCTGGCGTAGCGCATCATCAAGTACATAGAAATCACAATGACTAGGAAGACTATCAGCGGAACTGTCTTTCCGGGAACAAGAATGGTATCTACCATTTTTTATCCCATTCAAAATTAACATTCCGGCAATAAATGCTTTGACATCAAAACCGTTGGGATCGCCTGATCATTCAGAATGATGCAGCTTGATTAGGAAAAATCTCGCGGCGTTTCGTGAAACCTATTGACGCATAAAATAACGAAGCTAAACTAGATAAGAGGCGTTGATCCCTTCAAGTGACGTATTGAGGAGGGAAAGTGATGGCTGAGCAGTACAACCCTTCAGGCTGGCGGCTTACTAGGCGCCTCCTCGGCTACATCAAGCCCTACATGGGCACCTACCTCCTCATCAACCTCACCGCCTTCGGCAGAGAGGGAGTCTACAGCCTCCTCGCGCCGCTCCTGGTCATGCTCATCATCGACTTCTCCCTCGTCCCTGTCCCCGGGGGGAGGAACTGGTTCATAGACCTCATCAGGTCGTGGACAGGCGTCTCCGATAGTGGCGGACTCCTCGTCATACTGGTGGGCTGCATACTGCTCCTCGCCGCCGTCAGGTTCGCCTTCTTCGTTATCCACAGGTACTTCCGCGGAGTCATGAGCCAGAACATCCTCAGGGATATGCGCCGTCAGCTCTACGAGGCACTGATAAACAAGTCGTTCAGCTACCTCGGCCAAGTGAAGACGGGGCAGATCATCAGCAGGGCCACCAGCGACATGAACGCCATCGACCTCTTCTACTCGGAGACGGTCAGGGAGGTCTTCAGGATGACCCTCCAGCTAGGCATCGCCGCCGCCATCTTACTGAGCATCAACAGCCAGCTCGCCCTGATAACGCTCCTGCCGCTGCCCTTCATCTTCGTCACGATGAGGCTCTACCTGAGCAGAGTTAAGGGGCGGATGCTTGCGGCGAAGAACCAGTTCGACTCCCTCAACGGGATCCTCGTTGAGGGGATAACCGCCCAGAAGCTCATCAAGGGATTCGGCCAGGAGGAGTCCTTCGCCGAGAGGTTCAGCAGGGAGAACCAGAGCTATGTCCAGAAGAGCCTCCGGACGGCGAGGCTCCAGGCTGTCTACACGCCCTCCAACACCGTCATCACGGCCATCGGCGTCGCCCTGGTGCTCGTCTTCGGAGGAACCCGAGTCCTCGCCGGGAGTCTGACGCTGGGCGAGCTCGTCCTCTTCGGCAGCTACTTCACACAGATCGTCGGCCCCGTCAGAATGTACGCGAGGCTCATCGACTTCTACCAGGACGGCGTAGTGAGCGCGAGGCGTGTCTTCGAGATCCTCGACATCGGCAGGGATGTCCCCGAGCCGGAACACCCCATCGAGCTCCATCGCCTCAGGGGGGACGTGGAATTCAAGAACGTCTCCTTCAGCTACGGCGGGACCTCCGAGATACTCAGGGACGTGAACCTCAAGGTTTCCCCCGGGGAGAAGGTGGCGATCATAGGCTTCGTTGGCTCCGGGAAGAGTGCCCTGACCGAACTCGTGCCACGGTTCTACGACGCCACCAGCGGACAGGTACTCATAGACGGGCACGACGTAAGGGAAGCCTCACTGAAGTCGCTGAGGGGCCAGATCGGTATCGTCCTCCAGGATATCTACATATTCTCGGACACAATAAGGGGCAACCTAACCTTCGGCAAGCCGGATGCAACCGACGAGGAGGTCATCGCGGCGGCTAAGGCGGCTCAGATCCACGACTACATAGCGTCTCTGCCAAAGGGGTACGACACACCCGTGGGGGAGAGGGGACTCACCCTGAGCGGCGGCCAGCGGCAGAGGGTCGCCATAGCCAGGGTCCTCCTCACCAACCCGAGCGTACTCATCCTCGACGACTCTACGAGCAACGTCGACGCCGAGACCGAGGTGCTGATCAGGAAGGCGATAGACGCCCTCCTCGAGGGGCGCACCGCCCTCATCATCACGCAGCGCGCCTCCACCTGCGAGTCCGCTGACAAGGTCGTAGTTGTCGACCAGGGACAGATAATCGCGGTCGGCAAACACAAGAAGCTGCTGAAGGAGAGCGAAAAGTATCGGATGTTGATGGAGTCTCAGACGCTCACGCTGGGACAGGAGGGTGAGGACTGATGGCGGAATTCTCGGGCAGGTACGACGTCGGCTCCCTCGAGTCCACCGAGCGCAGGTTCAGCGACTTGGGCCTCGTGAAGAGGATCATCAAGGACTACATGCTCCGCCACAAGTCCCTAGTCGCCGCGATGGCGCTGATCATCGCCGCCAAGACCCTCCTAGTCCTCTCGGGCCCCTTCATCTACAAGGTCACGCTCGACAGCTTCATCAGCAACACGCCGGAGCCCAACGAGAAGTGGATCGCCGACATAATCAGGGGCATCGCTGCGGTGTTGGGCGGAGAGACAGCCACGCCATGGACGAGCATAATCTCTGCTGGCCTCATCTACGTCGCCGTAGGCGTCGCCCTCTGGGGGGTCATGAGCCTACAGGAGTACTACCTCAACAAGCTGGGGCTCAACATCATAGCGGATATCAGGACCGACTTCTTCCTCCACCTGGAGAAGCTGAGCCAGAACTTCTTCGAGTACGGCAACACCGGGAAGCTGGTCTCGAGAGTAACGAACGACGCCGAGGCCCTGAGGAAGCTGGTATCCTCCGGCATAATCGGAGTCGTGGCGGACCTCCTGACCGCCGTCGCGATACTGGGGACGATGTTCTTCCTAAATTTCCAGCTCGCCCTCGTGGCGATCGTCATGGCGCCCGTGCTGGCGATAGTGACGACGACCCTCAACAGGTTCGTGAGGAACAACTGGAGGGTCGCCCGTCAGAACATCGCCTCGATGACGTCGAAGGTCCAGGATCTCATGGTCGGCGCCAAGGTCACGAAGGCGATGGCTCAAGAGGAAAGGAGCCTTACCGACTTCAACAAGGTGAACGTCGCCAACGCCAAGGCCCAGATCAAGGCCGAGGTGACGGCGAACATCTACGAGGCCACAGTCGGCTTCTTCGCGGCCCTGATAAGCACCCTGATCTGGTTCTTCGGTGGCCAGCAGGTCCTCGGCGCCTACACCGCCATCGGCGACCTCGTCGCCTTCACCCAGTACACCACGAGCTTCCTCGACCCTATCCAGAACATAAGCACCTTCTATGGCGAGATCCAGAGCGCCCTAGCCGGCGCAGAGCGCATCTTTGTCGTACTCGACATCGAGCCGGAGGTCAGGGAGGCGCCTGACGCGGTCGACTTCCCAGAGGTGGAGGGCGTCCTTGAGCTCAGGGACGTCTCATTCGAGTACGTGAAGGACCAGCCCGTGCTGAGGGGGATCAGCTTCACGACGCGGCCGGGGGAGAGGCTGGCGATCTTCGGTCCGACGGGCTCGGGGAAGTCGTCTATAATCAACTTGGTCGGCAGGTTCTACGACCCTAAGGGGGGCGAGGTGCTGATAGACGGCGTTGACCTTCGCAGGGTTAGGCTTAGGTCGCTGAGGAGGAGGGTCGCCATCGTCCTTCAGGAGCCCTACCTCTTCCAGGGGACGCTGAGGTATAACCTGAAGTTCGGGAGGCCCGACGCGTCGGACGTGGAGATGATCAGGGTGGCGGGGCTCGTCGGCATCCACGACGCGATCAGCAGGCTTCCTGGGGGCTACGACGAGGAGGTTAGCGAGCGCGGCTCGAACCTGAGCTACGGGCAGAGGCAGCTCGTCTGCCTCGCGAGGGCGATCATGGCCGACCCCAAGATTCTGATCCTTGACGAGGCGACGTCTAGCGTGGATCCTTACACTGAGCAGCTTATTCAGGGGGCTCTGAAGGTGGAGATGGCACACAGGACGATCCTGATCGTTACGCACAGGGTGTCGACGGTGCGTGACGCGGACAGGATCATCGTGCTGGAGGGCGGAGTCATCAGGGACGTGGGGACGCACGACCAGCTTGTGAGGAGGAACGAACTGTACAGGCGGCTCTGCGAGGCGCAGCTCGTCGCCGTCGGGCAGGCGTAGAGGCAGCTGTGTACGGTGGCTGTTCATAGCGGAAAAAATTTTTTCTTTGTGCGTGCGCGTGGGGGGGGGAGGGGGGTGTAGTCGTCGTCGCCACGGTTCCCCGTTTTTGGGCTTGTTTTTTGGTTTGGATGATTTTTCAGGGTTTCAATGCGGCGACTGCCATGATTGTAGTCGTCGCCGCCCCGTATGCTGGTCGTGTCGGAGGTTTTTCTTCGTGGGGCGCGAGTGTTTTTTTAGAAGGTAAGATGGCAGGGGATGTTCAGTTTCCCGAATCTCGATGCGAGTTCTCGCCCCATCCTCTGGAAGAATTCGTCACTGCGTTTATCCTCTAAGCCGTACTTCCTATACACCCAGTCGGCGTAGTGGTAGTTCAGCCGATCGATTAAGACGTAGTCGATCTTCCCGGCGAGCATCTCTGGGAGTTTCTCGGCCCCGGGGAGGATCGGCGCGATCATGGCGTAGGTTCTGACCGCCGCCCTGTGAAACTCGTCGAGTGTACTGATCCTGTCACCTATTGGTGGCGCATTTGGCTCGAATAGTTTCCTAGTCTCATCATCAGCCGTGGTAATGGTGAGCCCAACCTCAAATTCCCTTGCCTCCTTAATGATGTCCATATCTCGCAGGACTAGAGGAGAACGCGTCTGAATTATAACCGGCCAGTTATGCTGCCTAAGTATTTCGAGGCACCTCCGCGTCAGCCCGTATTTCTCCTCCAGTGGCTGGTATGGGTCGCACACTCCACTCACCCACACTCTTCCACGCCTCTTCTTACTGATCTCCAGTCTTAGCAGGTCTGGGGCGTTTATCTTCACGTCGACGAACTCCCCCCAGGGTTCCCTGTGCCCGCTGAACCTCTTCGTGAAGCGTGCGTAGCAGTAGGAGCATCCATGCTGGCAACCCGTGTAGGGATTGATGGCGTAGGCGTATACCTTAGAGACGTTGAGAATTGATTTTGCCTGGACCTCCTTTACCATCATGTCTAATCGTCTCAGGTTGGCTCCCTTAAGCCTTCTATTGGAGCGGGGAACCAACCCTCCAATTTCGACTTAGCGTCGTTGAGTAGCTCGGCACTATATGTCCCAAATATGTTGTTACCCGATGAGATGTAGAGCATCTTGCCGAGGTCAAATCCCGCCACCTGACAGATTATTGCGTCAAGCTGGGCCATACTATTACTGATGCCGATGTCTCGTGTGAATGGGGTTGGTCCATCGCCGCGGGTTGCCTCGAATATCCCCATGAGGTTGAAGAGGGCCCCGTAGACCCTGTTCATGTCGAGTATGCTGTCATCCAGTCTCCGGTTCCTGAAGCCATGCCACCACGCCCTAACGGGGTCTGGCGTTAAGCCAAACAGGTTCTTCATCGTGAGGCTCGGGTACTCTTTGCGTCTACTCAGGCTGATGAGGGTGGAGTCGCGGTGTCTGAACAGTTTCTCGGGGACGAGGCCGTAGACTTTTTCGATGACTGCGGGCGGGTACTTCGACTCGACGGCTTCCTTGACGATCTTCGGATCAGCCACTCGCC
>Ga0315291_10006184_pt1 | contig 14895 bp, 33 predicted proteins | sample YL17G12_20_MG_FD_203070 | JGI IMG/M metagenome (GOLD analysis project Ga0315291, IMG submission 203070) | Sediment microbial communities from Yellowstone Lake, YNP, Wyoming, USA - YL17G12_20 | ecosystem: Environmental > Aquatic > Freshwater > Lake > Sediment | place: USA: Wyoming | collected...
AGCTTTTATCTTCTAAGCTAGAGGGTAAGAAGGGTAATCTGAAGTATAATTGTCAATCTGCATGGTCGCCTCCTAAGCCTGTAATTGTTGCAATGAGTAGCAAGTTCCCTACTCTGAAGTTTAGCTTAAAGTATTATGAACGTGGGTGTGCGTATAAAGGTACTTTTGTAGTAGTGAATGGAGAAGTTCAAAAAGACGAGACTTCTGATTATCGAGGTAATCGGGGAGGTTGAATTATGTCAAACGATAAAGAGATTGATTTTTTCAATACACTAGCTGATACTCAGGGAGTAGCATGCAGTACAGTTTCAGATGGTCATGTTCTAAAGTTCAAGAGAACGTGGCTACAGAATCTACTTGATACTTATAAGGATAAGCCTGAGATTATTCTGTTTATTCAGAGACCAGAATTCAAGGATTGAAAAATGACTAAGCGTTGGCTAAAGAAAAGGGTTACTAATGATTACGCGTAATTCTGTAAGATGTAACAAGTGCAAAACTGATATTGAGAGCAAAAACCGATATCATTATGTTGCGTGTGCGTGTGGGAACATTGCAGTTGATGGTGGGTCATACCATATTAGAAGGGTAGGGCTTGGCCTTTGGGATGATTCATATATAGAAACAAGCGAGTTTCTAAGTGTAAAAACTGTTTGAAAGGAAGTGTAATATGGGCATTGCAATTGTTATAGTCTGTTTTGGGCTATTCGTTCTAATTACTTCGTCCCTTTGATTAGGGATACTATAAATGTAAAGTTTTTCTCGAAGTTTTCCAACATAGGAGAATGAGGATATTATGCGTAAAAGTAGTCCTAAGTATACACGCAGACACTATATTGATATTGCCGATACACTTACCAATCTTGTAAATAAGAATGATAGATTGGTAATGGTGGCGCTTGCGGCGGGGGATTAGTAGAAGGTCCAGGAGACGGAACTACTTCATGTTTTTGTCTTCCAGATGGAACAGGAGCCCCAAATGCCGGGTGTCCATTGGATGGATTAATTCATTATTGATATAGTCTAATTGCTAGATTTTCTTCGGATGGGCCGGACTATGCAAGCAGTATTGCATCTATTGTTCGTTCTTCTTATCTGAAGAAGAAAGACTTTTCTACTAATGGGCCTGCGCTTATTGCAGCCTATTATTTCGCCTGTGCAAAAGGAATTTTGAAAAATGAATAATTTTAAATGTGTTTATTTGCTTGGGTTTTTGATGGCATGCGGCGGGACTGTATCAGATCCAATTAAAGATATTCCTGTGATGGTAGAGTCACAAAATACAATTCATGTAATTTCATTTATACTTATGGTTGATAATGGGCTTATGGAAAGGGATAATGAGATTGAATCGTCTCTATCTGAATGGAGAATAAAGACTGGGGGAGGAATTGATTATAAGGTTGTATATTCGGACATGACAAACGAAACAAGGGAAGAGTCTACGTACAAGAACATTATAAAGGTTTTTCTAACTGATCCTGGTTCTGGAGCATGGGGATGGACGCAATGGTTAGTTGAAAATAATTCTGCAAGGATATATATTAAGCCTTTATTGCCTCCGGATATGCTTCGAGTTGTAATGTTACATGAATTGGGGCATGCATTCAACCTATCATTTGAAGGTGGAAACATTCATTATGTGGGTCTTGAGAAATCAATTATGCATCCAAGTGTTGGCGATATCAATCTTGAGTGTATTGATATTGATGCCTTTTGTCGTATACATGATTGCAAAGTAAATTGCGCGCATAATACAACGCAATCAATTGCGCCAAAATCAAATATAATTGATATGATGAAATGAGACCAAGAGCACCTACACGCCCATTTTCATCCATGGCAGTCTCTAGTATGGCGCTGTTATTGCAATTAAAAATACAATTAATGTTGGAGTTGGTATTCTTTCATTATTAGATGAACAACACAGATTAGATCTAAACGAAGCAAAAGAACTAGATCAAATACTAGATCATCTAGAAGATATTCAAGATCAAGAAGAAGCAGAAGCTAAAAGCATTCTAAAAACAGATAAATACGGAAATAAGCGCTGGTATAAATTTGGCAAACTACATCGAGAAGATGGTCCTGCTATGGAATCTGCTAATGGAACAAAGTATTGGTATAAAAACGGTGATCTTCATCGAGAAGATGGCCCTGCTGTTGAATGTGCAAACGGCGATAGGTTTTGGTACAAAAATGGTGTAGCTTACCAAAGTAATGTGAAAGATTAAAAACAATGACAACAAAAACACATACCTATGACAACTTAGAAATAGACCAATACGGAACTAAGTTTTGGTATAAAAACGGCAAATATCATCGAGAAGATGGTCCTGCTGTTGAATATGCCAATGGAAGTATTGGTATAAAAACGACAAACAACATCGAGTTATCTTGATGGAAAACAACTTAATTTTCCGAATGATATTAGATTGACAAAAGAGCAAGTGGAACTATATATTGCTTTTATGTGAGGTTTGAATATGAGATATTATAAAATAATCGTCCAAAACTTCTGGGAGAAAGAGTAATTAAGCCGCTCATAAATAAATAATTATGGAAGAGTTATTTGCTTTTACATATGTAATCTATCCTATTCTAGCATTTGTTAGATGGATATTATTGTTTATGAATCTCAATTCAACATTTGCATGTAACCTTGCTAATGGCTATTCTGTTTTCTCTTGATTGTCAGTAGTCATCGCACACTTGACCACATCCCATTTTCATCTTGGGACAACCATTTCGTAAGCTAAACAAAGTATTGAAAACGGCCTGCTCCCAGACAATTCTATTCCTGTAGCTGGCGAGAGGGAGTATAAAGGGCAAGGCTAAAAAGCGCCAGCCATCTAACTATAGGTAGCCAATCGCGTATAGTCGGATGATAATTTGCATTGGATGAGGTTGCCGGTTATCCGATAAGTAAGAAAACCGCCATTATTTTAATAGTAGAGCTAACCATTTTCATCTTGGGACAACCATTTCGCGCGCTAAACAAAGCGTTCAATTATAAATTAAAAGCCTAAATAAGGAAAACGTGTAATGTCGAATATCTCTTCGGTAATTGATAAGGTAAAGAAACTTCTAGCGCTTTCCAAATCTTCTAATGCAAATGAGGCTGCGGCTGCTGCTGCTGCTGCAAATAAACTAATTGATCAGTATCGTTTGGCAGAGGCAGAACTTGAAACATCTGATGATCTTTGTGAAGACATTATGGAGGATACAGATTCATTTTATGAGTCAGGTCGATTGACTCAATGGAAAAGCAGCCTTGCATGTCAACTTGCAAAACATTATGGTTGTGCAATATATAACAATAAGTCTTATCGTAAGAACAGCTACAAACTAGTTGGTCGCAAGTCTGATATTGAAGTTGTCAGGTATATGTTTACTTGGCTTTTTCTTGAAGTTGATCGTCTTAGTGATAGCGCTTCTAAGGGTAGTGGTCGTGACAGAAGCGCTGGAAAGATTTTTTCGAACTCTTTCTGTTCTGGGGCCGTTGTCGGGATTAGTTCTAAGCTAGAATCTTCTCGTAAAGAAGTTGCACAATCGGCCAGTTCGGGTGCTATAATTCGTTTGGATCAACGACTTGAGGAAGCTAAAAACTTTATGAATGGCAACCATCGTCTAAAGAGGTCTAATAGCTTTGGCAGTAGTCGTTTTGACAGTAATGCTTATGAGGCTGGTAAGGTTAGTGGTCAAAACATTCATCTGGGTTCATGTCTGAACGCAGCTAAAGGTGTACGTTTTTTGGGGTCATGATGGTTTTTTACAAAATGTAATTGATGGCAATCACGAGTATATCCATGAAGTTGGATTAGACGAATTATATACCACTTTCATGTGAGATTTGAATATGAAAAATGGATTAGAAATAGATCAATGCGGGAATAAGTATTGGTATAAAAACGACAAACTTCATCGAGAAGATGGTCCTGCTTGTGAATATGCCAATGGAGGTAAGTCTTGGTATAAAAACGGCGAACTACATCGAGAAGATGGCCCTGCTGTTGAATTTTACAATGGAGATAAGTATTGGTATAAAAACGGCAAACTACATCGAGAAGATGGTCCTGCTTGTGAATATGCCAATGGAGGTAAGTCTTGGTATAAAAACGGCGAACAACATCGAGAAGATGGTCCTGCTGTTGAATTTTACAATGGAGATAAGTATTGGTATAAAAACAACGAACAACATCGAGAAGATGGTCCTGCTTGTGAATATGCCAATGGAGGTAAGTCTTGGTATAAAAACGGCGAACTACATCGAGAAGATGGTCCTGCTCGTGAATATGCCAATGGAAATAAGGTTTGGTATAAAAACGGCAAATGGCATCGAGAAGATGGTCCTGCTATTGAAAGAGATAACGGAACATATTTTGAATATTGGCTTGATGGAAAACAACTTAATTTTCCGAATGATACTAGACTGACAAAAGAACAAATGGAATTATATATTACTTTCATGTGAGATTTGAATATGAAAAACGGATTGGAGTTACATAATGGGCGCTAGCGTATTTTTTGGTTCTGGAACTGGTAAAACTGCAAAAGAAGCTTTTAATACTATTGTAGAAGATGCAAGGTATGAATTTGGTCATGGTGGATATACTGGAACCATTGCAGAAAAGGACTCATTCAAAGTTCTTAGTGATAAGGTTTACGAATCATATAAAGAGGCTTATGATTATGCAGAATCCCTTGTTGATGAAGGGGACCCAAGAGTTGATGATAAATGGGGCCCGGCTGGATGTTTGAAATTCAAGTCCAAGAAGGATGGCGAAATTAGTTATATATTCTTTGGATGGGCATCGTCGTAAAACTAAATGTCTAAATATCGCGAACTAAAGGAAGTTGTCAATAACTTTCCGCATAATATACAATCATTGCTTGCTGAATATGAGTATGCTTCAGAAGATGGCGACTTAGAGAAGATGTCATCTATTATTACTCAAATTAGAGTAATAGTAATTGCTGCGGATAATGCGGCAAAAGAAATGCTTGTAATTGTCGATGCTATAAATGCTCGCGGTATGTGATACAGTGTATGTGTGTATGTGTTTGCCAACATAATGAATTGGAGTAAATAATGATAATTCTTCGTGAGAATAATAGTGGTTTATATGTTGGCCAAGCTCCTAGAGATGGTGATACCGTAAAAGTCAGGAAATATAATGGTGCATGGGAAGTTGGTGAATGTTGTTCGATCAATACGCCATTCTACGATATTAGATTACAAAACAACTGTATTATCACAATAAGAATAATTAGCAATTGATATAGAAAGTTATTGACAAAATGTTTTTCAAACGTATGCTAATGGCAACTACGGCATTGTGTATTAGCTGTCAAACCACGGCAACAAAAAAGCCAGATATGTCATACGATAGCGAAACATCTGTGCAAATTACAGATGCAGCTACTGGTACAAATAATGCTGCTATTGGCACTAATACAAACCTTATTGCCTCTGTATGTCCTAGTAATATGGTAGAGATAAACGGAGATTATTGCGTTGATGAGGAGCAAATTTGCCTATTTAATGTTGATAATAAAGGAAACCGTTTACCTGGCCCTGGAGATCCTGGAATGGCTTGTGGAGAATATAAAAAGCCTACCAGGTGTTTGTCTGGCAAGATTCATATGCATTTTTGTATGGATAAATATGAATGGCCTAATATAGAATCCGGACGTCCACAAGATTGGATGACATATTTCGATGCAAAGAGGGCGGTAGCATCAGTTGGTAAAAGGCTTTGTACTGCTAAGGAATGGACATTGGCGGCAGAAGGACCAGATATGCACCCCCTTCCTTATGGAGACGGTTATCATCGAGATAGTTCCGCTTGTAATTTTGACAATCATAATCCTGGCATTGATGTTTTCGATTCTAAAAGACCTAATGATGAGGCCAGTCAAAGGCTTAGAGAGCTATTGGTTCCGTCAGGTTCAAAGCCAAGATGTATTAGTGATTTTGGCGTTTACGATATGGCAGGAAATATTGATGAGTGGGTTGTCAATGAAGGTGGAACTACTTGCATTAATAAAACTACTGGCAACTGTATTTCTGGGCTAAAGGGAGGGCATATCTGGCATGTTAGGAATGCTTCTCGTCCTATGACTACAGCTCACGGGGAAGGTTTTGGCTGGTACGAAACGGGTTCCCGGGCGTGTTTATCTCTATGATAAGCTGATTTTAGTCATCGAACATGGCACACATTATCCCACATCCCATTTTCATCTCGTGCCATCCAAGTATGGAATTATTGATTGCTATAGAACAGATGGAATCATATATTGCTTTCATGTGAGATCTTGAATATGAAAAATGGATTAGAAATAGACCAACACGGAGATAAGGTTTGGTATAAAAACGGCAAACCACATCGAGAAGATGGTCCTGCTATTGAATATACCAATGGATATAGGTGTTGGTATAAAAACGGCAAACCACATCGAGAAGATGGTCCTGCTTTTGAATATGCCAATGGATATAGGTGTTGGTATAAAAACGACAAATTGCATCGAGAAGATGGTCCTGCTTTTGAATATGCCAATGGAGATAAGTTTTGGTATAAAAGCGGCAAACAACATCGAGAAGATGGTCCTGCTGTTGAACTTAATAACGGAACATATTTTGAATATTGGCTTGATGGGAAACAACTTAATTTTCCGAATGATACTAGACTGACAAAAGAACAAATGGAATTACATATTGCTTTCATGTAATAACTTAAAGGAATTATGTAGGATAGGCTGACACATCCCATTTTCATCTTGGGAGGGCAGTTAGTGATGGGGTTGTTGGTTTCATTAGCAAACTTGAAAGGTAATTGAAATGTTGGCGAAAGCGGACGGTCAATTGAGGCACTGTTATTTTGGAGAATATAGCGCGGTAATTGCTTTGGGTTTTAATGACGAGTATGAAGCAAACGAATCAATTAGAAAATTGGGCCCTGGGTGGAAGCATGGGCAAAAAAGCAATGTTTTGGTATGGGTTGGCAATACAACTGAACTAGAGGGTTGTAAGCACGTTTTGGTAAGTTTTGGGGCCGATGAAAAGAAAATTGATAGTTGTGCGCATAGCATTGATTATGGCGAGCCGTTCTCAATTCATATCGAGATTGTGTCTAAAGAACAAATGAAGCTTTTTTGATTAGACATAAAGGGCATTCTAATAGATTCATTTCATATCGATGATTGCTGGAATTGTAAGTAAATGAAAACATTTATTATTATAACGGCAATAATATTATTTTTTGCGTATAGAGACGAACAAGTTGCTCATGGCTTGCATCATTACAATAAGCCAAATAAAAACGAAAAGGTTTATGGTGGCAGGGAAAGGCCATACAAGCCTAATAAAAAAGGTGGGCGCGGAGTGTATGACATTTAACGACAAAGACATGTGAAATGTGTCAAATGATAAAGCAATTGATTTTTTCAACGCTATAGCCGATACTAAATTATTTTATGCATTAAGCGCTTGACAAAGAATATTTTAAAGCTGCAAAAAATAGAATTGAATATATTTAATTAATAAATAAAAGAGTAGTTAATAACTAATGTTGAATGCCAATTTAAATTTGAAAACTTATACTTACAAGAAATGTGCAGATACGAAATTGAAAAAATATATTATTCAGCATAAAAAAGATTGTACGAGCGTAATTGAAGTTGAATGTATCATCATAACTGCATTAGATGATCCGTCAGTCATTTGGCAGAAAGATAATAAACTAAAGATTACTGGGCCTAAAACTGTAATGGAAAAATTACCTGACGGAACTATAATATATCCAATATGGTGGGAGCGTGCATTCTACAATTTGGAAAGCGAAGCAATAGATCAGGCCAAAAAGGATATTAAAATTAGTTTAAGCCGAGACCCAAGATACCAAGACAGTCATTCTTTTGTTCCAGAGTTTACATTAAAATGTTCTCAAATTAAGGTAATAAGAATATTAAGGTAATAAGAATATGAAAACACCCAAAGATTTGGATAAGCAATCTTCAGTATATTTAGACGAATGGGTCGATATTGATTCGGATAAGTGGAAGAAATTAGATGATAATAAAATTTTCTCTAAAAAGATCCTTCGACTTGGGTTTGAGGGTGGGACATTATTCACCGACAACCTTGGCCGAGTTTGGGGTAATGCAAAAGACGGCTCATTCTATCCATTGCATTTTGAAGTTGGTGAAAAGAAATATGGATATAGGCTATCAAAGAAAGCTATGAATTGATTATTTAAGCCCCGCTAGATAGCAACTAGATAGTTAGGACCAACCCTAATGAAGCGAAGGAGAATAGCCATCTCTAAAAAAGGACTGTTAGCCGAAGTGCTTGAAAACAATCGGCAAGCTTTTCCTCGAGCTTTAAGTTGATAGCGATGTCTTTTGGCATTGCGTTAACAGAGGTTTATTTTAATATAAGGATGTGAAAAATGAAGTTTGAGACAAAAACAGGTTCATTATATGAAATTGATTGTGATCAAAAGCTAATTCGTAGGCTTAGCGGAAAAGTTGGCCCAAGCTCAAGACAAGGGGCTGATGGCGAATGGAAGAAATATTCTCATACTTTCCCAATCGAGCCGGTTGTTGGTAGCGGAATAATGATTATATGGGAAGATGATCAATCAATATCTAAAAATTGTTTTCCGGCGACCTTAACATCGGTTATAGTTTCTATTTCTTTCATGTGAGATCTTGAATATGAAAAATGGATTAGAAATAGATCAATACGGGAATAAGTATTGGTATAAAAACGACAAACTTCATCGAGAAGATGGTCCTGCCGTTGAAGAAAATAACGGAACATATTTTGAATATTGGCTTGATGGAAAGAAGCTTAATTTTCCGACTGATATTAGATTAACAAAAGAACAGATGGAATTATATATTACTTTCATGTAATAACTTAAAGGAATTATGTAGGATAGACTAACACATCCCATTTTCATCTTGGGAGGGTGGTTGGTAATAGGATTGTCAGGCATCAAAGCTCAGTTGGCATCTTCTCGAAAGGAAGTTGCGCAAGCTGCCAGTTCAGTTGCGATGGTTCGTTTGGATCAGCGCCTTAAAGAGGCGGCCGTTTTTATGAGCGAAAATCATCGACTAAAGAAATCTAATAGTTTTGGTAATACGTATCTAGATCGTTCTGCCTTCGATTCTGGAAAGTCTTATGGTGAGAACATTCATTTGGGCGCAAGTTTGAGTGCGGCAAAAGGGACAAGGCTTCTAGGGGAGTGAACTACCAACAAAATATTTCAAAGAAGGTGAAAGATGAGAGTCTGCATTGTTCAATGGTTTTTGGATAAGAACGATCATATTGGGGTAATTACGATTTGGGATAATGTTGATAGCGCCAGAAAAGCAATTTGTGATGATATTCTGAAAAGCATCCCCGCCATTCACACATCACAAATTAATACAAATGGCACATATGATGTAATTTCCGACTATATTACAGATGGAAAATATGCATTAGCGATTGAAGAATGGAATATGATAATGATGGATAATCAGGTTTCCGTTTGGGAAAGAGATATGTGGACTTATGCAAATGGTAATGCTGTAATGGTAAAGTGCGTTCAGGGTTTAAACATTAAAGGTTCCATGTGTCGAAAGTGCAATACATATAATGAATACGCTATTTCAGATAAAGGAAATGGCACACATGTTTGTTATAGCTGTAAAGTATAATTTCACGTGATGGTGAGACAAAAAAGAGGCAAAAGGAAGGAAAACAATGAGACTATTATATATAAATATAAAGATGCTACATACAGAATAACATTTTCTACATCTGAAAATGAAAAGCCATATCTTAGCGTTAAAGTTGTTGATAACTCCACGCATAAAGACAATAGTATTGGTATTCCTCTTTCAGAGAATGACGCCAAAAAAATGTATCGATGGTTAAAAGAATATTTATATCCTTATGCCCCAGATAATTGAATATGAAAAATGGATTAAAAGTAGATAAATGTGGAACTAAGCGTTGGTATAAAAACGGCAAACTTCATCGAGAAGATGGTCCTGCTAGTGAATATGCCAATGGAAATAAGTTTTGGTATAAAAACGACAAACGTCATCGAGAAGATGGTCCTGCTATTGAATATGCCAATGGAGATAAGTATTGGTATAAAAACGGCAAACTTCATCGAGAAGATGGTCCTGCTAGTGAATATGCCAATGGAGATAAGTATTGGTATAAAAACGATAAACAACATCGAGAAGACGGTCCTGCTTTTGAATATGCCAATGGAGATAAGTATTGGTATAAAAACGGCGAACAACATCGAGAAGATGGTCCTGCTCGTGAATATGCCAATGGAGATAAGTTTTGGTTTAAAAATGGCAAATATCATCGAGAAGATGGTCCTGCTTTTGAATATGCCAATGGAAATAAGTATTGGTATAAAAACGGCAAACCACATCGAGAAGATGGTCCTGCCATTGAATATGCCAATGGAGATAAGCATTGGTATAAAAATGGCAAATATCATCGAGAAGATGGTCCTGCTATTGAAAGAGATAACGGAACATATTTTGAATATTGGCTTGATGGAAAGAGGCTTGATTTTCCGACTGATATTAGATTAACAAAAGAACAAATTGAATTATATATTACTTTTATGTGAGATTTGAATATGAAAAATGAATTAGAGGTGATGGCCATGTCTGAAAAACAAATTAAAAAAAAATGATTCTAGATATTTTGGGCGAGATCGATTATGATACGGCTAAAAATTATCTTAAAGCAACGGCTGAAGAGCCAGAATATGTTAAAGAAAATATGCAAAAATTAGTTATAATAGTTCAGAAACATATTAAAAAAGCAAATCATAAGAGGAAATAAAATGAATTATGAAGCTAAAAATAGTCTCCCATTTTCCTATCAAAAATTTATTGAGGAATTAGAACCCATTGTGGAAAAATATTATATTGCGGGTTTTGAGGAGCGGGATTGTCAAGATGCCATTGCCGAGGCTTGGTTTAAAGTTTACTTAAAAAATCTAATAAATGAATAAGACTACCGGAAATGGAGCATATTTTGAGTATTGATTTATGGATTATTTAGTTAATAAAAAAGAACATTGAGAAGGTATATGAGCAAACAATCAGAGGCAGTTAAAATATGGCGCCGACATTGCAAAGAAAAAATAATTGCCGCTATGGGAGGGGCATGTTGCATTTGCGGTTATAACAAATGTGCAGCTTCCCTTTCCATGCACCATATAAATCCAAGTCAAAAAAAGTTTGGTTTTGCCGCAATCAGAGCTAATCCCAAAAATTGGAATACAATAATTAAAGAATTATATAAATGTATTTTAGTTTGCCATAATTGCCATAACGAAATTCACAGTGGAATAACAAACTTACCTACAAATATCCCATTATTAAACGAAGAGCTTTTAAGTTCAATTGAAAATCAAGCAAATAATTTAAATAATTGTCCCATTTGCGATAGATTAAAATCAAATCATTTAATTAATTGTTCATTAGAATGTGCGGGAAAAGCAAGAAGAAAAATTAACTGGGATAAAATTAACTTATTAGAAGTATTGAAAATCAAATCTATAGTTTCGTTGTCCGAAGAATTGAATTGTTCAAGCGCAGCAATTCACAAACGATTAAAAAAAATATCTCTTCAAAATGATAAGACTATTGGAAGATATTTACCTACATAACCACACACTCCATTTTCATCTCTGGCAATCGATGAATAATGATATTCACCGCACATCACGAAGGATAATTAATATGGGTTGCGACATTTATAGTACAATTGAAGTTAAAACTGACGGTAAATGGAACGTTGTTAATAAGGATCTTGGTCCAAAACATTGGTTAGCAAAGGTCTAAAAAAGCCTTTATTAAAAAAGTTATTGATGGAGACGCTGAAACTGCCACTGGTCAATATGTAAATAGAAAATATAAAACATTAGACGGTTTAATTAAAGCAACTCGTTTTAAGCTAGCTTTAAATGAAGTTGCTATTGTAGACGTTTATTATGATTGGGATGTAATTCGCTTTGTAGCGTAGCATAATGGCAATGCACGTGACTGTTAATCACGCCGATATAGGTTCGAATCCTATCGCTACAGCAATTTAGGCTATCAAAGAAAGCTATGAATTGATTATTTAAGCCTCGCGGTGCTTAAGCTCGTGGTAATTGACTAAAATCATTTGTATGAGATTCACAAAACAACCAATCTAAAGGATAATCACAATATGACTAATTACAATAATGTCGCTGGATTCTTGGTTATAGTGCTAACTTCGGCAGCATGTAGTGGTGCAGTAGTTTCAATGCAAGACCCGGTGCAAGATCCGGTGCAAACACAAGATAATAGAGATTCGGGACAAATAGAAGCTTCGGCCACACTTGATGCGGACATTCCCACTATACTTGATTCTGGCGTTCCCGCTGCATTACATGCGGATGCAGCGGAAACTTCAGTTCCAAAACTCACTACGGATGTAGTCTGTACTCGCTTCGCAACAAGCTATTGTTTAGCCCTAGAACCGAAACCAGCCGAAAACTGTCGGGCGGCTAACGTTATCAGTTGTCACGCTACATTAGACCATTCTACAGGTTTGGCCTTAGATAGCCTTTTGTCGTGCGTAAATACGTGGTCTTCGGCGATCGAAGTACAACGGGCAGGCTATCCGCTAGATTATCAATTATTGGATCAATATTGCGTACAGTCAGTACGAACATTGATAGCCTCGTCGTTTTAGACATAAGGATGTGAAAATGAAATTCAAGATAGAAACAGGTTCATTCAATGAAATTGATTGTGATCAAAAGCTAATTCGTAGGCTTAGCGGAAAAACTGGCCCAATCTCAAGACAAGGGGCTGATGGCGAATGAAAAAAAAGTTCTCATACTTTCCAAATTGTTGGAAGTGGATTAACATGAGTAATTATTATGAAAATAAATCGCAACAAATCATATTAGGCATTTTTGTTATAAGCTGGGCATCGGCATTAGCATTTGCAAAGATTGATGACATTACATTGATTGGAACAATTAATGCGCATGAAACATCGTCAAAATCTATTCATGTCCAAGAGGGTAATGCAATTATTGATGTTACCACTGCTCATGAATATGATAGGATTGACTGCCAATTCATGACACATGGAGATGTGATTATCGAACAAAAAAATGTAAACAAATGTTCTTTTCAGCCAAGGTTCGCGGTAGAACATAATTTCAAAATGAATATCGTTAATCTGACAGACAAACGAGTGGATTATAAAATTTGGATCAGGGAGAAAGAATAATGTTATTTTTTATTAAAGATAAAGATAATAAAGTGCAAAAGGCATTTAACGATCTTTGCGAATTAGAATGTAATTTACAAAAATTGACTGAAAATCATAGAAGCTATATTGCTGAGGACTATGCAGATGCATGGCTAATTGCAGGAAGAAATAGTGAAAACGCAGAAATATTTTTTGATAATTTGCATTCAATTAGTGGCCCGGTGTGGATTCTACAGTATCATGCCGATTACCTGGCATTCTCGGCTGATACCGAAGATAGTCTAATTGATTTGTTTGAATCCATTTCATCTAAACTAAAATGTGGAGCAATTGATTATTTGCTCAAATCCAAAGAAACGTTTTGTGGCGCATACTAATTTAACAGTTTTTCGAGAAAATAAAGACATGAGTAAAATTAAAACAAAGCCTGAAATAATTTCTATTAAAGATATCAATAAGTTAGTTTATGGTAATAAATGGAAAGGTGATATTGATCCAACAGCTCTTCGCGAAAGACTTAAAGATCTAATGGAAATGGAACAGGATTTCATATGTTTGAGAAAGCAAGTTGATTTAGCCAGTAAATTATTTAGCTCGAATTGTTGTTGCTATCGATGTAGCTGAGGGCAACTTACATTATCCCACATACCATTTTCATCTCTGGTAAAATAAAGAGAAGGAGACGAAAATGAAACATGACACGAATAAACTAATGTCCTTTTCCCTAAAACTTGTTAAGGAAAAACATATTAGGTTTTCTTCAGCATGTATTAATAATAAGCAGGTTGCAGCTAAAGCTTTGTCTGCATATATAGGGAACAAAGATTGTGAGCATTTGGCGGTTCTGATGGTTGATTCACAAAATAACTTAATCGGATTAGCCACTGTAGCAATTGGAGGCATTGTTGGATTGCAATGCAGTATGCGTGATATCTTTAAGACAGCAATCATTTCAAACGCTAAAGGTATTATTCTTGGACATAATCATCCTTCCGGAAATGTAAATCCAAGTAAAGAAGATATTGCATTCACCGAGAGCGTTAAATCAGGTGGTAAGTTTCTTGGAATTGATTTAATTGATCATGTTATTGTTTCGGTTAACGGAGATATTTATTCGTTTCTAGACAATGGCTTAATCTAGAAAAGAGTTAGGGTTAAAATAAATGAGACACTATATGCTTCGCGCCCAGATAAGTTCATATCTAAATCCTGATAATATTGAATTTGTTATTAGGGATACGTTTGACCAAGTCCTTCTTATTAAGGAGGAGGCAATGTTAGATTTTATCATTACATTTCTTAGCGAGAATACGGAAGAGGAGATAAGGGATTATATATCTGGGCTAATAACAAAGGCGAACGGAGGGGCCGCTGCGATTGGCATTAGTACAATTAGGCTTGACCTATTGGAGTACGAGAAAGTGTTTTATAATTTTGAAGAAGTGGCAGAAGAAATCGTGGCAAGGGAAAATGCAGCCTGTACTTGCAATTGTAATTAAACAATTTCTAATTCATGGTAGATATGTTAAGATTTAATGGATTAGAAATAGATAGCGAAGGCAATAATCGTTGGTATAAAAACGGCGAATGGCATCGAGAAGGTGTGAGAT
>Ga0315291_10006185_pt1 | contig 14895 bp, 16 predicted proteins | sample YL17G12_20_MG_FD_203070 | JGI IMG/M metagenome (GOLD analysis project Ga0315291, IMG submission 203070) | Sediment microbial communities from Yellowstone Lake, YNP, Wyoming, USA - YL17G12_20 | ecosystem: Environmental > Aquatic > Freshwater > Lake > Sediment | place: USA: Wyoming | collected...
GGTTCCACTCTTTGGTGATCTCTTGCTGAACAAATAAATCGTTTGCTTTCGCCCGCCTTTAAGGGTGACATCCCTCTTATATAACGTCCATCCTTCATATAGATATGACATACTTTGTTCCTCGCAATCAGAATCATGTAAGGACGATTTAAAGTTTCTCTTAAGCTCTCCCGAAGAAAAAAAGATGGCTTAGTGCTGTTGGATGGGCTGTAAAATCAGCTTGTTTTGATGTTTTTTAAAGATGATCTCATGATCCTCAAAAATCGGGTGTCTCCCGAGAAGAACCGGTAGGTCATTACGATCAGACACATGGATTTCGAGGTTTTCGTAGGTGAACTTCCTATCCTCATCATAAATAACCATGGTCAGTATTGATTTGCAGAGGGTGGTTTCCCCGCCTGCGGTGTCGACACAACCTGCTTTCTCCAACTTGAGTTTCAAATACTTGGCGATAGCATAGGGAATGACGATAAAGTCTCCACCGGAATCAAGCAGTGCATCAATAAGAGGGGTTTCTCGTTCCTTTGAAAGAAACTTGATGGGGATCAACGGGTAGTTCTTGTATTCGAAGATAAAGGGTGTTTCCGGCATGATTGCGTTAACGTAAATGGATACTGCCAGATAATACTTTTGATATCTTGATGTTATCTGCAGGGAATTTCTCCGCAGGGTACTTCTCATCAGCCGCCCGCAGGACGTCTTCAAGGTTCACGCTATGGTCAACGATTTGGTCGTTGAACAATAAAATCCATTCACCTGAGTATTTTTTAAGCATCTCTTCCTGTTCCATCAGATATCACTTACCATGATGCTGTATATAAACTTTCCGCAATTTTTAGGGAAAAAAGCCTATCATTCTTTCTCTTCTGTTTTTTCCACGGAAAGGGAAATAATCGCCCCAAGCAGGCCACCAAGGACCAGGACAATGGTGATTGAATATATTCCGATGTCTGCCCAGACGCCATAGCGAAGACCCCAGGTTATGTAGAGAAGAAGTCCTGCGATGAGGACGATGAGAGCAACGATGGTATATGCATTGATGTTTTTCATGCTTAGTTCCATTTTTTCATACCTCTTTCATTATTTTTTTTAACTTGGATGGGAGCACTGGGATTTGAACCCAGATCGACGGGTCTCTTCGTAGGTCATCGCTCCAGTTATTCATCATACGTCAGATGACCCTCTTGTAATCATACCTAACTGGAGCCCGTAATGATGCCGGGTTACACCATGCTCCCATTACGATATGTATTACTGTTTCTGTCTTCGCATTCGTTTTTCTCGTCGCATCCGTTTCTTGCGCCATTTCCAGCGCATTTTCCTTCGCTTTTTCCATACTCGAGAACTGCGTTTCATTGGATTTTCCTCTGATTTGTCTACCTTGCCCCTAAAATAGATAGCTGTATATAACGGTTATTATCTAAAACCTTCTAGTTGTTCTCTCGTTTGTTGCCACATGAATTACAACGATAGTTATGTTCTTTTTTATCTATGAAAATCTTTCAACCTGTTAAAACCAGTCATTTGCAGCCACGACAACCAACGAAGTCAATCCTCCGATTATCATTCATTAAAAAAAGAAAACACCTTTTCATAACTAGATTACTTTTTTGTTATGGCACTTCTCATCATTCGAACATATGTAGGAGGTAAATTCTCACATTGATAAGTTCATAATTTTTCTTTTGAATTTTCCGAAGGTTTTTGAACATGAGTGTATCGATAAAATAACTTTTTACATCTAGTAATGGAATGTAATCAGTGTTAATATCTTGAAAAGAGAACTTTATAAAGGAGTAATTGTTTTGAATCAATATTTTTGAGGTAGAAAAGATGAAGAAACTGTTCATAATCTGTGGAGTAACAATTTTATTGCTTATATTGGGATTAAGTGGATGTTTGGATAGCAATAAAGATAAAGAAAATGGTAAAAGTTCAGAGGTCAATTTATTTATTGGAAAATGGAAAACTACAATATATTATCTTGATGAAAATGGAACAGGATATGATCAACCATCTTCAAATTCAACTTTTTATACGAATGGTACGATGGGAGCAGACTCAGTTGAGGGTAATGAAACGATATGGACCCCTTATGCCATAGAAAATGATCAAATTTGTATGGGTGATGCTAATGATTCAGCGTATCTATGTTATTATTACGAATTTTCAAATAATGAAACTAAAGTGACATTAGAGTCATATTTTCAAAATCCAAATTCAGATTCTGGAGAGACATATAGGATTGTTGTTGAGATGATTAAAAGTTAGATGATGTATAAAATTTGAAGAGTATAACATTTTAACTGATGAAATATTAATAAAAATTATTTTTTATTTTTGAAATTGAATCTATAAAAATAAATGCAGGAGAATCCTTTTTTAACGTCCAAAATTCAGTTAACCATCTTGCACTTGATGGCTTCCTATATTTAATTGTTTATGAACGAAAAGCTACTGTTTTTCTAGGTTATCAAGCCAGACATATTTACAGCGGCTGCAGTACCAGGCGGTCGAGATCCATTCTTGTTTCCCATGCATCGGGTTTTTATGACGAAAAAGTCGAGTGAGTTTCATCTCACAGTTCGGGCATTTCCCGTTATAAGATTTCTTGTAATCTTTTCCACCGATGGGGTACATCAGGGTGTCAGAAGCTACGGTGTAAAGGAAGTTGCAGTCGGTACAACACCAAGCAGTGGGTATCCATTTTCGTTTCCCATCAACGGTTTTGTTTTGGTACAACCGAACTGCTTTTCCACTGCATTGAGGACATTTCTTTTTTATAGGTGACACCACCAGTATTTAGTAGTTTGTTCTACTGCACCTACATCACGTGCGGGTTTAAAAGATTCTCACAAAAAAGGTCAATTTCTAAATTTATCAATATACTTGTAAAAAATATATTGTGATGAACGGATGGATTAAAAGAAATCGATGCTTATGAATCATTTTATCTGCAGAGCATCTCTGGGCCTTTGTTTTTTATTTTAGAAAAGCGAAAAGAACGAAAAAGATGAAATCAGCGGGCTTGGAGGGATTCGAACCCTCGGCCAATCGGTTAAGAGCCGATTGCTCTAGCCTAGCTGAGCTACAAGCCCCTTAGAAAGAAAGTATACGGAGTAACATTCGCCATTATTTAGGTTTAACGATAACATATGAATTATCTTTGAAGTGCTGGAAATGTTGTGTAGAAGCAGAATTCAATCATCAAAAAAAATTTACTCATCTATCACCCTATAACCCTTGTCAGGACGCACATGTGATATGACGAGAGGGGCGGGTTTTCCCTTTTGAGATGGAATGGTAGTCACTTCTTTTACGTTAATCTGAACATTGGGACCAGCTTTTTTCTGATGAATCTCCTGTATTTTTTTTAAAAATTAGATCAACAGAGGGGCCTACATCTCTCAGGTCTTCATCGATGATGACGAGAATATCGATTTCATCGAGTTTTTTCTGAACAATCTGGAATTGCTTGACTTCCCTGGTTTTTAGATCATTAATGATACTATAGAGGCTAGCAAAGGAGGCTGCGGGAAACAGTCTACCATCAGGTAACACAACACTATCGCTTTTTCTTCCCTCAACCCCACCTTTAATAATAGGAGTATGCAACCCACAGGAACATTCTTCATCATCGGAGAGAACGACCCAATCATCCATCCCCGTATATCTCACGATTGGTGTCGCCTTCCCAAACAATCTTGTCACAACGATATGTCCTCGTTTTCCATTCTCAATAATCTCCTGGTCTTCGTTCATCGCCTCCACATGAAAAAAATCATAATTAATATGCCATGTTCCTTCCCGGCAATCAAACGCAATCGGGGCCTCAGAGGATGATTCCACGGATCCATATCCATTATGCATTTTACATCCAAATGCTTCTTCGACATAACTTCTTGTGTAGGGTTCAAGAACAGACCCACTCACTAGTAGGGCTTTCGGGTTTATGTTTTTCCCATACCCTTTACGTTTATAAAATGCTAAATGAAAGAACGTTGCAGGGTAGGAGTAAATAACATCTGGTTTAAATCTATCTAACTCTGAAATAATATCTTTTGCTGGGAGGAAAGCATTCAGGGAAAGACGTGTATCTTTGCTATAGACAAAAGAGGCTTGTGAATAAAAAAGATTTTCAGCGGTTGAATCAGCCATATTCGGATTAAAATTACCAATATTCGCCAATCGTGATGTCCTCCAATTTAAATTCAGTTACGCATAAATCCGTAACGATGCGCCAATGCATCCTGTAACAATAGAGAAATCAGTAAAGATGGAGATTTGTTTTTCTGTAAAGCCTGCCGTGGAAACAATCCGTGCGTTCTCCTTGTTATATCCTCTTGGAAGGATCCCAATTGGAAAATGCTCAACAATGTCTTGTTTTGAAATAAAAGGGAGTTTTGTAACGTCCTTTATTCCTTTGATATCATGTGGATGAAGATCAGCAGCGTGATATTTCATATGATAGAGAGGAACAGTATCAGCGTACCTTACAATCCTCAGAAGGGCTTTATCCCGGTATTTGTTGATTTTTTCAGGAGAGAGTGCTCGTAATCTCTGTGCATCAAAAAGAAAATTTTTTAAAAAAGGGATACCGGTAACAGGGTCAAGAAACGGGTTCATGCGCTCACCTGTATCAATATAAATATTAATAATACATTTTATGATTGCGGGAATCGTGAAATATACACTGAAATGTCTGAAATGTGGTAAGAGGTATTCTGAAAATCATTATATCTGTTCCTGTGAAAATAAATGTGACGCGCTGTTAAAAACAGTCTATGAACAAAAAAATTTTTCCATCGATGAATCCTACCAAGGAATTTGGCGATATCATCAATGGCTTCCGATACAAAAAATTAACCAACGGCTTGTTGACCATGGGAGTTCTTTTGTAACATATAAAAGTACAAAACTCGCGGAACATCTTGGACTGAAGAATCTTATCATCTGCTTAAACGCATACCCGCATTGTCATACAGGGTCGTTTAAAGACCTTGAGGCAGAAGTGACCTTTCAACGGGTCATGGACACAGTTGACTCAGGCAAACCCTTAGTAATATCCTCTGATGGAAACAATGCGATATCTTTTGTGTATTATTCAAACGTGATTCGGTACCCTATTTTCTTATTTGCCACAGAAGATGCACGTCTGAGACGAATCTGGTCCTTTTCCAAATCCAATCCCTATACACGTCTCTTTCCCATCGAGGGTGATTACTTTGATGCGATTAACCTTGGCAATCAATTTTCCCATGTCGAAGGGTACCTCTACGAGGGAGGTTTCCGGAACGTCGCCCGTCGAGATAGCGTCGGAACAATGTTGTTAGATGTGACTCGGCTCCTGGGTCATCTCCCTGATCATTATTTTCAGGCACTTGGTTCAGGACCTGGTGCCATTGCAGGCCAAGAAGCAGCAGAGCGACTCATCCTTGATGGACGGTATGGAAACAAGTTACCAAAAATTCATGGCGCTCAAAATTACCCGTATGTTCCGATGTACGAAGCATGGGAAAATCATTCTCGAACAATTGATGAACGATTTCAAAAAGAGTCAGCAAAACAATTAATTGACCAGACCTCAGCGCATGTGCTGACAAATCGCTTTCCCGCGTATTCTCTAATCGGTGGCATCTATGACGTGCTACAAGCAACCAAAGGAGAGATGTACAGCGTTACCAACGAAGAAATTGAAAAAGCCCAGGTGTTATTTGAAAAATTAGAAGGAATCAGCATTGTTCCTGAGGCAGGGGTAACCATCGCGTCATTACAACAAGCAATAAGCAAAGAAACTATCTCACCACAGGATTTCATTTTAGTAAACATAACCGGCGGTGGTAGAAAAGAGATAAAACGAGAACGAATTCATATAGAACCATATAAATTTCTTACAAAAAAACTACAGATAAACCAAAAGACATTAGAGGAAAAAATACAACATTCAAAGGAACTGATCCAAGAATCTATTCAAACGTACGGGAACAGAGTCGCTGTCGCCTGCAGCTGGGGAAAAGACAGCATGGTTCTGCTGCATCTCGCCAGAAGCATAAACCCAGATATCCCTATCTTCTCCGTTTTAACAATACATAAACCAAAGGAGACCTTTGAATTTGTTGTAAAGGTTATACAACAATACAACATCAAACCACACATTTTCATGGTTGGGGACACGATACCGGAGGTGCTTAAGAAAAACAACATTACTGTCACATTATTACCCATGGAGCAGTATCGCATACAAGTAGAAAAAATAAAAAAAGAAACAGGAAATGAAATCTACTACGAAGACCCTGATCTCTGCTGTAAATTATTAAAAGTCGTTCCTGTCCGTTATGCGTATACTACGCTCGGATTACAAGCATGGTTCAGCGGACTACGAAACACAGAGGGATACACCAGGAAGTATATACCTGAAATAGAAAAAATAAGTGAACACGAAACAAAAATCAACCCCATTCTCACCTGGACTGAAGAGGAAATATGGAAATATATTAAAAACAATAAACTTCTTGCGCATCCCTGGTATAAAAAAAAGTATGACGATGGCCGAAGAATCCGATCTCTGGGATGTAACCCTTGCACAGTCCCAATTTTCGATCATGAAAGCGAACGAGATGGTCGATGGAGGAAAACCCTTAAAAAAGGAGGGGAATGTGGTATACATACACAATCATCAAGTGAGAGGACATGAGAATCGCTAAAGGTTGTTGGTCCTGGGTTATGCCCCCTTTATTGATGAGCATATTTTTTGCCGTACTCTGTTGGTTTTCGCTTTGGTTCCTCTCCCTCTTCATCCCTGTTTTTTGTGTACTTGTTTTCTTCCTCATTTTCTTCCGGGATCCCGAACGAAATATCGGTAAAGGCATCATCGCTCCAGCAGATGGACAAATCAGAGACATTAAACAAGAGAAAGACCAGTATCTCATCTCTACCTTCATGGAGGTCAACAATGTTCACGTCAACAGAATGCCAATCGACGGAAGGATCATACAGATGTCTCATTTCCCTGGGTATCATCTCAGAGCCTGGAAAAAAGAGTCTGATCTCAATGAGAGAGTAGTCATAACAATTGAGACGGAGATAGGCGAAGTAAAAGTAGTGCAACTCGCAGGGCTCATAGCACGCCGTGTATACCCGTACATTAAAGAGGGAGATACACTTAAAAAAGGGGATAGAATCGGAATTATTCGACTGGGTTCACGGGTGGATGTCTACTTACCAGTTAATAAAATAAAAGAAATTCCTGTAAAAATTGGAGATCCAGTAAAAGCAGGGGAAGACACGATCGCCTTAATCAACGAGAAATAAAAAGTTTTGTGCTATTCTCAGGTTTTTATTCTTTTTCAGACTTTTTTGCCTTTTTTTTACTCTTTGGCTTCGACTTCGATTTCGGTTTTTTTTCCGGTTCTTCGACCATTGCGGGCTCATTTGATGGTTCTTCAGACGGAGATTCTTCGGTTTTTGTTGGTTTTGTTGATGATTCTTTTATCGTGGTTACTTCAGCTTTTGAGATATATTTTGCATCAATCCGATCTGTTACGTACACATCTTTTCCAGCTCGATAGATCTGTACTCCATCTTCTTTTGCTTTCTTTCCATCAATCCGTAATAGAAGCGGCTCCTCAGTTCTGACTTTCCCAGCCTCAATTGCTTTCTCAATGCTGCCGCTGAGATGCACGTTTTTCCGATCAATCGGATTCAACCCACCCTCAAGTATAATGTCGATTTCTTCCTCGGTTACAGGGTAGTAAAACTCATCGATCTCCGCAGGTGGTAGATCATCAAGTCGGATGTCAATAGTATGACCGTAGGTCGCTCGGATCATGCCACCGTCAATCTGATATCGACCCTTAGGGTCTGTAAGCGCAATCGCCTCAATATGGTGCTCTCGTAGCCATTGGAACCCTGACCTGCTGACGCCCACTGCTTCCACAAACTCGGAGATATCGACCCAGCCATGACCATCTACCATGACACCAAGTTTCTCCGGGAAATGCCGAAGCACTCCAGCCATGATCCGGCCAAGGGAATCAAGCTCACGATCACTCATCAGGAATTTTCCTTTTGTATTGCACACCGGGCAGGTTTCCCCACGGTAATACCCGTGTTCGTCACATTTTCCTAGCATATTTCCAAGTTCCGTAATAGCATAAGATGTATAAGTTTTTGTATTCGTTGTTCCATTACCCGTTTGGTGGATCAATGGAACAAGAAGAGATGAAAAAACTAGCTGCGGAAAAAGCGGTTCAGTATATTGAAGACGGGATGGTCATCGGGCTGGGAACAGGGTCAACTGTTGAGTTCGCGATAAAAAAAATCGGAGAGATGGTAAAAGGCGGTTTGAAAATCGATGGGATCCCTACGTCACTGAAGACCAAGAGGTTAGCTGCTGAACTAAAAATCCCATTGCTAGAGCTTGATGATCGCATCGAAATTGATATCACCATTGATGGCGCTGATGAGGTAGATTCAAATCTGAATTTGATTAAAGGCGGCGGCGGTGCCCTAACAAGAGAAAAGATTATTGCGTACCATTCAAAAAAAGTCATTATCATTGTGGATGAGACAAAGATCGTGAAAGGCCTGGGATGTGACTCGTTTTTACCTGTTGAGGTCACAAAGTTTGGGTGGCTAGCAACCAAGAAAGTGCTTGAGGGCCTCGGGTGTACCGGGGAGCTACGCAAGATCATGGATGAAGCATTTATCACAGATAATCAGAATTACATTATTGATTGTGATTTTGGCAAGATTGCTGACCCTGAGGCATTGGAAAAGGAAATCAACAATATCCCAGGTGTCTTAGACAATGGGTTGTTCATCGGCCTAGCTGACGAGGTTATTGTGGGGAGTAAACAAGGAATGATGACATTGGAACGACAAGATATCGTGCAATAATCCATGTTTTGTTCTCAGGACGGTTCATACGAATGTTTTTCTCAGAGATGACCGCAAGAGATGCGTTCAAGTTCACAAAACAGAAAATGACGGAGTACCAAACAGAGATCTTAGAACGGATGAACGCGATCGAGGTTGATGCGCATTGGTTTCGCCGGGTGTTCCATACGTTCGCAGCTTCGTTTTTATTCTACTATCTCCTACCAGATCAGGACTGGATTAACCTTGGAAAAATAGTACTACCGGTCATCATTGTTTTGTGCATGGTTGTCGTCGAATATCGAAGGATACGAGGTGACCTTGATCACCAACGTTTCTTTGGTCTGCGAAACTATGAGAAGAAACGACCTGCAAGCTACCTGTATTTCGGCGTCGCTATACTGCTTTTATTTTTGTTGTTTCCCCAGCAGATAGCGATTCCTTGCATACTCTGCGCGTCATTTACTGACCCCATCATTGGCGAATCACGATATTATCTCGGGAAAAAACGGGCGTACGCCATCGGTTTTGTCATTTCCGCATTTTTCTTCCTGGTGACGTGGTATCGAGCAGACTGGTGGGTTCTGATACTTGTTCCATTGCTTGGTGCAACAGGTGCAGTGATGGGCGAAGCAAAAAAACTCAAACTTGTTGATGATGATTTTATGATTCAGATGCTACCCGCTATTCTTCTGCTGTTGATGTGGCAAGGACTCTTAGCTATTGGGATTAATATGTTACCTCCACCAATGCTCCATCCCCTGTAATTTGAGATGAACGTGTATGGAAAAAAAGAATGATACTCGCAAAGAAAATATTCAAAAGCTGTTGTTACGGTTGGAGTTGTGGTTTGCTCCGGTGTTGATTATCGTACCGATTGGGGCTTCGTTGTTCTTTCTTTGGGATTGGTATGTGAGGGGGTTTTCTACAGGGTCTTCTGTGTATGATGGTGAGTTGTTTTTAGGTTTATTGCTTCTTGTTGGGAACCTAGCGTTTGATATCCCGTTCCTACGTTCGATTCGGACGTTGAGGAAAAAAGAATAAGATTACGGTACGAAAAAGATATACACCATGTAACCCGTATAAATGCCGAGAAACAAAATTCCTTCTACGCGTGAAATTTTTTTCCTTGTGTACATGAAAAAAACTAACAGACCGGTTATTCCAATAAGAAAGTAAATGTGAATCAACGAGCCTGTTGCATGGAGTGGGATGAACAATGCGGAAATACCAAGGATTAAAAGGATATTAAAGACATTGGAACCGATAATATTCCCAAGTGCGATATCTGTTTTTTTCTTATATGCGGCCATAACTGAAACCACAAGCTCAGGAAGCGATGTGCCAACCGCAATCATCGAGAGGGCAATAATCATTTCAGGAATGGAAAGAAATCGGGCGATGGCAACAGAGGATTCAATCAATAACCAGGCACCAAGGATAACACCGATAATCCCAAGGACGATAAAGAGGAGAGATTTGGTTATTTTTTCAGTGTGAATCTTTATTGAGCCCTCTTGTTGTTTTTGTGCAGATCGTAAAAAGTACCCGATATACAACCCGAAGAACACAAGAAAGATGATTCCGATTATCCAGTGACTTATCGAAAGGACTTCGAAGAGTGGTATCAATAAAAGACATAGGGTTGCACCAATCATCAATGGTATATCTCGTGTTAATATGGTTCTATCTACAGGGATTGTGCGAATGATAGCGCCAAGTCCAAGGATTAGCAAGATATTCGCGATGCAGGAGCCGACAATATTACCCAGTGATATATCAGGGTGTGATTGAACAGCAGCTCCAACGGAGATCGTAAGCTCTGGTGTTGACGTACCATACGCGACTACGGTCAAGGATATCACTAACGAAGAAATACCAAGTTTCATCGCGGTTTTTATAGTTCCATCTATGAGGATGTCGGAACCCTTGTATAAAAAAAGGACACCTGCGATAAGTGCGGGAATAGCGAGTTCTAGAGGAATCATGAGGGGGATAAATAAAAAACTAATTTATAATACTAAGTAGGCTTATTCCTACAAAAACTTTTGTAAGCACTCTGAGAAAAAATAGGATAGAAAAATTTACCTTTTTTATATTAAATTTTTTTTGATTCTTTTGTTCGGGAAAACACGATAAGGAACGCAAGGATTTCAACTCTCCCAAGAAGCATCAGCAGAACAAATAACCATTTTAATTCCAAAGCAAGTGAAGGGTTAATGATTCCTGCGCTTAACCCCGTGGTTGCCATTGCTGAGGTAGTCTCAAAAATTGAATCAACAGGTCGGAAACCATAGGAGCTTACAATAAAAGAACTAGCAAAGATGATACCGATCATCAATGTGACCATGGCCATTGATTGGATGACTTCGGCGTTGGTATATACTTTTCCGAAAAGTTTTATCGGAGTGTCTTGTTTGGTAATGCTGTCTACGATTGCTTTTTTCGCTACTTTGAAAAGTAAAAGAAACCTGAATATTTTTATACCACCTGCAGTGGAGAGACTCGCGCCACCGACAAACATCAGGAAAATCGTAAAGAGTTTGAGGCCGTCGGTAAAATTTTGGATTTGCAGATAGCTAAACCCAGTCGTGGATATAGCGCTGATGACATGAAAAATAGAGTCAGGGACTGAAAGATGAAAAACAAGTATTGATGCTGCAATTGCAGCTACTGCAAGTACAAGGAACACTGATGTTTCTGATGTGAAGAATTCCTTGAATCTACGTTTGAATAATCCAGCGAGAACTAAGAAATTGATAGCACCTAAAATCATTCCGAGAATGAGGATTACATTTAATGGGAATTGGGTGGCGGCTGTGGTGATATCATTAAGAGGAGAAAAACCCCCGGTACTGAGCGCCGAGAAAATAAAAGAGATGAGACTGATGATATCTCGATAGCCAAAAATAAGACCAATTGCTATCATGACGATACTATAAATAAAATATATGAGAAGAATTAAAAAGAATGTTTTTTTGATTTTTTGATTTTTGGTAAACCCCATACTTCGTGAGAATTCCTGTAGTTTTACTTCAGGGTAAAAGAATGCCAGGAGAATGAGTATTATACCGATGCCACCTATGAACTGGGTGAGTGCTCGGTAGAACAGTATGGATTTTGGGATGTCAGATAAATTTGAAAGAATAGAAAAACCTGTGGTGGTAAATCCTGATGCTGATTCAAACACGCTATCGGTAAAACTTTGAAGTAAGTCTCCTTGTGAAAAAGTCATATAAAAGTAGGGAATAGCTCCGATAAGGCTTAAGAGAAGAAAGACAAGGACGATGAGAATACTGGATTGTTTAAAACTTAACTCTTTTCTTTCGCAGAGAGCGTTAAAACCAAATCCTAGTGCAAGAAACGCGATGGCGGCCAGGAAAAGACCAATTGTAGCTGAAGTTTCGTTGAATACAAAGGAAAGAATGATCGGGAGAATGAGAAATATACCTGAGATTTGCAGAACAAATCCCATATTTGCTAGTAATGCTTTCATACGAAATAAGAGAACTTTGTGAATGTTTTTATAAGTTATGATTTAAATGAGAACTGAATTTTTTTAAAAACTGAAATAAATTGATGGCCGAAGGAGGAAAAAATGTTTTTATTTTATGAAACGCGAGGTTAAAAGAGTGGGTAATATGCAGAGGCTAGCAACGAAGGAAAAGCCGATCAGTGTTATTACAACGATACTAAATTGATGGAGTGTAGGGATAGCAACAGCAAAGGTTGATAGCAACGCAACACTGGTTGTGGTTGCTGCTCCTACCAGTGACCACCCTGTTGTTTCAATCGTGGTTTTTACCGCCTCGATTTTTGATACTCCTTTTGCTATTTCTTCTCTTACTCGCTGTGTCGTCTGAATACTATAATCTATCCCGGTACCAATCATTATCGAAGCTACCGTGATATTGACGATTGACAGCGGTATATCAAACATTACTAAAGCACCGGGCTCCCATGCTATTACCACTAGGACAGGGATGAGTGATAAGAATCCAATTCCAATAGAATTAAACCCGATGATTAAACACGCGAGAACTAACATCAAAGCAATCAAGAGAGATGTCGCTTGTGAACTCATGATCTGTTTATTGATCTCAACACTTACGACATCTTGACCAGCGAGCAGAGAGACACGTCCGTTCTGCGGGATTACAGCGTTCTGTGCAATGTCGTTAACTCTGTTGACAAGCTTCTCTAATGTTCCCACGCTTGTACCGGCTGCAAAGGATACAACAATTATTGTTTTTGAATACTGATTATCGACGAGTCCTTTTCTTGCGATTTTATCAAGAATAAGTGTATTGACGCCTACAAGCTCAGCGATTTTTTCAATGATTTTACTGCGTTCTAGCACGTCGTTTATCTTCTTGATTTCATCAGCAATGGAATACGCAGATCCACCAGCATCTCTAATCTCTGCTTCCATGTTGTAGATCGCTTCAATGACTTCAGGATACGTCAGGCCCTGGCTGTTTGTTTCAATGTACAATGCGTTGAAATTCGTACCGCCACCAAAGTTCTTTGAATATTCCAGGAGTTTTTCAACCTCGGGAATTCCTTCTGGTGCCATGTCAAGGTAATTCACGTCGGTCTTTACTTGAGGGAGAACAACCAATGAAAGGATAACAAAGAAACAGGCGACGGCAAACAGCCTCTTTCTGTTCTCAACAAGGAAGCTGGCGAAGCGTTTCCAATGATGATTCGTCTCATGTTTCTCAAACTTGAGCACCAGACAGAGACAGGGGACAAGAATGGTTGCTGAGATGAATGCAAACATAATACCAATTGCACATCCAAAACCGAACGTAACCATCGGCGGCATATTGGATGTCATTAAGGAGCCGAAACCGATAATCGTAGTAAACGCACACATAAACACTGCTTTTCCAGTGAGTCCCAGCGTTCGTTCCACTCGCTCTACTTTATCTTGCACCGTATGTTCTTCAGCGAATCGATTTGCAAGGTAAATCGAATAATCCACTCCAAGCCCAAGTAACAATGCAGCAACAGCGATCGAAAGTATAGTGAGTTCAGGTTGAATAATACCTAAGACTCCAAAGGTAAGTAGAAGCGCGTACCCCAGGGGCATGAATCCAATTAGAAGACCTTTTAGGGTACGATGGAAGAAGAACAGAACACATGCGACACCAACAGCGGCTAAGGGGAACACGATTTTCAGGGACTGGAAGGTTTGTTCTTTCATCGCCTCCTGCATTGCAAGAGAACCGGTAACGGTCATGGTTGAATACCGAGCATCTTTTTCAAGGGCTGTTTTTACATTTTTAAGTATCTGATTATTATCTGCATTATCTGAGAGTTGGAAGATGATCACCGCAACTTTATAGGAATTAAGGAAGAGGACGCCTTCCCGCGATTGGATACGTGCCATGTAGGTGTTGATTAATTCGGGATCATCAGGGATTTCGTATTTCCCTGTCCCTCCAAGACCCTCAAGGAGCACTGGTTTTGCATTTTCTTCTTTGATAAGTTGAGCAATGCTGCTGACTGAAAAGACACCGTCAGTTTTCCCTTTATCAAGTTCATAAGTGTTTATTTTGGTGCTCACCCGGTCCATTTCATGTAAAATGTATGGATCACGAATATCATCTGCTTCAACATAGATGATGATAGTAGAACCTATCTGGAATTCTTGATTGATCTTATTCCACAGCTGTACTGTCGGATCATTTTGAGGCAAAAATGTTGTCAGATCAGACTGCATGTACACATTACGGACTTGCAGTCCAATCACGATGGTAATAATCGTGTAGACAAGGAGAATTGTTTTTGGTTGTTTCACCAGGATTTTTGCGAGGGAGTGTGCTATTTTCATGGTTCACCTCCCGGATGATCAATCGTGATTTGTACGTACTTGTTTCCATTCGTTTTACCAGTCAGGTTTGCAATCTTATTAAGTCGTGATTCGATGATTTTCACTCGGCGTTGTAGCAAAATAATAGGAGAAACAGCACCGTATAAGTACGGGTTTTTCCCGATAGTCTCTGTTTTTAT
>Ga0315291_10006186_pt1 | contig 14893 bp, 17 predicted proteins | sample YL17G12_20_MG_FD_203070 | JGI IMG/M metagenome (GOLD analysis project Ga0315291, IMG submission 203070) | Sediment microbial communities from Yellowstone Lake, YNP, Wyoming, USA - YL17G12_20 | ecosystem: Environmental > Aquatic > Freshwater > Lake > Sediment | place: USA: Wyoming | collected...
GAAAGGATTGATGCGCCCAACATGCCCTCTGATCCGGCAAGGATAAATACCTTTCCGTAATCTCCCTTGTGAGATATCCTTTTCCTTTTGGGAAATAGATTTTCATTTATTTTCATTCAATATACCGGCGTCAGCCAATCGGAGTATTTTGGATTATCTCCATGGGCCGCGCCAAAATAAAGGTCCTGAAGTTTTTTTGTGATCGGGCCGACTTTTCCGCTCTTGATCGTTTTATCATCAACTTCGATGATAGGAGATATTTGCGCTCCCGTGCCGCAGAAAAAAAGTTCATCGGCTGAATAAAGCTCTTTTTGCGCGATAGACCGCTCAACGGTTGCAATCCCCATTTCATCTTTTGCCAATTCCATGACACAGACACGCGTTATGCCCGGCAAAATGGTCTCTGAAAGCGGCGGGGTTATTAGTTTCCCATCTTTGACCATGAAAAGATTCTCTCCCGATCCCTCCGCAACCGTTTTTTCATGAGAAAGCAAAATTGCCTCATCAAAACCTTTCTCCAGGGCTTCGGCTTTAGCTAACGATGAATTGATGTATGTTCCCGTTATTTTCGCTCCCTGAGGAATGGATTGCGCTGATATTCTCCACCAGGATGAAACGCATACCCTTATTCCTTTTGTAATGTCAAGGTAAGCGCCAAACGGGGACACGTACATGCAGAAATCATCATCAATGCCGGTTAATCCCAATCCTATCTTTTCCTGTGATTTATAATAGATCGGACGGATGTAGATGTCTTCTTTGTAGCCGTTCTTTTTAGCGAGATCCACGGTGAAGCGCATCAGTTCATCTATTGAGTATTTAAGTGGAGCTTTGAGCGCCAAGGCGGCCGATCTTTGCAATCTTTCATAATGTTCTCTCAATTTGATGATGAACATCTGATTTTTGCCCTCGTTCCAATAGCCGCGGATGCCTTCAAAAACGCCCGTACCGTAATTGAAGGCATGGGTCATTATTGAAATTTTTGCTTCTTCAAACGGAACGATTTTGCCCTTAAAAAAAGCGTATTTCATTATAATTTACATCCTTTCAGGCGCTTCAACTTTCAGCAATTCTAACACATTTTTTATGACAATTCGAGAGGCATCGGCAAGCGCCAATCTGGCAGACGTCATATTCAGATCATCAGATATAACCCGGCATTTATGATAGTAATTATGGAAAATCGCCGCCAAATTTTTAGCGTATTCAACTAAAAGGTGCGGCTCCCGCTTTGCCGCCGCGGCTGCGATTTCATCCTCAAAATCCAGAAGTTTCCTTAATAGGACCCTTTCTGCCGGATGAGCAAGCAAAGTCAAGTCAGGATTATTAACCAGTTCAGATCCCGTATTTTCCCATTCTCTAAAAATGCTTGTTATCCGGGCGTGGGCATACTGGACATAATAAACAGGATTCTCTATCGCATGCTTTTTGGCAAGCTCTAAATCAAACTCTAGGTGACTTTGAGCGGTAACCATTGTTAAAAAGAATCTGGTTGCATCTTTTCCGATCTCCTGGATTACTTCTTCCAGTGTTATCATGTCCCCTGTTCTCTTTGACATGCGAACCGGCTCTGATCCCCGATAAAGAGAGACCATTTGTCCAATAATAACTTCTAATTTTTCAAATGGAAGGCCAAGCGCCTTGAGCGCCGTTTTAAGTCTAGCTACATAGCCATGATGATCCGCCCCCCAAACATTGATAATTTGACCATATCCGCGGCTGAACTTATCCAGATGATATGCAATATCTGCAGCAAAATAGGTTGATTCGCCGTTTTCCCTGACTAAAACACGGTTTTTATCGTCGCCATAATCCGTGGATTTAAACCATAAAGCCCCATCTTCCACAAAAGTTGTCCCGCTTTTTTTCATTTTTTCAATTGTTTCGGCTACTTTGCCGCCATCGTGCAAAGACTTCTCAGAAAAGAACCGGTCGAATTTTACGCCAAGTTCGCCGAGCACCCTTTTATGGTCTTCAAGCATTGTATTTAATAAAATATTTTTAAAAAATGGTTTTCCGATATCAGCTTTCATTTTGTCAGCCAAGTCAACGATATATGCCCCTCCGTATCCACCTTCCGGAATCTCCACTCCTTTTGCCCTGGCAACAACCGAAGCTTCAAGCATATCAACCTGATTGCCGCAGTCATTTACATAGAATTCTCGCTCTACTTTATATCCTACCGCTTCAAGAAGGCTGGCAATGTCATCCCCTATTACTGCCCAGCGTCCGTGGCCGATATGAAGCGGGCCGGTTGGATTAGCGGAGACAAATTCTATAAGGATAGTTTTACCGTTATGAGTTTTTGCTCGCCCGTAGTTTGAGCCTTCCTTTTTTATCCGAAGTATGCGGCTCTGAAGAAATGAATCGCTTAATATGAAGTTTATAAATCCGGTTTTAGTTGCCTCAACACTTTTAAACCAGTTCTTATCATCATGGGATTTGATATAATCCGCTATTTTAATAGCGATTTCCGGAAGCGGCTCCGCTATTTGTGATGAGAGAAGGATCGCGGCATTGGTTGAAAAATCGCCGTACCGCTGATTTGGGATTCCAATTACGCCTCGAACAGTAGTTGAAAAAAGCTCAGAGACGGCTGATTTTACAATTTTTTCCAGTTCTTGTTTCATCCATTTATTTTTCTTTAGTCCAGGATTCTTTAATTTCTTTTATTTTTTCCCTGCCTTTCCCCATCACATCCTGCGCCTTTTTGCGTGTTTCTTCACCCTTTTCCGGGGCTAAAAACAATCCTGCCAAAAATCCAAAAATAGCCCCCAGCGTCATGCCCTTCATTATTTTTCCCATATTATTCATCCTCCTTTATCCCGCCTTTGGCGGGATTTATGATGCGCAATGTCTTTTTAATGTTCCGGCCAATTTTAGAATTACCGATCTTTTTGCCCGCCGCGTGAAAGCCCGAAATGATAAAATCCAGAATATCAATTAGAAAAGTAACCGCGTTGATCTCCTTTTTTATCCGACGGGTGATCTGTTTTACGTCAAGCATTATTATTATAAACATAACCGCTGCTACCGTCAAAGCTATTATCAATAAAACCAGACATATCTGAAGCACGATGTTTAAATCGATTGTCATATGCCCTCCCCTTTTTGTTTAAATCTAGGATATGAACCCAAAAACTTAAAGAAAGCCGCTTTTCTTTTTATTTTTAGAAGGGCTTCTTTAATTTGTTTGTCGCCCCCATATCCCTGCATATCAACAAAAAAGTAATAATCTCCCAGAGCACGCTTGCTGGGACGCGATTCGATTTTGGTCAAATTGATAGCGCGATCTGCGAATTCAGAAAGAATTTCATGCAAGCCACCCGGCTTATCTTTGGCGATTGAAAAGACGATCGAGGTTTTATCGTTCCCGGTCCTTTTATGATCGTTCTTTGAAAGGACGACAAAACGCGTTTCATTATCCTTGGCGTTTATCTTTTTAGCTATGACCGAAAGCCCGTAGAGTTTAGCCGCCGAAAGCGTGCCGATAGCGGCAAAGATCGGTCCCTTGACCTTGCCGTGGGAGATTATTTTTTCGCCAAGCGACAATGCTACCTGCCGTGCTGCTTCAGAGGTGGAATAAGCAAGATGAAGCTTAGCTTTGGGCATCCGCTTCCTTAAAAAATCTTTGCACTGTTCAAGAGGTTGCGGATTCGAGATGACATCGGTTATTTCATTTATCCGGACGCCTTTTTGGGCCAAAAGATAATGAAAAACAGGAAGGATAAGCTCCTGGCAAATTAAAAGATTGACATCTTTTACCAGCATATCGGTCACAGTCCCAATTGTGCCGTCAATTGAATTTTCAATAGGAACAACCGCTTCATTTATTTCATCGCGGTCAGCAGAATAAAGCAGGTCATGAAAAGTGGGATATGGCATCATCTCTACCTTTCCTTCAAGTTTGCTACTATAGACCTTCCCTGCTTCTTCAGAGAATGTGCCCTCGGGCCCTAAATATCCGACTTTCATTCTTTGACCACCTCTATCTTGCTTTCCTTCAACATTTCAGCGGCTAATTCATCCGGATAGCCGCCGGAATAAATTAACTTTTTAATCCCGGCATTGATCATCATTTTAACACATATCACGCAGGGCTGATAGGTGCAATACATTGTGCCGCCTTCGATTTTTACGCCCTGCACGGCCGCCTGGATTATCGCGTTCTGTTCAGCGTGAAGCCCGCGGCAGAGCTCATGCCTCTGGCCTGAAGGAACGCTCATTTGTTTTCTTATGCAGGTTTCTTCAGTGCAATGTTTGAAACCCTTAGGCGCCCCATTGTATCCAGTTGAGAGTATATGATTATCTTTTACGATAATCGCGCCGACTTTTCTTTTGACGCAGATGGCCCGCCGGGCGACATCTTCTGTTATGCGCATGAAATATTCTTTCCAGGAAGGCCTTTGATCATTCATTTTTTTCTTGCCAGAACTGATTTAACCGCTTCAATAATATTTTCCGGCATTAAGCCGTATTTGACCAAAAGTTCATCCGGCTTGCCGGATTCCCCGAACATGTCTTTTATTCCAACTCTTGCCATAGGGACAGGATAATTTTCTCCCAACACTTCAGCAACCGCTCCACCCAATCCCCCGATTATGTTATGTTCTTCAGCGGTAACAATCGCGCCGGTTTCTTTAGCGCAATTTATAATTATTTCCTTATCAAGCGGCTTTATGGTATGCAGATTGACGACTTTTACCGATATCCCTTCTTTTTCAAGCTGTTTGGCGGCATCAAGGGATGTCGCGACCATGAGCCCGCAGGCAATGATAGTCGCGTCTTTTCCTTCCTTCATCGCGATTCCGCGTCCGATCTCAAAATCATAATTTTCATTTTCATAAATAATTGGCGTCGCGGTTCGCGAAAGGCGGATATAAGCCGGGCCATGGAACTCCGCGGCAGCTTTTATCACTTTTATCGTTTCTACCGCGTCAGCAGGGACGATTACGGTCATATTAGGAATTACTCTCATTATGGCAATATCTTCGATTGCCTGATGGGAAGCGCCGTCTTCTCCGGTTGTTATTCCCGCGTGAGTTACAACTACCTTAACGTTTAATCTTGTGTAAGCTACGGACATGCGGACCTGTTCCCAGGCACGGCCGGAGCCGAAAACAGCAAATGTTGAAGCAAAAGCGATTTTACCGCAAGCCGCAAGGCCGGCCGCGGTTGAGATCATATCCTGCTCGGCCACTCCCATGTCGAAAAATCGATCGGGAAACTCTTTGGCAAATAGACTTGTTTTGGTGGAAACAGCCAGGTCAGCGTCTAAAACAACAATATCTTTGTTTATTTTACCCAATTCAACCAGGGTTTTGCCGTAGGCTTCCCTGGTAGCCATTTTTTTTATCTCGGTCATTTTTTCTCCAGCTTGCAGAGCGCTTCGATTGCCGCATCCGCTTCTTCCTTTGTCGGCGCCCGCCCATGAAAATCGCAGGGCTTGTCTTCCATAAAAGGAACGCCTTTGCCTTTAACTGTTTCAGCCACAATCATGGTGGGCTTCCCCTTATTTTTTTCTGCCGTTTCAAGTGCGGATATGATTGATTTCATATTATGGCCGTCACAGCTTAAAGTATGCCATCCAAAGGCCTTGAATTTGTCGGCAATTGGCTGGATGCCCTTTATTTCTGAAACACATCCGTCAATTTGATATTTATTATGATCTAGAATTGCGGTCAGCTTATCGAGTTTATGGTGACCTGCAGTCATTGTTGCTTCCCAGATTTGGCCCTCCTGGCATTCGCCATCGCCCAAAAGACAATAAACTCGATAATCCTTCTTATCCAGCCGGCCGGCTAAAGTCATGCCGTTGGCGGCGGATAATCCCTGCCCCAGCGAACCGGTTGACATCTCAATACCGGGAAGAGAAAGCATATCGACGTGGCCTTGAAGAGAACTGCCTATTTGCCTTAATGTTTTAAGATAAGCTGTTGGAAAATATCCCGCCTCAGCCAGAGCGGCGTAGAGCACCGGAGCGGCATGTCCCTTGGACATTACAAATCGGTCGCGGTCCGGCCATCCTGGTTCCTGAGGATTATGTTTCATTTTATAGAAGTAAAGAACCGTTAAGATATCGGCAGCAGAAAGCGACCCCCCGGGATGTCCCGAAGCGGCGGCGCAGATCATCTCAATTATGTGTTTGCGAAGTTTTAGCGCGATCGCTTCTAATTCTTTAATTTTTTCAGTGGAAAGCACAGAAAAATTTTATCATGAATTGAGTTTCAGCGCAACTTGTGGTTTGACCTCCGTCTTAAGATTTATATTAAATCTTTTCTTGACCTCTTTTTGAACGAGCGCTATTAATTTTAAAACATCGTCTGCTTTTGCTCTTCCCAGATTCACGATAAAGTTGGCGTGCTTTTTAGAGATTTGAGCATTGCCGATCCGCATTCCTTTTAATCCGGCCGCTTCGATAATCCTTCCCGCATATTCACCTTTTGGATTTTTAAAGACCGATCCAGCAGAAGGCATGTTATATGGCTGTTTGGCCAGTCGTTTTTTCCATAAAGCTTTTATCTTTGCTTTAATATCGGCCGGTTTCGCGCGCTCAAGCTTAAACTGCGCTTTTGTTATGATTGATTTGCCATTTTGGAAAATACTTTTCCGATAACCAAATTTACATTCATTTTGAGTTTTGATTTTTTCCTCCATAGGCGGATCCGCCTCTGGCGGAAATTTTTGATTTTTATCTAGGGACCAAATCCTAACTACCCTTTCCCCCACCTCGTTTTTACCCGTTCCGGCGTTCATGTAAATCGACCCGCCGACCGATCCGGGGATTCCAGTCATGAACTCAAGGCCGGATAGTCCTTTTTTCGCGAGCATATTTAGCAAATGTTGAACTGGAACGCCCGTTCCAGCTATTACATTCGTTCCTTTTACCACAACTTCCGACATTTGAGGATTGATCACCAGGCCATCAAATCCTTTATCAGGGATTAAAAGGTTTGAACCGGCGCCAATGATAGAAACTTTAAGCCTTTTTTTCTTCGCAAAGCGTAAAGCTTCCTTTAATTCGTCAATGCTTTTAGGAGCACAGAAATACCTTGCCGGGCCTCCAATTTTAAAAGTGGTGTGCTTTGCTAATGGTTCGTTGCGGAGGTATTTCATTTTTCCTTTCTGCCAGAGGCGGATCCCTGCTCGTCCGGCAGGCGGGCGCCTTCGGCGGACATCTTCAGCCTGGTTAAGATTTCTTTTCCCACGGTATTTATATCCCCGGCACCCATGATGATCACGACATCGTTTGGCTTTGTGATATTCACGAGTTGTTCGGCTATCCTCTCCTTGCGAGGGAGATAAAGAACTTCTTTTTGTTTTTCAACTTCTTTAGCGATCATTCTTCCATCCACATTGGGAATGGGAGCCTCGCCCGCGCTGTAGATATCAGTTAAGATGACCATATCCGCATCGACAAAAGCGTCATAAAATTGGGCGGCCAGATGAAACGTTCGCGTATAGCGATGGGGCTGAAATACCGCTATGATCCGCTTTTCGCCGTTCCAGGCAAATCTCGCTGCCCTTAAAGTAGCTTTTATCTCCGTTGGATGATGCGCGTAATCATCAACCACCATAACATTGTTTACCTCGCCGATAATTTGAAATCTTCTCTTTGCCCCGCCAAATGAATTCAAAATAGATGCTATCATATTAAAAGGCAAATCCGCTTCAAGCCCGACTGCAATGGCTGCCAGAGCATCTGAAATATTTTGTTCGCCGGGAATGGAAAGCCGCGCTTCCCCCAGTAATTTCTCCTTATGGTATACATCAAAACGCGACCCCATTCCCGAAAAACCGAAATTATTTGCTCTTAAATCGGCCTCACCGGTAAAACCATAAGTGATTGTTTTTCTTGATATTTTTGAAAGCATTTCCCTGTTTGCCGGATTATCAAGCCCAATGACTAAAAGACCGTCTTTATCAAGTTTATTTATGAATTCTTCAAAGACCAGGAGGAGTTTCTCATTGGTGCCAAAATATTCCATATGATCCGGCTCTATGTTGGTAACAATTGAAATATTAGGCGATAATTCTAAAAATGAACCGTCAGACTCATCCGCTTCAGCTACAGCATAATCTCCTTTCCCCAGGCGGGCGTTGCCGTCAATATAATCGGTTTCTCCTCCAATTAAAAATGTAGGGTCTAATCCGCCGTCATACAAGATTTTAGCGATCATGGAAGTCGTGGTGGTTTTGCCGTGAGTGCCGGCGACGGCAATTCTCTTCTTAAACCGGTTCATGATAAAGGAGAGCATTTCCGCTCTTTTTAAAATCGGTATTTTTAATGACGTGGCAGCCGCTAATTCTACGTTTTCAGTCGTAACGGCTGAAGAATAAACGACCAGGTCCGCCTCGCGCAGGTGGCTCCTATCATGTCCGATGAATACTTTTACCCCGAGGTCTTTGAGCCGCATGGTGTTGCTGTTCTCTTTAATGTCCGAACCTGATACTTTGTATCCCATCTGATGCAGGATCTTACCGATGGCTGAGACCCCGCATCCCCCGATGCCGATCAAGTGGATATTTTTTACCCGTTCCATATCAACTGAGATCATAAATCAATTTCACAATTTCCCTGGCGGCCCCTTTTTTCACAATTTTTGCGGCTGCCTCTCTCATATTTTTAAGTTCGTCTTCATTACTTAAAATTGAGCTGATTTCAGAAGATAGTTTTTTAAGTTTTGAATCCGGTAAAACATGCGCCGCGCCGGCATTTACTAACACATCCGCGTTTAAATTCTGATGCCCCTCCGCCGAATGGGGAAAAGGCACAAGTATTGAAGGCAGGCCGAGAGCCAAAATTTCTGAAATGGCGGTTGCGCCGGCCCGGGAAACAACCAGGTCGGATTGGGCCAGCACTTCTTCTATGTTGTTCACATAAGAAAGCGGGTGATAAAAGGGATAATTCGCATATTCAACAAACTCCGTGATCTTGTCATAATCACGGTTCCCGATAATGTGAAAGATTTTGTAATCTTCCAGGTTCTTAAGCTGAGAGACAACAGCTTTATTGATGCTTTTAGCGCCCTGGCTTCCCCCAATTATTGCAACTGTCTTTTTTTCGGATGTTTTGCGCTTTGCGGACAATATCCTTTTCCTCACGGGATTTCCGGTTACCGTTCCATCCATGTACTCTAATGTTTCTTCAAATGAAAGCGTTACAACCCTTGCAAATCTATGCCATATTCTATTTGTGATCCCGGGCAATACATTTTCTTCGTGAAGCAAAAACGGTATCCTTAAAATTACGGCGGCGCAAATGACAGGAAAACTGACATAACCGCCGGTAACCACAAGCATCTCGGGCTTAAAGGATAAAAGTATATAAATTGCTTCAAAAAATGCGATTATGGTCATAAAGGGGGCGGAAATTGCCTTATAAGATATTTTTCTTAACAGCGCCCGGGCGTGGATAAGTTTTATTTCGAATCCTTCATGTTTTACAATATTGCCCTCAAGCCCTTCGTAACTGCCGATAAACAATAACTCATTTTCCGGATCTATTGCCCTTAATTCTTCCGCAATGGCGATCCCGGGATAAATATGGCCTCCGGTGCCTCCAGCCGCGATAGCTATTTTCATTTTGCCGTCCTCGAAACATTTGCAATAAGACCAACCGAAAATAGGTTTATGATCATGGCGGTGCCGCCATAACTTATAAAAGGAAGAGGAATGCCGGTTGTCGGAATAAGGCCAAGCACAACAGAAAGATTGATAAAAGTTTGCACCGCGAACATTGATATAATGCCGGCGGCCAGCAAAAAGGAGAAATCATCTCCCGCTTTTCTGGCTATCCTGATTCCCCGGGCAAAAAATCCTAAAAAGAGCATTAAAAGAATTGCCGCGCCGATAAAACCAAGTTCCTCGCATAGTACGGCAAAGATAAAATCCGCATACTGCTGGGGAAGATAAAAAAACTTTTGCCTGGAATTTCCCAATCCCAACCCCATTAAACCGCCTGATCCTACCGCCAGAAGTGACTGGATGATCTGGAAGCCGGTATTAAGCGGATCGCTCCATGGATTTAAATATGCAAGAAGCCTTTTCATTCTGTAGGGAGAAGTTACACTTATAGCCAGCACTCCCAAGCCACCGGCAAATAAAAGCGACAAAAGATGCCAAATATTGACCCCAGCGATAAAGAACATGATAAATGAAGTAAAAGAAATAGAAAGTGCAGTTCCTAAATCGGGTTGTTTTATGATAATCGCGTCAACAATGCCGATCAAGAGCAACAAGGGCAAAAGTCCAGATATAAAATTTTTAATGCCTTCTTTTTTATTTGATAGATAGGAAGCTATAAAGAGAACCACCGCGAATTTGCACAACTCTGACGGCTGGAAGGAAAATATATATAAATCCAGCCAGCGGGTAGCGCCTCCCGTCTCACGTCCCAGATGGGGCACATAAACCAGGACCATTAAAAATATCGAGAAAATGAGAACATAAGGCGACCATTTTTTCAGTTTATCCAGGTTCAGTTTCATCGCGAAATTTAAGCCGAATAAACCCAATATCAGGTAAAAAAGATGCCTTTTTAAATAATAAAAACTATCGCCATACTTGAGCGCTAAAGCCGGGCTGGCGGAAAATACCATAATGGTCCCGATGACAACAAGGGATGCCGCAAGCGCCAAAAATATATAATCGGGATTCTTTTTCATGTTTTAAGGCTTAAGACCAAGTCCTTAAATATTTTGCCTCTCTCTTCAAAATTAGAAAACATGTCAAAACTGGCGCAGGCGGGAGAAAGCAAAATTATGTCTCCCTGACTGGCCAGAGAATATGAAGTGTTTACCGCTTCTTTAAAATCCCCGGCAAATACAATGTTATCATAATTATTTGATTTTAAGGCATGGCCGAATCTTTCCGCCGCCTCTCCTATCAATACAACTTTTTTAACATTGTCGGATATCAGGTGGACAAGATCTGTCAGATTCCCGCCTTTGTCCCTTCCTCCAGCGATCAAAATGATATTATTTGAGCCGTTCGATAAGGCTTTTAGGGCGACAATGGTTGAGTCGGGATTCGTCCCCTTGCTGTCGTTATAAAATTTTATTTTTCTTTTTTCAGCCACAAATTCAATTCTGTGTTCGACGCCGGAGAAACTTGCAAGAACTTTTTTGATAGTACCCTCCGGTACACCGCAAATCATGGCCGCTAAAGCTGCCGCGAGAGCATTTTCTAAATTGTGTTCGCCTGGAATAAGTATATCTTTCGGATTTATAAATGATTTCTTTTTGGAGAATGGCACAAGCCTTGCCTCGGACTGCGTGACGAGGGAGGAGACGATTTTGTCTTCAGCATTATAGATAAGATAATCGGTTTTTCTCTGATTTGAAAAAATGCGCGCTTTGGCGGCCGCATACTCATCCATGGATCTGTGGCGCTCTATATGGTCTTCGGTCAGGTTTAAGATCATACTGATCCAGGGACGGAAGGTCAAAATTGTCTCAAGCTGATAGCTTGAAATCTCAAGCACAATAAAATCCAGGTCTTTATCGTCAATTGAAATAAGAGGCGTTCCAATATTGCCGGCGATTGCGACCGGCCTCCCAGCCGCACATAAAAACTCATAAATCAGCGTGCAGGTGGTTGTTTTTCCATTGGTGCCCGTTACCGCGATGATCGGCTTGCACAAAAAGCGGTAAGCAAGTTCAATTTCGGAAATGACCGGTATATTTCTTTTTTTTGCTTCAAGGATTACCGGCAGGTCAGGGCGAACGCCGGGGCTCACAACGATCAGTTCGGCTTCCTCAATTGAAGCATTGGTATGTCCGCCAAGCTCAAGTTTTACTCCAATATCCCTAATTTGAGAAAAAAGATTTTTGTCTAATTTATCTTCAGCTAGTGATTCGGTGATCGTCACCTTTGCTTTTAATGGAATCAGTCGTTTGGCGGCCGCTACCCCAGACTTTCCCAGCCCGAATATGGTTATTTTTTTATCTTCCCATTTAGTCATCCTAAAACTACTCCTAAAATGCCTAATACTAACTGAACTGCCCAAAAGCCAAGAACCACGGTGGTTTCCGAATAACCTAAAAGCTCGAAATGGTGGTGTAAAGGGCTCATTTTGAAAACGCGCTTTTTAAATAGCTTAAAAGATGCAACCTGTATTATAACAGATGCGGCCTCTAATACATAGACCCCGCCGACCAGCGCCAAAAGCCATTCATTGCCTGAAATAATCGATAATCCGGCCAAAAGCGCCCCGATTGCAAGCGACCCCACATCACCCATAAATAATTTGGCTTTTGGAAAGTTATAGAACAAAAATCCGAAGACCGCTCCCGAGGAAATAAATGACAGGGCCGCCCCGCCTATCAACTGCTGTTTTAACAAGATCAGCCCAAAAGATAAAAAGGCGATCGCCGAACAGCCGGCCAAAAGCCCATCCAAGCCATCTGTTAAATTGGTGGCATTTGCTGAACCGACGATTATAAATACCCAGAAAATAAAAAATGAGAATAAATAGATAAATGATCCGCTGATTAATCCTATTTTTATCATATATGCGGAAAAAACGGCCGCGGTTAATGTTTGTAAAAAGATCTTCTGCCGGAAAGTAAGCCCGAGGTTTTGCCGGTTTAATATTTTTATCAAATCATCAAATAAACCGATCAGGGCAAAACAAAGAGCAAGCAGGATAAGGGGAATATATTTAAAATCAACAAAAACCAATGATAAAGCAATAATTACAATTAAAAATGCAAGGCCGCCCATGGTTGGAGTTCCGGACTTTGCTTTATGTGAGGATGGGCCTTCTTCCCTTTCAACCTGCCATGCTTTAATAAAACGCAGTAAAAAAAGCAGCGGTCCTGTCAAAAGTGCTGACAGAACCGCTGCGATAGCGAACAAATAGTACATTTACATTCTGACGATATATCCGGCTTCAGCCACGGCACCAAGACGGGTGTCATATCCAATCTGGCCATACATCTTGTCGCGCTTTAAGCCGGCAAAAACACCCGCTCCCACCCCGCTCTTTTCAGTTATATCAATAGCCGGCAATCCGAGTCGCACCGTATTGGAGTAACTTGAATAATTTACTCCTACTCCAGCATAAAAATTTTCTTTAATGTTAAATATGCCGGATGTGCCTGCGGTCAATAATGAATATTGATTGCCGATACCGTAGCCGACTTCTCCGATCAGGCTTATTTTATCATTTAGCTGGCGGTCAATCTCCCCTGCGATTCTGAATGCTCCGCCTGCCAGTCCCGCTTTTGCAATGACTGCTCCAAAGGACGGAAAAGACAAAACCAAAATAAAAAGTGAAACTATAGCGCGCTTCATAAAATTTAATTAAATTATAACGGAAGTCTTATGCCCCATTCCATTCCAACACCCAAGGCATTGATTGATGCTTCTTGAGCATATTTCCAGGTGATCGGAGCATTAGCAAACTTTAATTGACCAAACCAGGTATAAGGCCCGTACTGACCGGTAACGCCGCCAAAGATAGCAAAACCTAGCCCCGCGGAGAAGGTGCCGCCGTTCCAGGCATTACCCATCGGAACACCATAAAGCAATCCACCGCCCACATATGGCTTCAAGGGCATTGCGCCTTCGCCCACTTTAAATGGCTGTGCGTTATAAACGGCATTCAGTTCTCCATAAATATATCCTGCGCTACCGCTCCAAGCCCAAAAATCCCAATTAACCTCACCCATTAAATTTATATCCTTGGTTATCTTATATAAAGGCGAAAATTCAACGCCGATTCCTAGCCAACCCACATAAGATAATTTTGGAGAAATAGTAAATCTTTCTGCAACAGTTGGCTCAGGAGCGGGAGCCGGCTGAACTTTAGTGGTGGTCACTGTCGTTGTCTTCGCAGTAGTTTTTGTGGTCGTTTTCTTCTTACTGACCGCGCTAAAAGAAACTGAAGAAACTGCGAAAACCAGGATCAAAGATAACAAAAATATTTTTTTCATTTTTTACTCCTTTTTAGAACAGGTAATAACAATAAACAGTTCCGGTCAGTACCTGGAATGTTGTTGTTGAATTTTGATTTTGAACGGAGGTTGAACTGAATGTTATCGGATAAATATCAACCCCGACATTCAAATGATCGGCCAGCGTTGTTTCAGCTCCATATATGCCGCTGATCGAAAAAGTGCTCCCATTATTAAAACTGGTGAAGGATAAGCCCGCTCCGGCATGAGTCGGGACCGTCCCGCCGGTTAGGTTAAATACTCCCTTACCTCCTACTACAAATGTGCTGTTGGAAGCTCCGCCCTGGCTCTGGTTCTGGAAAAACAAACCAACAGTCCCGGAGAAAGCGTCTGACATAAACTTGAGAGCGGCCAGGCCGTTGTCGATACCCATACCAATCTTCATTCCACTTGAAGATTCAGAAAAACTAACCGCACTTTTTTTAGCCGCAAATGAAACTGAAGATAACATTGAGATAACCAAAAGAACCAATAATACTTTCTTCATTACTCCAGCACTCCTTTTTCTTATTTTTTTTACCCTTAAATTTAAATAACCTCCTGTTGCACCTCCTTACTTGCCTCGGATCAAATTGGAAACAAAATCCGCCATAATATCTTTACAGCCGAGGCCAAAAGCAATAGCCACCGCCAATCCAACCGCTCCTATTATAACTCCAATGCTTGGCACTAAAAGCGAAGGTCCTATGCCAAGCTGTTCCAGTGCCAGAAGAAAAGCAAAAATGACCGCGGCGTATTGGATCAACCTAGAAATCGTTTTTGCGCCGGCTAAGCCAAGGTTAATGCTTATAAAATAAATAATATTACTAACCAGTATGGCAAGAAAAGTGCCCAGCGATAAGGTAATTGCCGCCAGAATAATTATGCCTATAAAGGAAATTATTCTCTCTAAAGCGGCTTCAACAGGAATATTAGCTTGAGCTGCTATACCC
>Ga0315291_10006191_pt1 | contig 14881 bp, 9 predicted proteins | sample YL17G12_20_MG_FD_203070 | JGI IMG/M metagenome (GOLD analysis project Ga0315291, IMG submission 203070) | Sediment microbial communities from Yellowstone Lake, YNP, Wyoming, USA - YL17G12_20 | ecosystem: Environmental > Aquatic > Freshwater > Lake > Sediment | place: USA: Wyoming | collected...
GATCGCAGGGACGGGCAGCGGCCGGGCATCAAGAACTGGGAGCTGAAATCCGCGAATCGGGAATTGCGCGGCCTGCCGTTGGGAGCTCAGTATGACGAGTACCCCGCCGTTGCGGGAGAGCAGGATTGCGATAGCGGCGCTGTCCTCGACTTATCTACGAACGTGGACACGTCCGGGCGGCTGACCTGGAAGGTGCCGGACGGCAACTGGATGGTCATGCGGTTCGGCTACACGTTGCTGGGCTCCCGAACCAAATGCACCAGCCCCGCGGCCCAGGGATATGAGATCGATTTCCTCGATGCGGAGGCGATGGACAGACACTTTGCCCAGACCGGCGAAAAGCTGCTGGCCGATGCCGGCGCGCTGGCGGGCAAGACCCTGAAGTATTTCCACGTCGACAGCTACGAGTCCGGCGAGCCCACGTGGACCCCAAAGTTCCGCGAGGAGTTCCAGACCCGCCGGGGCTACGACCCCCTGCGGTATCTGCCCATCCTCGCCGGGAAAATCGTCGACAGTCGAGAGATATCCAACCGCTTCCTCTGGGACTACCGCCGGACGATCGGCGACCTGTTTGCGGAAAAATACTACGGCCGGCTCCGCGATCTCTCCCACCGTCACGGCATCGGGACCCATCCGGAATCGGGAGGACCCTTCTGGTCCCACATCGATGCTCTACAGTGCGAAGGCACGAATGATATCCCCATGGGCGAGTTCTGGAAGCGCATGCAGGAACCCGATGGGCCAATCTGGTGGGTGCAGGATTACAACATTTGCGACACGGTCAAGCAGGCGGCTTCCGCGGCGCACATCTACGGCAAACGCCTGTGCCAGGCGGAGGCGTTCACCTCCATGGGCCCCAACTGGGAAGAAGACCCGTTCATGCTCAAAGACATCGGCGACCGTGCGTTTTGTTCCGGGCTCACCCGCAACGTGCTGTGCTTCTATGTGCATCAGGGCCGCCTGGACATCAAACCCGGGTATCAATGGGAGGCGGCCGGCACGCACTTTGACCGCAACATCACGTGGTGGAACTACATTCACGCCTGGCTGACCTATCTATCCCGCTGCCAGTTCCTGCTGCAGCAGGGACTGTTCGTCGCGGACGTATGCTATTTCTATGGCGAGGACGTGCCCAACTTCGTACCGGCCAAGACGCACATGCAGCCACCGCTGCCGCCGGGCTACGACTGCGACACGATCAACGCCGAGGTCCTGCTGGGCCGCCTGAGCGTGAAGGATGGAAGGCTGGTACTGCCCGACGGCATGAGCTATCGACTGCTGGTGCTCCCGGAGCGACGAATGATGTCGCCGCGCGTGCTCCACAAGATCAAGGAACTGGTTGAGGCGGGCGCTACGGTCGTCGGGCCGAAGCCGCAACGTGCACCAGGATTGACCCGACTATCCGCGCTGTGATGCAGAAGTGCAGAGGCTGGCGGATGAGTTGTGGGGCTCGGTGAACGGCGAGTCCGTGAAGGAACGCAAAGTCGGCCAAGGAAGACTCATTTGGGGCAAGACGCTGCAGGAGATACTCCGAGAGGACAGGACCACGCCCGATTTCGAATATCCAGCCACGCCGAAGGACGCGAACCTGGACTACATTCACCGCACCTGTGAGGAAGCAGAGATCTACTTCGTCTCAAATCAGAAGAACCGTCCGGAGAAGGCGGACTGTCTATTTCGCGTCAGCGGCAAGCAACCGGAAATCTGGGATCCTGTAACCGGCGAGAGATGGCCGGCCGCGAACTTTCGACACGTTGAAGGACGCACCCTCGTGCCGCTGGAGTTTGCGCCGCGGCAGTCATGGTTTGTGGTATTCCGCAAATTCGCACCCTCCGGCCGGTCGGTCCCGCAAAACGACAGGCAATCCAACTTTCTGAGATTCACAACCGCCTGTGAGCTGACCGGCCCGTGGACCGTGGAGTTTGATCCGGCCTGGGGTGGGCCCGAGTCGGTCGTATTCGAGCGACTGGAGGACTGGACCAGGCGGACGGAAGAAGGAATCAGGTATTACTCGGGGACGGCGACCTACCGGAAAATGTTTGATCTGCCGCCATCACTGCGAGGTTCCGGAAAGCGACTCTACATCGACTTGGGCACAGTCAGAAACATCGCCCAGGTGCGCTTGAACGGCACAAGCTGCGGCGTGGTCTGGACAGCGCCCTGGCACGCGGAGATCTCCGGGCTGGTGCAACCGAAGGATAACAAGCTGGAGATCGATGTGGCAAATCTCTGGCCCAACCGCCTGATTGGCGACGCGCATCTACCGCCGGACAAGCAATTCACCGTGACCAACGTCAAGAAGTTCAAGAAAGACTCCCCGCTTCTGGAGTCGGGTCTGCTCGGACCGGTGACACTCACAGTGGCGGAATGAGGTTGTTCATTGCTGCTTTCCCAAGGCAGCGCACTTACGCCTGACGCACGACAAAGTACGGCTGGTTCGCCAGCGTCGCATCGAAGCCCGGATACAGCCACGCCTCGCCGGCTCCGTTACGCAGCTCGAAGTAGTACTCCAGCGGGTAGGGCGAGTTGCTGTACGCGCCGGGAATGGTCGCACTGTACCGACTCCCATGCACTTGCATGTCGGCCGTCTGGTAGGACTGCGCCTGGTGCACCTGCCGATAGTACAGGCGAACCGCGCTTACGGGCGGTTGCCGGCTTTGTAGCGTGAGTTCTACGGTCAGGGGCTGCCCCGGCCGGAATGAAGCGGGCGGCGTGTGCGAGACGCGAGCCACGGGCCGCCGGACGCCGTCCAGAACTACTTGGATAGCGTGAGCAACAACCGCCGGCGGTGCGCTACCTGTCTGCCCGGCTGGCGGGGGGACTTGGGCACGCTTCTCCATGTCCGCGATGTCCTCATCGATGGCCGTCAGGCGGTCCAGCCAGTGGCCTCGCAGTTGCTTCTCCAGCCCGAACGTGATGTCACGCACGTAGACACTCTGGGCCTGTGTCGCCATCTCGGCCCAAGCCTTTCGTGCCGTGCGGTAGGCTTTCAGAGCTTCTTCCAGCGCCCTCGGATCGGCGGTCCGATCGTAAATGGCGTAGAGCACACCCGCGCGAAGTTTGGCGGCAAAGAACCGCCCCAGCCCGCTCTGGATGGTCACATCCACCGCCAGCCGCCGGAATGCCGGCGACTCGCGCTCGGTGGCCTGCGTCTCGGCTTCACGCAAATGGCTCAGTGCCGCCTCGGCCAAGTCGTCCATCCATTGGGCAACTTCAACAGGGGAGTACTTCGCGGTGGACTCGCCCCGAATCAAGGCCTCGGCATAATCATCCACTCGAGCGAATAACTGCGGGTCCAGGGGACTGACCGTGCCGAACCGCTTGGGACTCGGCGTATCGCCGTAAGGATGCGGCCGCGAGGCATCGACGATCGGCATGTTGGTATAAATCTCCGGCCAGTAGTTGTTATTCGCGGCCGAGGGCGTGTGAGCGGTGGTGAAGAGAGGCAGGATGCGACTGGCGTGGGCCAGCGCCCCTTCGCATGCCACGGCAGCCGTGCCATATTCCTTGCGGAGGAACCGACGCCAGGTCTCGGGCTCCGCATCGGGGTTGTAGAGCAGCCGGCCCCAGAGCCGGTACCCATAAAGATACTTCTCGTCATCGCGCGCCGGGCGAAGCGAGGCATCGGCGTAAGCATCACGCCCGCCGGGCAAACCCGAGCCCTTACGCCCTTTGAAGGAGAGTGGCTCGAAGAGCTCCACCCCCCTGCTGCCGCAGAAGCTCGAAGCTCGCCCGTACGCCGCCGCCATGACCGGATCGCCCCAGAGCAGAAGCCGCTGCGTCCCGGGCCACATGCGATGCAGAACGCCGTAAGCGCGGTTCTCGGCCAGCAGGTCCCCATAGCCATAACGGAGGAAGCTGCGCGAGCCGGAGCTCATGGAGAAGAACCCCTCGTCCTTTCTGCCCTGCCGGGGCAGCTCCGTAGGACGAATGGCGGCCTGGTGATAGGGCAGGCCCATGTGCTCCGCCCAATACTTCGGCGAGATGCTGACGGGCATACCGGTGGCCAAGGCCAGGTCGATCATCGCCCGGTCCATTCCCTTGGCGTGCATGTCGATCTCGACCCGCCGGCCGCAACGTACGACGCCTTCGAAGACCGTCCTCCAAAACTCATAGCTGCCCTCCGCCACGCCGCTTTCGCCGTGGATGCGAAAGGTGACACCACTGATGGATGGGCAGGCCCTCAGCAAAGTCTCCAAGGCAGCTCGACAATAGGCGGCCTGCGTCTCGGGAGACAGGCCTTCGATAGTATAGTTCACGCCGGGGCTGTCCGTCCACTGGTAGGCGTGCGTCCAGATGCCGAGCTGAAAGTGCAGGCCGCGGCGCGCCGCCTCGTCGCTGATGAAGCGCAGCATCTCCAGATTGCGGTTCCGCTCGGCATCCGGCAATTCACGAACGCGCACGTCGTAGCCCGGGACCGAAATGAGGAAGGGATAGGCAAAGTGAAAGTACGTGTCCCGCAGACGCGACGTGAAATCGTAGCCCAGTCCCAGCGCCAAGGCAAAGCGGTTGAATCGCTGTGCGACGAGGATGGACAGGTACTGCTGCCAGAACGCCTTGTCGCCATACCAGCTCTTGTCCTCCACGTCGCTGGCAAACACCCGCATGATACTGCGGATCCGATTGGCCGGCTGCTCGACAACCGCCCGGCGCAGTTCGAAAGCCGCCAATGGCGGCGACGCACAATCGACCCGATCCGCCAGCTCCAGCATGGCATAGACCAAGCCCCGGACGTCGCTGCCGCAGGCCAGCAGGACTGCTCGGCCTGACAGCTTACCTGGGATCAAACCAAGTGACTCGGGGGAATCCGATACGGACACGCCGGCCCGAGAGAGCACCTCCTGTGCTATGGGTGTAGAAGCGCCGGCGGCAATGATGCACACGACCCCGGCAGGCAACTGGTCCGTCCGTTGCCTCACCTCACTGGCAATGCCCCCGGCCGACAGGGACGCACGCAGTTGCTCCACGCTCCACCGCGCCGGCTCGCTGGAGGCAATCGGATCCGCGGGATCACACAGGATGAACACACCGGAGGCATTGGCAGGCGTGGACTTGCCCGTGTCGAGACCGACGCCGGGATGATTGACTCCTCCACCACAGCCGGAGATTGCTCCTACCGCCGTGCACCCTGCGGCAAGGGCTGCTTGCCTGAGAAACTCCCTGCGACTTGGCTGATGTTTATTCATTGAATCCATACGCTCTTATGAAAAATGTGCTACCAGGAATTGGGTGGCAGCGGCAAGCGCCAGCTTGCCGATGGTTCGTCCATCCGCCAGCGGCAACGCCTTCGGCTTTGCCGCTGCCACCCGGACATTTTTATCCCCTTGTGGTCGGGCAAAGGTTCATAAAGGGCTCCTCGAATCAGGATTCCAACACCACGACTTCATGGTCGAGTACCGACGCAAGCTCGAATTGCATCCAGCCGTTTTCGGCGGCCGCAGCCCTGCTCTCGCCCGAGACCAGCATCTTCAGTGTTTTCGGCTGGACACCCTGCGGCAGGCGAATCCTCACCTTCAAGGGACCGACCGGTATCAACTCGTGCACCGGGGCCCGCCAGGTCCCGGCGCTGGTGAGATTCACCAGATGCAGGATCATCCGGCCGGGCTGCCGGTAGAGCTCGCAATCGATCAGGCCGCGGCCGCTCACCTCCAGCGGCAAGTTGCCCTGTGCGGCCCAGCGCACCAGGTTGGCCAGAAGGTCCCCGTGATCGGGCAGATTGTCGAGGGCGAATCGCCGGTCGATGTCCGCGGGCAGATAGGCCACGCAGCCGGGACCCGACTCGTTCAGAATCAGGCCGGGAATGTTGGTTCGCGCCTCACGCATCCACGCCGTTTCCGGCGGAAACATCGGGAACGACGGAATGAATGTCAGCAGCACCTTTGCCTTCTCATTCACAGTCAGCGGGTCCAGCGTGCCACCAAACGGCAGAATGTCGGTTTCGTCGAACCCGGCGAGCACGGGATGACGCTCGGCCGTGATGGGCGGCTCGTTACCGGCTTCCGGGCCGTAGACGCGGCCGCGCAGCTCCGGCGTCAGGCGCAGATAGGTGTGCCGGGTCTCGCTGATGCGCTTGCCGTCGGCATCGCGTTTAGGCCTGCCGCCCGTGACGCCGAAGAGATCGGCCAGGGCAAAGTCGGGGCGAGGGTCGCCCCACTCATTGTAGAGACTGGTCTGGCCCGTCGCAATCAATGCCCCACCACGCTCGACAAAACGACGTACGGCAGCGACTTGCGAATCGGACATCGCCGCCAGGTTCGGCAAAACGAGCACGGCAAGGCTCGGTCCCTCCCGCTCGACGTGGTCCACGTGCACCGGCAGATAAGGGATACGGGCACGGACCAGCGCCTGTGTGAAGCCGCGCCACGGCTGATCTACGAATTCCTCGGGATTGTCACGGCCGTAGAAGTCCGTATTTCGCTGCGACCACACCACCCCCACATTGGCGATGGGCCGGCGGTCGATGAGATACTGTTCGTTGGCCTTATGCCAGCGCAAGATGGGCTCGGCCGTGCGATACATCCGCCGGTCTTCGTGATACGCGCTGACATGATGCCACCAGGGCTGGATGCCGCCCGCGAAGCCGGCCAGCATCCACATCCGCGCCTCCGGCTCCGGCTTGCTGGCCAGCCGGAACGTCGGCCGGCCCATCTGATACATCGGCATGCTCTCGGGAATAAGCTTGTCCCAGCCCAACAGGCCATGGATGAGCTTGCCGGTCTGGGCGTTGTGCTGAAAACCTTCGTTGTCGCTGCGTGACTGGTGGTCCAGCATCACGATTTCCGTGCGCGCACAAATCTCCTTGTAGTCGCGAAAACTCCTGCTTTGGCCGCTGATACTGCCGCCGTTCATCCCGAGCCACAAGCAATCTGCTCCCCCCGCTGCCCTGGTCACGCGGTTATTCAAATCCCAGATCTCCAGCCGGCGTGCGTAGCTCCACTGAATCCACGCGCGAAAGACCGGATCGCTCCAATCGTGTCCCTTCGGCAGCGGCTGGCCCGTTCGCTCGCGGAACCGCCGGGCGCAATGCTCGCAATAACAGATGCTGCCCCGATCCAGGCCGCTCCAACTGTTATCGGTGATGCCTTCGGGACGCGACCGCTGGATGATTTCGCGCAGGACGTCCGGCAGGTACTCCTCATAATAGGGACTATTGATGCATGATACGTAGAGCGCGCCGGCCTTATAGGGCTTGCCGCCGGCATCCACGGCGAACCAGTCGGGATGGGCCTGGTAGAAGGCTTCGTGGGCGCGGTTGGAATCCATGCGGGCCAGTACCGCCAGGCCATCCTCGTGGGCCGCACCGGCCAGCTCGCCGTAAAGGTCGCGGTCCCCGAGCGCGGGCGGACGGTAATGTAGAGGGAATTTGCTCGGGTAATACGCAAAGATGCCGCCGGCGTTGATGATGACCCCCTGAATCTGCGTCCGCTTCCAATGCTGCCGCCACCAGCCAATGTCGTAACGAGCCGGGTCGATCTCCGCGATGTTCGTCTGCGCCCAGCGGTACGTGCGCCGATACCAGGGAATCTTGGCGGCGGAATCGCCCTTATTCTCGTCCCCGCGGGCAGACGAGATTCCGTGTGCGGCCGCCACGGTCGTGACCACACCCAGTTGCTTCAGGAACTCGCGGCGAGTCTCACCGGAACGAGGAATCGAAGGTTTCATCAAGGCGCACCTATTACTCAATCTGTTTCTCAGGCGACGCCATCCGCCAGGAAGTAATTGTCGTGTCCCGGCACGATGATGTCGGCCAGGGCACTCGCGTCCACGGCCAGGCCGGCGAGCAGCGCATGACCGGCCCGGGATAGAAAGGCGCCGCGCGTGAAAAGGTTTGACCTCGTACAACCAATATCCTTGCCGTGCTTCTCGTTCATGGCACCCATCGGTTGATAGGCATGGCTGGTGCGAGCCGCAGGCACCGCCGCTCTCAGCCCATGACCTTTTCCAGCTCCTGTCGTTCCGCAACGGTCATCGGCTTGGCCTCTTTCACGACCGCGAAGTTCGCTTTCAACTGGTCGATAGACGCCACGCCGATCACGGCGACGGAGATGGGCAGACCCAGTGTGTAGCGAATCAGCGACGAAGCGTCCACCTGATGGGAAGTCTCATCGTGGTAGGTTTGCAGGACCTTTTTGAAGGGGTTGCCGGCGACGAGGCAGCCGTTGCCGCCGCCCATGACCTTCATGGCGATGACGCCCATCTGCTTACGGTTTGCGGCGGGCAGCAGCTCCTCGCGGAACGGATGGCGACGGCTGACGGGATTGAGCGTCGTCAGCAGCGTGTCGAATTCATACATCTCGATGGCGCGGCGCAGCATCTCGGCGTTGTCGTGGCCCGTGACACCGATGAAGCGGGTCACCTTCTGCTCGCGCAGCTTGTGCAATGCCGTCAGAACCCCGTCAGGCTTGCCCCACGCCGGCGTGTCCTCCCGGGCGGACACGCCGTGAATCTGCAGCAGGTCCAGATGGTCCGTGCGCAGCCGCTTGAGGCTCTGCTCGACGCTGCGCATGGTGCCGTCGTACGAGCGATCGCCGGTCTTGCACGCCAGAAAGACCTCTTTGCGACGGCGGGCAAGCACCTGCCCGTAGTTGGTCTCCGACTGTCCGTTGTTATAGCTCGGCGCGGTGTCGAAATAGGTGATGCCCAGGTCGAGCGCCGCCTCGGCGATAGCCGCCGGATCGTGATTCTCCGAGGGCGGCAACTGCATGCCGATGACACCGCCGAGAGCGAGAATGCTCACCTCCACGCCGGTCTTGCCCAGCAGGTGTCGCGGAATCGTCTGTTGCCCCGTGGTTGTCGAACCGCCTCGCTTCTGTGCCGCGGTCACGTGGGACCTGAGCCCCACGGCTGCCACGACCGCCGCCGCTTTGATGAATTCGCGTCGTCTCATACCGTCTCCATGATGTCACAGTATCTGATTTCCCGCACGATACCCACGATCCACGCAGTCGTCAAGTGCTCGCAATACATCCTGCAGGCTATGGACACGCACCCAGCGTGAATCGTTTCCTTTGCTCTCCACTCATCTTCCCTCTACCCGCGGACTGCTTTCCCCCAGGCTCGTTACTGGCCACACGCGCGGAATTCCGGTCCCTTCGTCCTTGGTTCAGATACATGGCCATCGGACTTGTTGTCCTATTATCGCTCGGGAAAGCGGCTTCTTTGTGCTTGACAAGGGTTTCTGGGAGGGACAATTCGACCGAAATGGGCGCGCGTAGTGACATTTTGGTGACATGGAACTCGCGAGATCTGAAAGGTATCGCTGTTGTTCGGGAATGCACTACTCGCCAGAACTTGCCCAATGGGACGAAGACGGAAGTCGGACGGGGATGTCTTGGGATTTGGTGTGGGGGCCGAGGGTGGTGGGGTAGAGCACTCGGGACGGCTATCATCTTTGACGTCGTGCGGGAGAACATCATCTATCGGGAAATGATCCACGACGGGACCAATGCCTGGCAACAAGGGCAGGATGCTCGCAAAGGGCAGACACAGCTCTGATAATGGTAGGATTCACATACATCCTTCAATCGGAGAGCGCTATTCCATCAAGGTCTTGCATCGCAGAACCTTGGGATCCTCGACTTTCGGCTACCGACACCCTCAGCGTTCCGCGTGCCGGTCCGAGACTCATCCCCTTACTTTCTTTCAAGCCATGCCGGCCTGGCTATGGCCGTGGGTCCCGTGCCCGCACACAGCCCCTTCACTTCTTCTTCACTCAACGCGTAGCTATATACGCGGACATCGTCAACCAATCCACGCCAATGGCGCCAGTCGTCTCCTGCATTGGCTCCGATCAAGACGTCATCTTCCGTGGCGTTCAGTGTGCCAGATCCCTCGACGGATGCATCCAAAGCCCCATCCACATAGAGGCGCACGTACGTACCATCGTATACACCCGCCAGATGATGCCATCTCCCGTCGTCGACCGGGGTCCTGCCAAGGACATTTCCCCACACGGTATCTGGGACCTGTACGCCGGTGCACGCGAAGTCGATGCTCCTGGTATTACGATCGCGTATCACGCGCCAAGCGAAATTGCCTTTGGCGATGATGGCCTGCCAGGGCTTGTCAAACTCCGCGACCTTGATCCAACAGGAAACGGTGATCTGAGCCCTAATATCGAACTCCGGGACATCTTTGATGGTGACGTAGTCATGGATCCCATCGAAGGCCAAAGCGCCGCCCACATGGCCTGGCTGCCACTGCGGATTACCCGCCATCGTCCCGTGGTGACCGCGCCCCGACGAGTCGGTTGCGACTCGACTCTCCATGTCATCGAACTGCCACCAGCCGACCATATCACCCGTGGAGAAGCTCCATAGCGCACCTTCCCGGGCAGAGCCGTCGGATTGGATCGCATCGACCCGCCAGCAATACCAGCGGCGCGCCTCGAGCTCGGGCGAGCTAACCGTGTTGCCGCTGCGCACCTCATCCAGGAGAACAAGGCTTTGGGGATCGGGACCGAAGTACACTCGGTAAGCCACCGCCTCCGGCACCGATGCCCATCGAAGTGGAACCGTCGGCAACCGGCCAATATCTGATCCGTTGGCTGGATTCAGGGTGCCAAAATGCAGTGCCCCTTTGACCTTGCCGGGCGTCCAGGTGGCCCCATGCACGGTGCCGTGGTTCGACCCGACCGAATCGTGTGCCGTTGTTCCTGATGTCTCGTCGAAATGCCACCAGGCGATGGGGCTTGCCATGCCCGCAGGCAGGGTCGCATCATCGTCCGAATACAATTCCTGGATCTCTCTCGCCTCCAAGGCCCGATCATAGATCTGAACTTCATCGAGCTCTCCGCACAGGGGTTCGCCACCAGAGCCCAGTCCCACACCCTGTCCTCGTATGGACAGGCCGGTCGTTTCACACCTTCCCACCTGCACTCCGTCGAAGAAGAGCCGCATGGTATGACTATCGTAAGTCCCCGCGACATGATGGTAAGCCTCCGTGTCAAAGATACCATCGACGCAGATGTTGGACCATGTGTCGTCTGTCATCCTCATATAAAAATGCAGTTGCTTAAGGCCGTCGGCCCCATCGTAGCGCAGTACGGCCTTTTCGCCCTGCAAGGTGATGAATCGCTGAATCCGGTCAGGAGGCACCGCGTTCAGCTTGACCCACAGGACCATACTGAACTTCTGGAGATCGTCTATACCGTTGCCAGGGCCGTCTACCCAGACACCAGCATCGGATTGGGGTGGCGCCGCCTTCTGGCTATCCCTCGCTTGCCCCGCCTCGGCTGTCTCGTCGCCACGCACATTGGGATCGCTCAGGCTTCTAATCTCTTGAGGAGCAAAGTGCAGTGCCCCACTGGCCTTGCCGGGCGTCCAAGTGGCCCCATGTATATATGTAGTATGGTTCGACCCAACGCAGTCGTATGCTACTGTTCCCGACATTTCGTCGAGGTGCCACCAGGCGAGGGGGCCTGTCAGGCCGGCAGGCATGGTGATACCATCGCTCGAATACAGTTCCTGAATCTCGTTCGCATCCAGGGCGCGGTCGTAAATCTGAACTTCATCAAGGTCTCCGTACAGGATATCGGAGGGAGAGCCCAATTCCACGCAGCCTCCACGTATGGACCGGCCGGTCGTTTCACAACTTCCCACTGGCACGCCGTCAAAGAACAGCCGCATGGTCCCCCCGTCGAAGGTGCCGACGATATGGTGAAAAGCACCGACGCTCAGCAGCCCATCGACGTGAATACTGCCCCAGTTGTCGTCGCCGCTCATCTTCATGTAGAACTGGAGTTGTTGAGGACCGGCGCTTCCATCGTAGCGCAACACGGCCTTCTCGCCCATCAGCGTGAGAAATCGCTGGATGCTGAGTGGAGGCATCGCGTTCAACTTCACCCATAGGGCGAGAGTGAACTTCTGAAGATCCTCGATGCCATTTGCAGGGGCAACCACTTGAGCGCCGGAATCGGCTGGAGGCGATTTCGTCTCCGCACCACCGGCGGATTGCAGAATCTCGCTCGTTTCACCGCCACGCACCCGGGAGTCGCTCAGGCTTTTGACCTCTTGAGAAGCAAAGTGCAGTGCCCCGCCGAACTTGCCGGGCGTCCAGGTGGCCCCGTGCACGGTCATGTGGTTCGACCCGACAGAATCGCGTGCCATTGCTCCTGATGTTTCATCGAGATGCCACCAGGCGACAGGTCCTGCCATACCCGCAGGCAGGTCCGCGCCGCCCGCATACAATTCCTCGATCTCTCGCGCATTCAAGGCGTGCTTGTAGATTTGGACCTCATCCAGCAAACCATGGAAGGGGTACGCGCCGCCACTGAGCATTACCTTTTCTGCGCCCGCGGCCAGACCGCTCGTTCTACATGTGTCTACCGGCACGCCATCGAAGAATAGTCGCATCATGTGCCCATCATAAGTCGCGACGATGTGGTGAAAAGCCTCTGCGTCAAGCAGTCCGTTGCGGCGAATGTCGTACCATTTGCCGTCGGTCGTGAGCATGAGAAAACCAAGGCTTCGAGGATCGCTGGACCCGTCACAGTACAACATAAACTTTTTTACCCAGGTTCACAATTCGCTGGCTGTTGCCGGGGGACAGCGGATCCAGTTTGGCCCATAGGGCTACACTAAACTGTTCTGCGTCACTGATCCCAACTGCCGGGGCCTCGGCAAAGTCGCCGGTGAAACTGGCGGGCCCGCGCCACGGGCCCAGTGCCGTCTTGGGTGGTGCAGGTGTCGTCGCCGGATCGACGCGTGCCAAGAGGGCTATCTCCCAGGGAGCCAACGCACGGCCGTACACCCGGACCTCGTCGAGCAGGCCATCCAGCGAGTAACCGAACAACACCCCTTCCTCTGTCCGGAGCGGTCCTGTCCTCTCGCACTTCCCGACCTCGGCGCCGTCGAGATATAAACGCATCATATGGCCATCATAGGTTCCGGCCACATGATGGAACACTCTCTCCTGTAGCACCTCGCGGGCCCAAATGTGATGCAACAGGCCATCGGGACCGGGACTCCGGATGTAGTAGTGGAGGCAACGAGGACTAATTGGGCCGTCATACCGCAGTACAGCTTTCTCAGGGTCCAACGCCACAAACACACAGATTCTCCCCACCGGCATGGATTCGAGTTTGACCCAGCAGGCTACGGTGAACTGCTGGAGATCGCGGAGGCCGATGGACGGGGCGAGCATGGATTCGCGACGTCCGTCAAAAGAAAACGCCCAGCCCACCCTGCCCGGCGCAAACTTCATGTCGGCCGCCGGGGTGCCGTGATTCGGCCCCACGGCGTCCTGGGCGTTTCCGTCGCCAGGCCAATAGCTGACCAATCCCGGCAATGCCGTAGTGGTTGCCCAATCTAACTGTCCCGGATCCGGCGTCTGATTGGATTGGTAGGCCTCAGCAAGAACGCATCGGGCGCCCTCGAGGCAGGCGGCAAACCTTGGGGTCGCTGGGGCAAGGGATTGCAGAGTCTCGAGCTCTTGGGCGGCGCTGTCCAGATGGCCTGTGCTTATCGCCTGCCAGAAGTTGGTGAATTGGCTGTTCTCACCACTTAGCAGCCTTTCCGCATCCCACCAGTGTTTCTGGCCGTACAAGTGCCTGCCTTGCCTCACCTCCTCGCGTAGACGGGCGAGAATGGTCTCGGCGTCATCGTAGCGACCCAAATGACACAGGGCCTGGCTCAAGAGCGACTTCGCTCAAAGGTGAGTCCTCTCCCAAGACTTCTCGGCGAAGCTGATCCGCTGTGCTCAACGCCAGAATGGAATCCTCATATTGACCTCGGCGATACTGATCCGTGCCGAAGACAGACAGCTTGCGCAGGTGCTCCTCAGCCTGAGTCGGTGTGCGCGTCACGAGATTCCTGCATCGTTCGCATCGAGAGCGGACGTAGTCTCCCCACGTACTGGCAGGGGCCAGAGACTCGTACGTGGGAAGGTTCGGGTCAAGTCTGGCCAGCCATATCTCATCGCCGTAAGGCTGAGCGACCAGGATACTCATCCAGGATTTGTCGGGGGACCAGACGCCGCGCTGAGCGGGACTGGCGAGGACCAGCCGGGCGTCTCGACGTTTGACGTCGAGGATCCACAGGCCCGAATCACCAGCGGCCAAGCTCAGTTCCTTTCCATCCGGTGACCAGTCCGCCAGGAATCCGTCTTGACACCCTGGCTTGAACTATTGTTCTGACACGGGCGTCCGTGTGGACAGTCCGAGAATACGCAACGCGCGGCCCTCTTGATAGGCCACGTATCGGCCATCGCTGGAAACCAGCGGGTGCCAATCGGCGCACGGCATGAGGACTTCGGGCTTGGCGTTGGGATCTGAGACATCGATTCGGCACAAAGCCCCATCAACCCGGGAGTGAAAGAAGATCCGTCGTGAATCGGGACCCCAGCGTGGCCACCCACCCAGAGCCAGACGCCTGGGCTCGCCCCCTTTTACCGGGACAAGCCAGACCTCTTCCGAGAGGCGATCAGAAGGTTCAGACTTGTTAGCAAAGGCGATCAGTTCCCCATCGGGAGACCACGCGGGGTCGTTGCCGTGAGGGACCAACATGCGTGTCTCCCCCGATTCCACCTCCAGAATCATAATTCCGCCCCAGTCAAAAATGCCGGGTACAGAGTCTATCATGGTGCCTATTTCAGACCGGGCGAAAGGAGAACGGGCGTACGCGAGCTGCTTTCCATCCGGGGACCAGCTCATATGTGGAGCCGCGAACGGCAGGACGCGAACCGCCTTCGAGGCCAGCGTATGATAGTCGTCAATGGCCTCCTGCATGGCGCTGAATGCCGGATCGGAGAGCATTGGCTCAGAGCCTGTGAAGGAATTGCATTCTGTTGTCTGATTCAGCATTGAGCGTGCTGGACGAATGGTGGGAGAGCGGTATCAGAGAGGTCATGAGCACGGAAGAGACCATTCCGCCCTCGTCACGGA
>Ga0315291_10006194_pt1 | contig 14876 bp, 9 predicted proteins | sample YL17G12_20_MG_FD_203070 | JGI IMG/M metagenome (GOLD analysis project Ga0315291, IMG submission 203070) | Sediment microbial communities from Yellowstone Lake, YNP, Wyoming, USA - YL17G12_20 | ecosystem: Environmental > Aquatic > Freshwater > Lake > Sediment | place: USA: Wyoming | collected...
TCAACCAGAAGATTTGAAGTAGATGGGAGATTTAGAACTTATTCAAAATATCTATTGGCGGCACTGTATATGTTAATTTTCGGCCCCATAAAATCAGATATTTTTAAATACAGACTTAATAGTTTTAAAAATAAGAAAAAAAGAAGCGAATAAAGTTCTAATCCCACCCGCGGAGCCACGCTAAGCGTGGCTAACCCCCGCTCAGCGGGGGAGCCACGATTTTCCGCCTATTTATTCAGGCGGTTTTTTGGTAGAATTAGGTAATGTCTATAAAATCAATACCAATTTCAGTAAAAGTTTTTTTCTTAACGCTTGGAGTTGGAATAACTCTTTTTATTATTTTACCAAAAGATAGTTGTGGGAATGTGTGTGGTGCAGGTAGTATAATTCCTCTTTTAATATTATCGTTGATGGCCTTGATAATTCTTTCCGCATTTATAATGTCAATTATATATTGGTTAAAGAAAAAGGTTTCTACATTAACTTTTATTGGTATTTTTATTTTTTTTATATTTTCAATTTTCGTAATTTTGGTGGTGAGTGTTACTTTTTCGGGAGGTCGTTGTTTGGCTCATTGGGCACGAACACTATCTGACATGAAGCAATTAAACACGGCTCAAGAACTATTTTACCTTGATAATAATAGATATGCTGATACCCAAGAGGAAATTATAGATGCTGGTATTGTTGATAATATAAGATTTAAAAATTGGTTTACAGCTAAAGAGCTTACTGATAAAGACGGAGAGGGAATAGAGGGAGGAGATAACGATTCACATACTTGGTCAGCAACAACTTATATTTCATACAAGGAGATAGATAAATGGTGTAGAGTAGTGAATGAAGGATATTGGTACACCTGTAATCAAAATGGTTGTCAAAAAGAGGAGACGAAAAACATACAAAAATCAGTTGCCTGTACGGAGGAGGCGAAAATTTGTCCTGATGGTTCTGCGGTTGGTCGCACTGGTCCCAATTGCGAATTTGCAGAATGTCCGACAGTGAATATAGACGAAACTGCCGATTGGCAGACCACCGAAGTTATTAAATATATTTCCACAGAGATTCCTTCTGAAATAAAAGAGGGGCATTGTTGGGTAAACTCTATATCTGCTCCCAGAAAAGGCGCTTGGCGATGTATGATAGAAAGTAGTATTTCTGACCCCTGTTTCGTTATCAATGGAAGCGAAGATTTAGTTTGTGATTTTGATCCAATTACGGGGGATAAGGGTTTTTTGCTAAAACTTACCGAACCTCTTCCAGAAGATACTGCTACGGATTATTATGGTCAAGGGTGGGGATGGTTAATTCAACTTGAAGACGGAATTACTTGTAGATTTATAACTGGAGCAACGGGCGGTATAAATAATGAAAGAATAAATTATTATTGTAGCGATGATTCTTTTGTCATAGGCGATTTGGAGGTAGGAACGATTTGGAAAGCGAAGAAAGTTGATAATCCGCAAACTAAATCAATCGAAGTGGTTTCAATAAAAAAAGTTTGGCAATAAAGATATTCAAACTTAGATATTTATAAATCAGGTTCTAACCCTAAGTAGTAGTCCCGCTGCGAGCGGGACACTACGGGGCTTCGCATCGTTCACTAGACCACCCTTCGATAAACTCAGGGTAAACTCTGTCAAAAACCAAAGAATCGCCCTATACCTTACAGGTCGGGCGGTTTTTTGGTCCTCCTTCGCATAAAGCTACGGACGGACAAAGTCCTCCTTCGCTTGCGAGCTTCGGACGGACGCAGTAGAATAATTTAACATGCCATTTATTACTCAAGGTAAAACTAATTGGAAGTTTCTATTAATTGTTATTTTTTTAGCTATTATACTTGGCGGGGGAGCCTTGTGGTATACAAAAAAACAAAACCTTTATTATAATCCTCTTCAAATCAAAGAAGCAGAAAATAATATTAAAAAAGTTCAAATACCAGAAAAAACCGTTGTTCCATTGGGCAGTTTCACCAGCATGGAAGATGCTATTATTTATTATTTGAATCAGAATCCAAATAATAAAGATTTTTTATATTCATTAACCATTGAAATGCCTGTCAATCCTGAAAAAGAGATTTATAAACCCGTCGAAGAAAAGTTAGTTAAATGGATGGAAAAAGCTGATTTAAACAATGATGGCGTTGAAGAATTAGTAGTAATTTTTATTGATCCCTTGGAGGGCATGACTATATTTGGTTTTCCTTCTAAGTTTACTGTTCTCTCTGAAAAAGAGCAATCGTATAAAGTGATCTTTACTTCGGACTACGCTTCTTATTCCAGCTATTTTGTAAGAGATGTAAATAAAGACAATAAATTGGAGATAGTGCTAGTTGCGGATTGGTGTGGTGCTTCTACTTGTGGGAAGAATATAGTTGCAATCCAATTTGATGGTCAGGAATGGCGTAATTTGACGCCGAACGTGGGAATGGCGAGCGATGATATTCAATGGGTAGACCAAGATGGCGATGGTATGGAGGAGATTATCTTACATGGAGGTTTGGGAGGATCAGTAGGGGCTGGCTTGCAAAGAGAATACACTGACATATATGCTTATCGTGACGGGAAGTACCATCTTATCAAAACCATAGGAGATCCTAGCACCAACATTTACTACTTGATGTTGGATGCTAATAAATCATTAAGAGAAGATAATTTAACTGACGCTTTAAAGCTAGCAACTCAAGCCCTCCAAAATCCTAATTCTGGTGTATCGTCCGATGAATATAGTTATATAAACGAACGAGACCAAGTAAGAATTCTTTCTTACGTCGCTATAGAAGTAATGTTAACTTACCTTAAACGATCACCATCTAATTTGAACTCTGTTGATTCTCTTCTACAAGATATAAAACAAAAATACGATAAGCTTGATAACCCATATATTAATGCCGCACAAGTGTTACGGGATATGTATGTTAATACACAAGATGTAGTTAAAGCTTGCCAAGCAATGGAAAATGAAATTTTGAAAGTTGGTGAAAACGCTGAATTTCTTCACTGGTATGGTTATAACACAGAAAAACTAGACTTAAAAAATCTTTGTCCCTAGTCTATTAACGAACATAAATCTAGTTATTTTGCGTTACTAAAACAGGTTCGAACCCCAGGGTAGTACACTTCGACGAGCTCAGTGACTACGGGGCTTTGCATCCCTCCTTTGTCAAGACTACGGACGGACAAGCGTCCAGTCAAAGGAGCCTCGAATTCCGCCTATTTATTTGGGCGGTTTTTTGGTAGAATGAGTTAATATAAAGAATTTATAAAATTACGAAAATGAAAAAATGGATTATAAAAACAATAGTAGGGATTTTAATATCTTTAACGATAATTTTTGCCGCATTTGTAATTGTTGTCATTAGTCTAAGTGGGGCTAGAAAGCCCGCTATTTACCTTTATCCAGAAGAAGATTCAACAGTAAGCATAAGGCTAGGAATAAAAGGCTGGATTACAAAAACAATTCCTTCTTATGACAAAGGCTGGAATGTTTCAGTAAGTAAAGATGGTTTAATTGAAGGAGAATACGATTATTTATTCTATGAAGCAAAGTTGTTGAAGACAGATTTCCCGAAAACTGGGTGGGTAGTCAAATATGAAGATTTAAGTGTTTGGTTCGATTTAAATTTGATTAAGCTGGGGCTTAATGAAAAGGAAAAAAATCAATTTAAAGAATATTGGATGGGAGCATTACCTAAATCTGCCTATTACGAAATAAAACTGGCTGATGAAAATTATTTGAATACCAATATGGCCCTAGATATATTGCCAAAACCAGACACTGTTATAAGGCTTCTTTTCAAATTTAAACCTCTAAAAAAAGAAGTTGTTATTCCTCAACCTGATATAATAACACCTAATCGAAGTGGATTTACTGTTGTTGAGTGGGGAGGAATTCTTGATAAATAAAATTAATTAGAAATTATATGGAACAAAATACTGAACAAAAAAACCTCGGAAGAGATGACTTTATGCCTAAAAAATTGAAGTTTACAGTTTTTGGTTTTTTTTGGATAATTTTCGCCCTCCTCGTCATTTTAATAATAAAAGTTGATATTAGAGCTATATTACTGATTTTATTTTTTGCTGTTACCGCATTTGCTGTTTGGTCTGGTGGAATTACAATTAAAATGATTGAAGTAAAAGTTTTCTGGAAACGTTTTTTCTTGGGAATTTTATTATTTATCTCCTCGGTTTTAATATTTGGATTTATTATCGAGTCTAACAGTCCATCGACGTCAGCAAGAGATCCAAGAATTATATCCGATCTGGCTCAACTCCGAACTCAAGCCGAATTGAGTAACGAAGAATATGGATCCTATGTAAAGGTTGATTGTAGTATGAGTACTGATGCAACTACTCTTTGTACTGATATTTCTAAACAGTTAGGTTCCACTTTCCCAACTGATGCGCCAGTTTTTGCTACTACCATCACTGGCGATAACTATTGCGCTTACGCTAGATTGAAAACCAAGTTTGGAGGACAGCAAGATTATTATTGTATTACAAGAACCATGAGTTGTAAAAGCATTAATACCAACACCGCCTGTGTTCCTGGAGCGACTCCATTAGTTGGTTGTGGTGCTTGTAGATAGAAATTCGTTCGTGCCTCACAAAAGAACGGTTTTTTTATTTCCAACAGGTTCGAACCCCAAGTAGTACACTTCGACAAGCTCAGTGACTACGGGGTTTCGCATCCCTCCTTCGTCTCCTCCTTCATTAAAATTACGGAAGGGCAAAGGAGCCTCGAATTCCGCCTATTTTCCGTCAGCTGACGGATGGGCGGTTTTTTGTTTACACTGAGCTTGTCGAAGTGGTAAAATAATTTAACATGTCATTTATCACTCAAGGTAAAACCAATTGGAAGTTTCTGTTAATTGTGATTGCTTTAGTTGCGATTATTGGCGGAGGGATTTTGACATATCAATATTGGTGGTTACCAAAAGAAGAAATCAAACCATCAGAAATAAAACTACCAGAAAGGGAAGCCCCAAAAACAGAAACAACAAGAGATTGGTTAGATGATTTAATCACGGAGTATACTAATACAGACTTCCTAAAATATACTGATTACGAGTTTGGGTTTTCTTTTTACTATCCTAATTCATGGCAGTTATCTAGAGAAGAAGGTGATGTACTTTTACTTGGTGAAAGTACCGAAATAACAAAATATTCTGGTTTACGAGTAGAAGACAGTTCTGCAGTATTGGGCAACGTCGCTTATTATTATGATGAAAACACTAGGCAATGGATGGGAGATTATGATACAGATTCTCCAGATTTAGGTATTGGCGTTGAACCCGTTGAACCTATTTTTTATACCTTATCGGACTTTCCTGTGTTTGAGGGCGTGAGACGATGGAAGACAAATATTGTGGCGATTTCTGACGAAAAATTTTTAATTATTAATGAAGGTGGCGGTGGCTTCATAGCTCTTTTAGATCCATTTACTCAAACTATAACCGACCCTCACAAGAAAGTTGATGAGGAGATGGTTAGAGAATTATTTATAGAAGGACTTCGTAGATATAAAGATAGAACAAGAAATTGAGTAAAAATTTTGGTTAAACAGTTTCTACTACTGGTTTTTTGGTAGTACTTGATTTTTTTAAATTTCTATTATAAAAAGAAAATATGAATGGAGGAGGAGTTAATTTTACTCATAAAGCCCAAGAGGTTATATTGTCTGCCCAGGATTTAGCAAGAGAAAGAGGTCAGCAGCAAATTGATGCCCTGCACTTGCTTTTTGTTTTGCTCTCTCAGGAAGAAAGCGTGGTTTTGAATTTGCTTCAAAGAATTGGAGCTGATATTGAGGGATTAAAAAGAAAAACAAAAGTATCCTTAGAAAGAATTCCAATAATTGCTACTCCTCAAACTTTCGGCCAGTTTTATTTAACCCAGGATATGGCTAAGATTCTGGAACGGGCCAGGCAAGAGGCAATGAAAATGGGAGATGAATTTATTTCGGTTGAGCATTTGTTTCTGGCCCTTTTAGATACCGAAACTAAGGCCAAAGAAATTTTGGATAAAGCTACTTTTTTGCAGCCAGGTGGTGGTGTGACCGCTTTAGAATTAGGCAAGTTAGATTATGAAACAGTTTTGAAGCAATTAGTTCAGATTCGGGGAGGTCAAAGAATCACCGACCCCGAGCCAGAATCTAAATACCAGGTTATCGAAAAATATGCCCGAAATTTAACCAATTTGGCCAGACAAGGAAAATTAGATCCGGTCATTGGAAGAGAAAATGAAATTCGAAGATTGATGCAGATTTTGTCCCGGAGGACAAAAAATAATCCGGTTTTAATTGGTGAGGCAGGGGTTGGAAAAACAGCCATTGTTGAAGGTCTGGCTCAAAAAATTATTTCTGGTCAGATGCCGGAGAGTTTAAAAGATAAAGAAATTGTTGCTTTGGATTTGGGAGCAATCATAGCCGGAACTAAATATCGAGGAGAATTTGAAGACAGGGTTAAGGCCTTTATCAGGGAAATTAATCGGGCTGGCGGCAGATACCTTCTATTTATTGATGAACTGCATACTTTGGTTGGAGCTGGAGCGGCTGAAGGAGCAATTGACGCTTCAAATTTACTGAAGCCTGCTTTAGCTAAAGGTGAACTCCGGGCAATCGGCGCTACTACCTTAAAAGAATATCAAAAATATTTGGAAAGAGACCCTGCATTAGAAAGAAGATTTCAGCCAATTTATGTTTCAGAACCATCGATCGAAGACACGATTTCAATTTTAAGGGGAATAAAAGAGAAATATGAATTGCACCATGGGGTAAAGATAAAAGATTCGGCTTTGGTAGCCTGTGCTCAATTAGCAGCCAGATATATTACTGACAGATTTTTACCCGACAAAGCGGTTGATTTAATGGATGAGGCGATGAGCTCTCTGAGATTGGATATTGAATCAGAACCGCAAGAATTAGAGCAGTTTAAAAAAGAGATTCAGAAATTGGAAATTGAGCAGGAGGTTCTTAAAAAAGAAAAATCTCAAAGAAAAAGAGTAATCCCTCGCCAATTAGCCGATTTAAAAGAAAAGGCGAAAGTTATTGAGGTTAAATGGCAGTCGGAAAGGGAAACGATTAATAAAATCAGAAACCTTAAAAAAGAAATTGAAATTAGTCGCTTTGAGGCGGGGAAAGAACAGATTGCCGCTAATTTACAAAAGGTGGCCGAATTGAAGTACGGGAAAATCCCCCAACTTCTAAAAGAATTAAAAGCGGCCGAAAGAAAATTGGATCAATTTCAGAAATCTCGGCCAATTTTGAAAGAAGAAGTTTCAGAAGAAGATGTGGCTAAAGTGGTTTCCAAGTGGACAGGAATTCCGGTAATGAGATTGCTGGAAGAAGAGGCGAAGAAATTGGAAAAGATGGAGGAAATCGTTTCAAAAAGAGTGATAGGTCAAGAGGAAACAATCAAAGCAATTTCCAATGCTATACGCCGGGCAAGGGCGGGAATTTCTGAAGAGAATAGGCCCTTGGGCTCATTTATGTTTTTGGGGCCAACCGGAGTTGGAAAAACCGAAACTGCCCGGGCTTTAGCTGAATTTCTTTTTAATGATGAAAATGCCTTAGTCAAACTGGATATGTCAGAATATATGGAAGAACACACTGTTTCTAAAATGATAGGCTCTCCTCCCGGATACGTTGGTTACGAAGAGGGAGGCCAATTGACTGAAAAAATCAGACGAAGACCTTATAGCGTTATCTTGCTCGATGAGATTGAAAAAGCTCATCCAAAGGTTTTTAATATCTTACTTCAAATTTTAGAGGACGGCAGATTAACCGATGCCAAAGGCAGAACAGCTTCTTTTAAGAACGCCACTCTCATTATGACCTCAAATGTTGGTTCAGATATTATTGCCAAAGAATCTGCCCTGGGTTTTGTTGGAGGTGATGAGGAAAAAAGCCAGAGGGATGCCCTAAAAGAAAAGGTGATGGCTTCTTTAAAGGAGAATTTTCGGCCGGAATTTTTAAACCGAATTGATGAAATAATTATCTTTAATTATCTTGGAAAACCAGAAATTAAGAAAATCGTTGAGCTGGAGCTTTCGAAAGTTATGGAACGTCTGAGAGGTAAGAAAATTGAAATTAAAATTAGTGAGTCAGTTAAAGAAATTTTAGCTGAAAGGGGATTTGACCAAAATTTGGGAGCCCGACCTTTAAAAAGAGTGATTCAGAAATTAGTTTTAGACCCTTTGTCTTTGAAAATTGTTTCTGGAGAAATCAAAGAAGGGGAAAGGATTATTGTTGATATGGAAGAGGGAAAAATTATCTTTAGAACTCCAAAAGATTTAATTAAATCCCAGCCCAAAAGACCTTCCCCCGTTGTAAGCGGGGTTACGGAGGGCAAAGAAAAAATTTTAACAAGATAGAGATGCATTGATGATTAAAAAAATTTTAAAAATTACAGGTGTTTTTATTTTAGGTGTTTTTGGCGGAATTTTTGCAGACCAGATTTTGTGGCCCTATTTTATAGAAAGGCCACTTTTTTATCAATATCGGCTTGAACAACCCCCGATTTTTTTAACCGAAAAAAAGGAAATCACAATTCAAGAAAATGTTGCCATAACCGATGCCGTTGAAAAAGTGGGGAAAGTCATAGTCGGAGTCAGTACAAAAACGAAAACCGGCGAAACTTTAGAAGGTTCAGGATTAATTTTAACCGCCGATGGCTTAGCAGTTACTTTAGCTGAATTGGTTTCCAAGAGCTCTACTTCCAGCATTTTTGTTGACGGGAAATTGGTCTCATTTCAAATTTTAAAAAGGGATTTAAAAGAGAATTTAGCCTTAATAAAATTTGATGAAAGTAATTTGTCAACCTGTAGTTTTGCTGATTTGGGAAAAATAAAATTAGGAGAAAGGGTTTTTCTGGTTGGAACGATTTTTAAAAAAACTGGTTTAGGGAAAATTGTTAATGAAGGAATTATTAAAACGTTTGACGAAAATTCCATTCAAACCAATATTTTAGAAGAAGATAATTTAGCCGGTAGCTCCCTGTTTGATATTGAGGGAAATGTTCTGGGAATAAACGTAATTGATAAAGAAGGGCGGGTTTCTGCCATTCCCATTTCCAAAATCAAATCCTTCGCCGGACTATAGATTTTGAAGCATTGATTTAAAAAAATAATTTCAAGCCCAAAAGCTTGATTTTTTTTATTAATATGGTATATTTTAAAACACAAATAAAAAGGAGGTATATATAATAAGTGAAAGAGTTATTGATCTGTATTCTGCTCATTCTGTTCTTATTGGGAATATATGTCCACAAATTGGCGACCGGAAAAAATATAATATCCGGTCTCAGTGATCTTATGGGGCCAGTAAAAGAAGACTGGATTGATGGGGTTGCTGAGGGGATAAAAGCAGTGTTGCCAGAAAGCAACTCATAAAAAGGAGGAAAGTACCTTGAGTTTGAAAAAACTGAACAGAAAGAAGATTCAGGGAGAAATTCTGGAAAGAGGACTGGTGGTTCTGATGCTTGTTGGATTCTGTATTATTGTAATTGGGGTCTTCATGGTCAGCTGTTTCATTTATTATTTTCTTGGGAAAATAATAGAATTGGTGACCAGACGAAAAATCACCTTCATGGAGCCATCAATTTCATATGCAGCTGCAGCTATAGCTACATCTATAAAGGCAATAATTTCCGTCATTCGCGGCACTTCTTCCCCAATAAGAATCAGTACGAACTAGGTTAAGCGTCAAAGCGCCAAAGCACTTTATGGGGGACATCATCTACGATGCCCCCTTTTTTATTTGACTCAAACCTGATTGATTTCGTAAATCAATCATTAAAAAATAAACGAGGAAAGGCGGGTTTATTCTAAAATTAATCCTTTCATTTCCGTTAAATCCATTTCTTTCAACCAGTTCATAATTTCTTTTCTGTAATTTTCAGATCCACCCCAAAAAGTTAAAAGGAATTCCCTCTGCGTCACAGACGGAAAATTCTTTTGTCCAATGTAATCTAAATGACTCGACCAGCGATACGATTCTAAAAATTTTATAGCTTTTTGATAATTTTTAATTTTTCCTACTCTCCAGTCTGATTCCACCAAATCAAAGGGGTTTAAATGAATATAATATGGCAAATGAACGAAATGACTCTCTTTATTGACTAAGACTGCTTTGTATCTTCCCTGGAATAGTGCCCCTGTTCTTTCATATTTTTGGTTAAAATAATTAGCATAGCCAACGCTTAATTTCCGCATAAAATTCGTTATACCATTGTCTTTCTTTTGTCTCATTAGTAAATGAAAATGATTAGGCATGAGGCAAAACGCTAAAATTTCAACGATTAATCCGCGCGGTTTAATTGTTCGATTTCGTAAATCAATCAATTGGCTTTTTTCAAAGGAACGACCCAGATTAAACGCTGGTCTCACGTCGTTAAATTCAAATAAGTTATGAATGAAACGAAAATAATCTTTATCAGTTAAGAATATTTTTCTTTTATCTACTCCGCGATTAAGAATATGGAAAATTTCTCCGGTAACTAAATCTCTTTTGTGTATAGTTTTCATAAAATTTCATAAAATAAACTAATTGGTAAATTTTATCATGTTCGATTTCGTAAATCAATCATATTTGAGTTTTCCACTTGCGGTATTTTCTGGAAATTTGTATTATTGAAAAAAATGCGGAAAAAAATTATTATTTCAGTTATCATTGTTTTAATCCTCGTGGCCGGAGGATTTTTTTGGTGGCGGCAGAATCGGGAGATAAAAGGAAACCCAGATGACTATGTAATTAAAGAAACCGAAGAAGGAAAAATAGTTGAAAATAAAAAAGCAGGATTAACTGTAAAAGTACCGGAGGGATGGGAAGCGAAAAAAATGGAAGTTGAGGAAGGATTAATGACTTTTTTTCCTTTGGGTATTGAAGTGGAGATGCGAAAAGAAAAAATAGTTCTTCCTCTAAAAAAAGGATGCCTCATTCGAACTACTGTTGTGTACAGAAAAGGAGATTTTGATCAGATAAAAAGAGAAACAAAAATGGACCACCTTTTAATGGGGAATGTAAAATATGATGAATTTGAAGAAATTACGATAAATAATTATTATGCCGTAAAGAATACTTTTGAATTCGAGAAATTGGGATTGGGTATAAGTAGCTATATTCCTATAAAAAATAAAGTTTATGGTTTTCATTTAGTTTGGGCCTCCGATGAGAAAGATAGGTGTATCCAAGAATTCAATAAATTTTTAGAAACAGCTTTAATCCAATAGTTCTTTAATAAATCCCATTAGAAAAACTTTCTAACGGGGCAAGTAAAGCGAACCTCGGCTAAAGAGAGGTAAAGTTCTTTTAAAACCGAGTCCCATTACATGGGACGAAGGTGAAGAAGAAAATAAAGTTCTCTTCGCCTTTAAAATAACAATTTAATATGGAGTGATATCTTATCATTTGTATGGAAAATTTTCTAAAAACTAAGCGATTTTTTAATATTTTTCTGCTAATTTCTTTAGCGGCTTTTTTGGTTTTGCCTGAAATTTGTACAGCAGAAGATTTTGAAAATATTACTTTGGAGGAAATTGAAAAATATCTTCAATTACCGGCTAACGAAGTTGAAGATTTAATTCGTTCTTTAATTAATCTATTCCATTCCGAATGGATAAGCTCATTTGACTACGCAACAGCCGAAGAAAGCGCTGTGGTTATAATTATGAAAAAAGTAGCACAAGTTCAGGCCTTAAATCATCTTTTAATTGATGTCCCGATAGAAGTGACCGGCGCAATAGTCAAAAATGCCGTAGAAATAGTTCGTTTGGTTTCGGTTCAGGATGTCTCTATGGTTTTAGATAAATTTGAAAAAGAAAGCGTTCAACGAGCGGTTGATTATGGAATGAACTTTTTGCTTCAAGAAAAAATTAGAATGACGCCCGGGGCAATAGAGTTTAAATACACCACACGTAAAGGAGAAATAAAAACAGTTATTTTTCAATATATCATGATTTATAAACCGATCGATGAGAAAAAGGGAGAAATGGTAATTAGATTCTATTCGACAGAATCACTTAACCCCCCCAAAAATGAAATGAGTTACGGTGGGATGTGGGGTATATATACCGAGCTTGAACACGATCTTCCCCCATTTATTGTCGATATCCGTGGTGTAGTAGAAGACTATAAATGGATTGGGTATCCTTCAATGAAAATTGATCTTTCTGGACCTGTTCCCGATCTCGGTATTAAACCTCTTTCTCTTTGGGAGAAATATTTATTAAAACCAGTAGAAACCGCAATCAAAGAAGTAGAAATCGTTATCACCAGAGTTACTGGAACATCACTGAATTTAGTTGATCTTTGGAATAAAATAAAATCATTTTTTTCAGAAATTAAATCTTTTTCACCGGCAGCACTCTTTCAACCGCCGCCTACATCGCCAACCCCGGAAGAGTTAGAAGAAATCAAAGAGGGGTTTACTGCTTTAAAAGAAGAGATTGCTAAAGTTGAAAGTTCAGGGTCAGAAACAGAATCAAAATTAGAACCGGAGTCAAAACCAAAACTCACTTTAGAAGAAATACAAGAAATATTGGATGATATTGTTGAGAAAATTGATATTTTGAGTCAGAGAATAGATGAGTTGATAGCGCTATCTCAGCCGATTTCTGAAGAAATTGAAGAGGAAGAAATTATTGAGGAAGAAGAGACGGAAGAAGAGGTAGACCAAGAAGAGACGAGACAAAAACTTTGTGATAAAATCCCAGGAAGTTGGCCAGCCAGAAACAGAACGATTATTAACGAAGTAGCCTGGATGGGGAACCAAAATTCAGCAAGTGACGAATGGATTGAGTTGAAAAATATTTCTGGCGTTGAAATAGATTTAACGAACTGGCAACTTTTGGATAAAGACGGCCAAATCAAAATAATTTTCTCTGAAAAAGACCGGGTTTCTGTTAATGGACTTTACCTTTTAGAAAGAACGGACGACGATTCGGTCTTAGGCGTGGCGGCCGATTTTATTTATAGTGGCGGTCTTAATAACACTAATGAAGCTATTTATCTTTTTGATGCAAATTGTCAGCTTCAAGATGAAGTTTTGGCTGACCTTAATTGGCCGGCTGGAGAAGGTAGTTCTAAAAGAACAATGGAAAGAAAAAATGATTTGAGCTGGCAAACAAGTGCTGAACTTTGGGGAACGCCAAAAAGGGAAAATAGCGGAGGATATTATGAATATTCTGGCGGCGGAGATTCGGCTTCACCTCCTGCGCCAACAATTTGTTCTCAAGAAAATTTAACCCAACCTGTTTACCAACCAGTTATCATTAATGAAATTGCCTGGATGGGTTCGGCTTCCAGCTCGGCCGATGAATGGATTGAATTAAAAAATGTTTCTACTTCAACAACTTCACTTAATAACTGGCAGTTGATTGGCATTAATACTCAAAATAATGAAAATAAAATAAAAATATTTTTTGATGGAAGTAATACTATAAATAATCTCTTTCTTTTAGAAAGAAGCGATGATAATTCTGTTCCCGGAATTTCAGCTGACAAAATATTTAGCGGCGCAATTAATGATTCAGATTTTATCTTAAGACTTTTTAATAATGAGTGTAAATTAATTGATGAAGTAATGGCTACTTCCACCTGGCCAGCTGGTCAAAAAACACCAGAACGCCGGACAATGGAAAGAGGAACGAATTTAAATTGGTATACTTCATCGGCTACTTCGTCTGTTAATGGTTTATTTGGAACGCCTAAAGCAGAAAATAGCCAGCCAGTTGAAATTCCTCCGGAAGAACCGCAACCACCCATTGTCCGATTCGCTGAAAATGTGGTGATTTCAGAAGTCCAGATTGCCGAAGATGAATTTGTCGAGCTTTATAATCCAACTGAAAGTGACATTGATATTAGCAGTTGGTATTTTTCCTATTTTTCTTCAAATCGAGACTGGAATAATCCTTATCGAAATAAAAATTTCTCAGAAAGTGGAACCACTACAATTATTTCAGCTAAAAATTACTTTCTAATTGGCTTAAAGGGTTATCCTAAAGAAAACGGTAATCCTAATAGCGATTGGCAGGTTTATGAAACTGAACAACTAAGCAACGAATCTGGAGCGGTAGGTATTTTTTCTTGTAATCCAAAAATTGCTACTACCAGCACTACCACTTTAGAACAAGCGATAGCGGAAGCAAAAACTTGCAAAATCGATGCTTTAGGTTGGGGGGAGGTAATAGTTAAAGAGGAAAAATCAATTTCTGCTCCTTCTGCTGACAAAAGTTTAGCTAGAAAATTGGAAATAAACGAAGAGGGCTATTTAAATTACATTGATACCGATAACAATAAAAATGATTTTGAAATTCAAACACCTACTCCTAAAACCAGAAATAAAAGCTCTTATTCTGATTTAGACCAAGACGGTCTTATTGATTCCTTTGATTTCGAGACAATTGTATCTACAACTACAACTTTGGAGGCGGGAGAATACAATTTTAAAAGTTTAATAATTAGAGACGGCGCGAGATTAATATTAAATTCAAGTTCTTCTTTAAGTGGATTTCAGGGCGTAAAAATAAAAGCAATAAATCTTACTATAGATTCAAATTCGGCAATTTCTGCTGATGGTAAAGGTTTTTCGGCCGGGGCAGGATTTGGAGAAGGACCCGGTGGAGGAAAAATCAGCGGCGAGGGAGGAAGTGGCGGAGGTTATGGAGGAAAAGGTGGCGACTGTGGATCGGGAATTTTTGGAGCTGAAGGAGGTCTTTCTTATGGTCATTTAAAGGAACCTATTGATTTAGGTTCGGGAGGTGGTGGATTTGTTGTCGCTTTAGCAGGGGCGGGCGGCGGAGCAATTAAAATTGAGGTTGAAAGTAATTTAACTATAGATGGAACTATTTCTGCCAATGGAGAAAGTGGAAGTTATTCGA
>Ga0315291_10006197_pt1 | contig 14875 bp, 15 predicted proteins | sample YL17G12_20_MG_FD_203070 | JGI IMG/M metagenome (GOLD analysis project Ga0315291, IMG submission 203070) | Sediment microbial communities from Yellowstone Lake, YNP, Wyoming, USA - YL17G12_20 | ecosystem: Environmental > Aquatic > Freshwater > Lake > Sediment | place: USA: Wyoming | collected...
CCCCGTCAGCGTGTCGCCGTGGTACGCCGCCAGCAGATCGTGCGCTATCGGCGTCTGCGGGTCGGCCAGCAGTCCCGAAAGCCCGGTCACGTCTATCTCGTCGATGCCCCCGTCCTCATGGCGGGGGGCGTGGATGGCCGGCAGGACCCCGATGACGCCGAGTTCCGTCACCAACTCATAGAAGTCCATGCAGAACCCGGACGGGTGGTACATCCGCAGCGAGCAGTCCACCGAGCCGAACAGCACCGGCTCGCCCACCATGGCGCGGGCCATCGCTTCGACGCAGTAGGTGCTGCGCTGGATATCCACTAACTCGGGTCCTGGGGTCTAGCCATCAGCGCCATGTCAAAGAGGCTGATGGGATTGTTTGGCTTAAAGGAGTACCACTCCAGCGCCAGGTGCTTGAACTGCAACCCTCCCAGCGGAATCTTCTGCTCGCCGGTCGTCACGGACAGGTCAATGAGGCCGAAGTCCTCGTTGGTCCGCTCGTCAACCAGGTCCTTCGGCGTGGCCTCGAAGTTGATGTAGGGGCGAAGCTCCACGTCCGAGGCGTCCACGTCATGCACCAGGAACAGGGACTCCGCGTACTTGACCCTGGCGATGGTCGCGAGGTCCATCCACCCGGTCTTGTACCAGAACTCAATCGGCCCGATGTAGTACCGGCTGGTGGTGTCGAGGTCCACCCCGAAGCACTGGACCAGCAGGGTCGTGGCGGTGTTGGAGATGATGATGGCCCACTGGCCCGCGCCCGCGCCCTCGTAGATGTAGACGGGCACCCCGGCCAGCCCGAGGCCCCCGACCGGGAAGTGCGCGTCGTCGTCAACCAGTGCGCAAACGCCCGGGGAGGCGATGCCCGCCATGTAGGAGGTGACGGCCCCCGAGAGGGTTGCGCCCGCGTACCCGCCGTCCGTGTCGCCGTAGGGGAACTGCCAAACGTAGCCGTTCACGTCACCGAGGGCGATGAAGTCCGTGCCGTCAGTGTCCTTGACTATCTCCCCGCACAGGAACTCGGTGAGGAACTTGTACCAGGTCAGTTTCCCCGAGTCGTAGTGCCACACCAGGGCCTTGTCGCAGCCCATGACCGCCTCGGTGGATTTGAAGAACAGGAGGTACTGGTTGCGCTGCACCCAGTCCACCGCGAAGCAGGTCTGCTGGGTGCCGTTGCCGTCGAGGGCCAGGTTCGCCTCGAACCAGTCCTGGGCGTCCCCGGATACCAGTCCGCCGCCGGCCTGGAGGATGCCGTGCTTGCAGGCGCCGATGGCCGCGCCCTTGATGTTCTTCCAGACGCGGTGCGCGAGGCCCCCGAACTGCTCGGTCAAGAGGCCCACCCGGCTGTCGCCCGCGGGCGGGAAGTTCGGGCGGGTGGTGTAGTACAACTCGTAGATGCGGTCGTCCTTCGGGCAGATGAGCGCGGACCGACTGGAGAACAGGCCGGTGGGCTTGGACCCCTCCTTGCCGCCAATCGGGCGCGTGTTGGCGGGCGCCCACTGGTGCTCGTTGTTCTCCTCGGTCCAGATGAGCGCGTCCGGGTCCCCGCAGATGCGGTAGTCCGTGGTCCGCGTGACCCCCAGGTAGTTCTCCGCGAGGATGAGGTTCCCGGTGGTCGGGTCGTACCCGTTGATGATGTACGACTTGCCATCGCCCTGCGCGTGGAACTCCTTGGTGATGAGATGGAAGCCGAAGATGGCCCCCGCCTCGGGAGAGACCTGGGTGCTGCCGTTCGTGACCCCGGCCTGCCCCGAGTCGTAGGGAACGTCTCCCCACATGAACAGGCGCTCGCGGTGCTGGATGATGAACGGCTTCGGGACCGGAACGTGCGTGAACACGTCCAGGCCCTCGTTCTCGAAGTCCAGGTCGTTGTCATCGAAGTTGTCGTTGTAGACCCCGGCCGGCAGGGCGACCTCCGCGACCAGCGCCATGACCGGCCACACCCCGGCGGCGGTCGTCCGGTAGATGCGGACGTGCGTGGTCTCCGGGCTGTCGGCAACCAGCGCGGCCAGGTTGATGTTCACCGACTGGTTGACGACCGAGATGGCGAAGGCGGGAACGTCCTCGTCGTGCGGGAACGCCTCGCCCTCCTCGTCCTCGTTGATGTTGTACGGGACGATGCGGTAAACGTAGTCGCCGTTCAGCGCCCCGGCGCCGCCCGCGGCGAGCGTCACGTTCTGCCGGAAGGGGCGCAGGACGCAGGGCAGCCACGCCCCGGTCGCCGGGTTGTACTTGCGCACTTCCTCCAGACCATTAGTGACCACAGAGCGACCGCGAATCTCGGCGTGGTTTACCGGGAGGTTCTGGAAGAAAAGCGCGCCTATCACCGGCATTTGTCAGTCCTCACTGGTAGCTGAACGTGTGGTGGATGACCACCGCCGAAATCCCCCCGCAAATGCTGGACTTGGCGGAACCATCGGCATCTGCCGGGCGGAAGTCGTCGAGGATGGTCGTGTCGATGTCGGAACTCATGTGGTTGACCGTATTGGGAGTTACCGGGGCCACGTCAACCGTGAGGTCCCCGGCGACGTTCACCGGAACCGGGACTCCCGCGAAGTTGGCGGCGGGGTAGAGGCGCAGCCGAACGAAGTCTCCGCCGGTTGTCAACTTGACCTTGGTAGCGAGTACCGGGAAGTTTGCGACGGAGAACGAGAGGTCGCTGTACCGCTGCACGTCCCAGTCGTGTCCCCGTGGAAATCCGCCGAAAAGCTGCGGTTCGCGGCCAAGGAAAGTGGCCCCCGGGCAATAGAACTGGTCCGGATACCAGCCGCCCGGAGGGTACGCCTGCCACGCGCCTCCGCCGAAATCGGCCTTGGCCTGCGTCCAGCAGTTGTCCCAGGTGTCGAATAGGCCGCAACTGAACGGGTTCCTGTACTGCTGCCCCACCACGGCCGGAACCTTCCGAACCCATCGCAGCAGGTTGAGCACGGTGCGCATGTCGTTAATCTGCCCGACGTACATCGTGGCGTCCGGGGCCGCAATCCAGTTGGCCGCGCCGATGGCCGCGGTGAGGCAGGCCGCCTTGGTGTAGGCGTTGTAGCTCAACGCAGGGTTGGCGTAGTACGGGATGATGGTGTCGATGGCCGTGCGGTAACTGGCGAGGATGGCTAGAGGCTGGTCCCCGTTCGTCGCCACGTCTACCAGCGCGGGGTTCGCCAGCCCGGCCGCGTTGTAGCGTTCGTTGATGGCGAGGCGCACCTCGTCGAAGTGCGCGGCCAGGATGAGCGCATCCGGAGCGACGGGGAGTGTCACCCAAGGCATCTACGGACCAACCTTCCAGGCGGTCCCGAGCGCCACGCCGCCCCAGGTCCCGTAGGTGATGGCCGGAGCGACGTTGATGGCGACGGGCGGCGAGACATCCGACTGCCCGGCTGCGTCGGTGACGGTCAGCGTCACGTTGTAGGGGCCGGCGATGGCGTAGATGTGCAGGGGGTTCATCAAGTTGGAGAAGTTGCCGTCCCCGAAGTTCCACAGGTAGACGAGAGGGAAGCCCTCGGGGTCGAAGCTGGCTGCGCCGTTGAACTGAACGGCCAGCGGGGCCACTCCCGCGACCGGGACCGCCAGGGGGATGGCGACGGGCGGCAGGTCGGGGATGGCCGGGTCAATGAAGCGACTGCCACCCCCATGCCCACCGTGTGTCCCGTCGCCCTCCTCCCCGTACTCCTCTTCGTGCTCCCACACCAGATGCGAGCAGACGAGAATCTTGGCGAAGTCGCAGATGCGCTGGATGTCGATGATGGCCCACACCGGGCCGTCGTACTGCATCTGGTTGAGGCGGCGGTAGCCCGGCCGGCGGTCCAACTGGCCCGGCACATCGACCATGCAGTTCTGCGCGATGCGCGCGAACAGGCCAACCGAGTCCGGGCGGGTGTTCAGCCCAAACCAGTCGGGATGGCGGCGCTCAGCAAGACTCATTGCCCTCTTCGTCCACGATGCCCGCCACAAGCAGGACCTTGTTCCCGAGTTGGACCAGCATCCGCACCGGGGCGCCCAAGCCGAGTTCCATCCATCTGCGATAGCCCGGCCGGCGCTGGATGGCTCCGTTGCGGGGAATCCAGCAGTTCTGCGCGATTCGCGCCCCGCCCGGACGGGTCCGAGTGGGGCTCACGCCGAGGTCCAACCCGGCGCGGGTCAGTCGCTCAAGAAGCTCACCACCCAAGGCTGGAGGCCCTTAGCGCGCTGGCGCCCGCACCCTGCCGGCGCTTGACCTCGTTGATGTTCTTGAGGCGGAGGTACTGGTTTTCGTCGCGCTTGGCGATGTCCTGCCGGCGCATGAGCGCCAGGATGCGGGCGTACTGCGCGCTGGACACCTGCCAGACGGCCTTGGCGTCCGAGAACTCCGCCCCGCGCATGATGGCCCCGTAGATGAGCACCTCCAGGTACTCCGGGGGGATGAGCGGGAGGTCGGTGTCCTCGACCATCGGAATCGGCTTGGCGTACACCGGCATTTCGATGTAGCACTCGGCCGAGGGGATGGGGTCCAGGGCGATGACCGGCTGGCCGAAGTCTCCCCACCCCGCGACGGAGTAACGGAAAGGCCATCCTGCCCCCGCGTTATCTCCCGGGTCCTCCATCCGGACTTCGTGCCAGCCGGCCTTGTCGAGCATCCGGGCGTTGGTCTTGTCGGTGAGATGCTGCGGCCAGCCAATCCAGGGCGGCAGTTCGTAGCAGCGAATCCCGTCGCGGGTGGTGAAGTGGTAGAGCCGCTCGCACCAGGTCCACGGGTGGTTCGCGTTGTAGACATCGTTCTGGACGTAGTTGAGGTAGCTGGCAATCTTCTCCGGGCTGAACTGGCTGTTGCCGGCACGGTCCAGCCGGTAGGCGGTCTCGTACTGGAGGTCCCCGAAGTTCTTGAGTTCCGGGACGGGCTGCGGCATCTTGATGACCGCGGACTTGAGGACGTGGGCGAAGAACTCGTCGCAGAACACGGTCTCCGTGCCCGCGGTGTCGGCCATGTCGAACCCGACGTAGAACCCCATCGGGCGCATGGAGCGCCGGTCGAAGTGCGACAGGACCGGGGAAATCTCGTCGTCCAGGTAGACGCGGACCTCCGCCCCGTTGTCGGCGTCCCGCACCTTGACGATGAGGAAGTGCTCCTGGCTTACGTCGAAGTTGGCGACGGCGCAGGTAGCCAGGGCGGCGGGGGCGGGGTCCGAGGCCAGGATGGAGTAGATGGCGATGGCCCCCTCGCCGTCGATGGTGACGAGATAGCACTTCCCGATAACGTCCGGAGAACCGGCCTCAAGAATCTCCGCGCGGACCATCAGCCCGAAGCGGGCGGTGTCCACGGCGGCGGTGAGGCGGAAGCCGGCGCGGGCCAGGTGCTCCCGGCTGTCCATCTGGTCGGACGCCAGGTAGACCAGTTGGGCGATGCCGGGGGACAACTGAACCGAATTGTCCTGCACGAACGCCTGCCCGGCAAACTGGGTCAGCCCGGGCAGCGGGGTGAACCCGTCCGCCAGGGTGAACCGCTGGTTGTAGACCTTCATCGGCGCATCTCCACATCGAACCCGAGTTCCTTGGACCGCTTGATGAGATGGTTCATGTCCCGGGAGGCTTCGGGTCCGTCGTTGATGAACACTTCCTCGACCACGGCGTTCGGGATGGAGCAGATGAGCTTGGCGGTGCGGTCGCGGTTCCACCCGCGCTTGTCGCGCAGGGACTTCTTCTTGCGCCGGCACTCCGCGGCGATGATGGCCTCGGCTCGTTCGGGGGTCATGGACGGGTCTTCGAGGCGGACCCGCTTGCGCTCCACGGACCCGTCTCTGCGCTGGTGGGTGACGATGTAACTCATGCACCGCCCCTATGTGAAGGGGGACCGGGGCGTTGGACCCCGGCCCCCCTCCGTGTCAGTTGCTTCGGCTACCGCGGCAGCGGCGTGATGGGCGCCACGCCACGCCCCTCGTCGCAGGGGTCCTCGTAGCACAGGTTGTCCACGCAGATGTTCCGCAGGACGCCGATGGCCGCCATGGCCCGCGCCTCAAGGGTCAGCGCGTGTTCGATGCCGAACTTGTCCGAGTTCGACACCTGGGCCAGCTTCACCACCCGGGTCGGGTAGGCGAAGGCGATGGCCATGTACTGCTCGTCCAGCGCGAGCAGCACGTCGGTCGGGAGGTCCAGGTGAACGGCGATGCTCACCTTCCCGAAGTCGCCCTCGTAGAAGTCGATGGAGTTCAGAATCTTCTGCTCCACCGCGTTCATCACCCGCTGCATCCCGTTGAGATACCACCCCGAGATGATGCGCTTGGCCGTGGTGTTGACCCACACCGAGTTGACCTCGGCGCCCTTGTGGTACATCACCTGGAGCAGGTCGTCCAGGAGGTACGGGGTCAGCGGCGCGCAGGGGGACTCCCCGCTCACACCGATGACGGTGCCTTCCTTCATGTCGTCCAGGCAGTCGAAGTCCTGGTTGTCCCAGTCCGCGATGCGGAGCACACCGTCCATGGTGCGGCAGCCGTTCGGGCTGGAGCACACGCCCTCGTCCTGCGGGGCGACCTGGACCCCACCCCGGACGGAGTGGATGAGCGCGAACTCGGTGTCCAGGGCCAGCTTCTTCATCTGGCGGTCCACCTGGTAGGCGTACTCGTCCGAGTAGCCGATGGTCGCCACGGACCTCTGGAGCCAGGACACGTCCCCGGTACGGCGGAGGATGTGAATCTGGTTGCCCACGCGGCACGGGCAGTCCAACTCCTCGAAGTCGAAGTCCGAGGACTCGCGGGCGCACGGGACCACGGGCGCGTCCGGGTCACTGGTGCGCGAGAGGCTGTCCACCTGCCACTCATGGAGGACCGCCTTGGCGACGGTCTTCCGCCAGGTGGAGAAGAACGGGGTCCGGGTGGGACTGATGTTGACCATCACGTCCAGCACGTCTTCGCGGATGTTGTCCGGGCAGTCGAAGGTGGACTTGATGAGGCAGTTCTGCATGAACGGCATCGGAGGAACCTCCTACCCCGAGGGGAGCGCCCCTTGGGACTGCAAACGCATCTTGAGGCCCTCCCGCCTGGCGGAGTCCGAACCGAACCTGTCTCCCTGGCTCCGGAGCGCGTGTGCCGCCTCCAGGTAAGCCTGGGTGGTTGGCGAACCTTGCGCGGAAGGAGGTGCGGCGGGGGCACCCGAACGGGTAGCCATGCCCGCGGCCATCGAGGCCGCCACGGCGGAATGGGCGATGGAGGGGGTCATGGGCCTTGCGTCCTGGCTCAAGTCCGCCGGGTCCGCAACCATCCGCAGAACCTCGCACGGGGTGATGTCGGGGTACTGCTCGGACTTCTCATCGAAGGCCGAACGGTACTTCTCCATGACATCCTTCCCGTAGACCTCGCTGGCGATGTCCCGCTTCTGCTGAAGCAGGAGACCCTTGAGGGCCTGCTGCGTCGGCTGGACGTGTCGCTGGTTGAGGTCTGTCGCGAGGCTGCGGAGGGCTGCGTCCTGGCGGGCTGTCATGGCCTGGACGACCTTCTGCAAAGCCTCTCCCTGGTCCATCCGTCCAAGTTCCTCCATGGACGGCAGTTTCGCGGCTTCCACCTGCTGTTTGACGAATGCCTCCCGCTCCGCGTTGCCGCGGGCGATTTCCGCCTCCAGGTCCTTGATGCGCTGGGCATCCTGGACCCTGGCGGCCTCCAGACCCTTGAGGATGTCGGGGTCGATGACGGTCTTGACGGCTTCCGGGACGGGCGCCGGGGTCACCGGGAGAGGCGTTCCCGGCACCGCCAAGGCGTTCGGAGGGGGTTGCGGCGCCTGGGGGGCCTGCGGTTCGGAACCGAGGCTCCTGGCCAGCCGCTCCTTGATGATGTCAATCGTACTCATCTTCTCCCCTTCGCTACTTACCGTAACGCGCCACTTGGCACATGTCAAGAGGCAATGTTACGAAATCTTCACATCCGTCAAACCGTTACTTGACGGTTACAGCGCCTGGAGCATGGCGGCAACCTGCTCGTACCGCTTCGGGACAGACTCAAGTTCCCTGCGAACTCGGTCCCAAGCCTGCACAAACGCCTGGGTCTGGGTCCGGGTCTCGTCGTCTCGGGCGGAGACCATCGACTCGACCGCCTTGGCCCGCTGCTCCCCGAGCCAGCGCATCAAGTCCCCGGAGGAGGCGTGAGGCATGAGCCGTTCGCACTCCTTGAGTTCCATCTGCAACTTGGCCCGCTCCGCGAGACCGAGACGGCTCACCCCCGCCATCCCGGGCTTGAGGGAGTCCACGTCGATGCCCATCACGTTCTGTCCCATGTTACGCCCCCTGTTGAGTCATGCGCTGGTCGTTCGCGAGCACCCGCCCCTGGAGGGGACCCTCCATCGGGGCGTTCTCCTGTCCGTAGCCGGGCGCCTGCGGGACGGGCGCCTCTACTCCCTCCCCGGCCATGGCCGCCCCCATCATTTCGTCCGGGCCGGGCCCCGCGGGCGCCTGCTCCTCCATCTGCCGGAACAGCATCTCGTGGTTGGCGTAGTGCGCGTTGATGATGGCCTTGATGCGGGAGGAGAGCCTGTCGAAGTTCTGCCCCTCCATGAGGTCGCGGAGTTCCTCCATGTGCGCCGGGTGGTTGTCGTCCTCCCGGACCTCGATGAACTCGCCCTGTATCATCACGATGAGTTCCTCGCGCTGGGTGTCCTTCAACTTGCTGCCCTCCTCGGGCCAGATGTCGCCCAGGTCGTCCTGGCCGAACTGCGCCTTCCACGCCTTCTTGAGCAGCACGGAGTACGGGGGCTGCATGGCCAGTGGGCCAAGCTGCGCGATGGCCGCCACGAAGCCCTGCATCATCTGGCCGCGGACGCCGAGCAGTTCAATCTGCGGCGGGATGAGCGCCTCCACCCGGGCCACGGAAGCGAGTTGCTCCGGGGTGACCTCGTAGGCGAAGAACTGCCCGGCCCTGCGCTCGTAGCGCACCACCCGCTTCTCGTCGAGGAACTGCTGGTTGTTGAATAGGCACATGTCCAGGAACGGGGTGAGGATGTCGTTGAAGAACCCCTCGATGACCGGACGCAGGCGCATGTTCGCCTCGCGCCGCCGGCCGGCGAACTCCGTAGCGGTCCCGCCGCCCTCGGTCTCCCCGCCCATGACCAGACGCGGCTGGCCGAGCACCTCTTCGATGTCCTGGCGAATCTCCGCCCGGTTGGCGCGCAGGACCGCGGTGCTGTCCGGGATGTGGAAGGGCTGCAACTGGGTGATGTCCTCCCCGCGCAGCACCCGCCCGGGAGTGACCACGAACTGCTGGTCCGAGAGGTTGAAGCGGTCCCCGGCCTTGACCATCGGGTTGGCGATGAGCGCCCCGGCCGCGTTGACCATGTTCTGGTTGTCGTTGAGGTCCAGGGTCAGCGGGACGATGGGCTCTATCATCCCGATGCCGTAGCCCTGGCTCTCCACCGGCTCCCACGGGGTCGCCAGGTAGGGCCGCGCGCCGTGCCACATGTTGTTCTTGGACAGGTGGACGAGCTTCTCGTCGTTGAGCAGGGTGACGTGGGCCTCCACCCGCTTGCCGTCGCCCTTCTCCCCGGGCCCCAGGTCAATCAGCCCCCACCACTCCAGGCGGGTGAGGTCGTTCTCGGGGCGGGCGACGATGGCGTTGGCGCCGGTGGTCGCCTGCTGAAGGTCCTTCCCGGGCAGCACCGGCGGCAAGGACTTGGCACCGAGCAGCAGGAGTTCCTCCCGGGTGATGCCCTGGTAGACCTTGCTCCCGTCCGAGAGTTCCATGTCCATGAGGTACATGGCGTCCTCGCGGGTCTGCTTGCCGTAGTCCCCGCACCCGGGGGCCTTCTGAACGTCGGTGTAACGCCAGTCGAAAACGAAGTCGAAGATGGACAGGGGCACCAGTTCCGTGCGGTCGTGGTTGAGTTCGTTGGTCTCGCGCTTGATACGGGTCCGCACCCCGTCAATCAGCCCGCCCGCGGTGGTCCGGGCCTCGCGCTTGGGCTGGTTGACCGTGACGGTCTTGCGGTCCACCACCCACGGAATCTTCCCCACGCAGAAACCGTACTTGGCGCACATCTGCACCAGGCGGTAGAACTGCTGGTAGAACTTCCCGTCCTTGAACTGCTCCTTCATCAGCGCCTTGGCGCCCTTGGGCTCAATGGCGCCCGGCCCCTGCGGGACCAGGCGGAACCACTCGTCCGAGGGCAGAACCGCGGGGACCACCCGGGCCGCCGCCGCGCAGACCATCTTGTACGGCTCGTTTATCATCGTGGAGGTCTCGGTCGGGTAGAACCGGCTCACCGGACTCCCGCGCCACAGGGCGTCCATGACGGACCACCTGGCTTCCATGACGCTGCGCCCGCGCAGGATGTCCGCCACGGACTGCTTGACGTAGGCCAGAACGCGGGCGTCCCGGGCCTTGTCCTTGCCCGCGAGGTTCTCTACGGTGTTGGGGAGCTTGACGGTTGCTTCTGCCATGGACAGGCCCTCCTAGCGAGAACGGCGTCCAGCGGCCCGTCGTAACAGGACTCGCTGGTGACGTTGCAGCCGAGCTTCGCCACGCCCGAGATGACAATCTCGAAAGCCTTGACGGTGCCGGCTATCTGGCGCGGAGTGTACTTGATTCTCTGCCCGCGCCAAGTGTTTTGTCCGAAGAAGTGCGAACGGGGCAAGTCGAACCGGAGGTCGATGCCCAGCAGTCTGATGTCGCGGAAGCCCATCAGCGCCGCCGCTTCGATGCAGTAGGTCCCGGAGTTTCCCGAATGCCAGAACTGCCCATCCCTCCAGCGTGGAGACCACTCCGGGGCGCGGCCCCGTTTCCACCCCCGGGCGTATGCGCCTCCCCAGGTGTCCCACGTCCTAACCTCCACGCCGGGCTCTAGCCCGGGCATGGCGGCGAGCATACGCCAGGCGAGCAGTTTCGGCCTTGCGGAGTTGAGCCTGGTTAGTTCCTCTTGCAGCACTGGCCTGTCGGCTACGAGCAGAAATTGAGGCTTGAAACACCGTAGGATGCGGTTGATGCCTACGGTAACTAAATCCGACCGGCGAAGGCGGTCGAGGTCCACCCGTTCCAGGCTGGACGAGTTTCCGAGGATATAGACCGTCCCCGAGTATGTGTTGCTCAAAACGCTCACGGAAGTCATGCTCGTTCATCCTCGGGAAACAGTCCAGTACCCCGGCGGGCGAGAGGTTATAGACCTCCGCCCCGTGCGCCTGGCACCACTGGGCTGCGGCCTGGAAGAACGCCAGGACGCGCCGGGTGTTGAACGGGAAACATCCCTGCGTGGAGCCGCGCCCGAAGAAGTGCGACTTGTCCCTCGACTGCCACGCCAGGTCGATGCCCGCGATGCCGACGGGGTTGGCGCCGAGCGCAATCGCCAACTGCAACATGCAGTACCCGATGTTCGCTCCGCCGGGCATGAACTCGGCCAGGTCGGTGCAGACCGAATCCAGCATCACCGCCCGGGTCACGTTGGCGTCGTTCGTGCAGTTGGTGATGACCCGCTCCCCGTTCATCATGAACTTGGTCGGGGTGGTCGTGGCGACCGCGTGGTACGAGTACCATGCGAAGTCCGGAGGCGGCTGAATCGGGGTCCGCCGGCACGAAACCTTCGGGTCGAAGAGGGTGTCCGAGAGGATGCGCGTCCCGCCGTAGGCCCGGATGCGGTCTATCTCCTTGCGGTACGGGTCCCGGTCAACCACCGTGTAGTAGGTCGTGGGGCGCATCTGGAGGATGCGGTTGCACCCGATGGTCGGGAAGGCCCACACGTCCTCCAGCTTCATCTCGTTGAGCGACCAGGCGTTGCCGACGATTATCATCGGGCGGCCCGCCATGGTGTTGTGCAGGGTGCTGGCGGGAGTCCGGTGCCCGCCGAAGTTCGGAAGCCTGCGGCCGACCGCGCCCGCGACGTAGGGCCGCCCGTGGCTGACCTTCCACTTCATGCGGCCTTCGCCCCCTGGATGGCCGGCTCCCACCACCTGCTCCACAGAACGTCCGGACGCCAGTGCCGCTCCACCCAGGAACGGCAGGCCAGTTGGCGGTCGTGCAGCGCGCAGCAGTCCAGGACCAGTTCGGCCAGGTCGCTCTCCAGCTTGGCCGGCGAGGAGATGACCCACGGGAGTTCGTCGGTCCCCGCGACGGTCGCGACCACCTTCCGAATCTCGGGGCAGCAGGCGTTGACGGGCACCTGGGCGTGGGAACACGCCTCCAGGGTGCAGCGGTGATAACTCCCGGTCAGCACCTCGTCCACCACGATGTGCGCCAGCCGGCGCTGCTTCATGCACTCCTCGAACGGCAGGCCGAACAGGACCATGGGGATAATCTGCTTGCGTCCCCTCATGCGTTCGAGCACCGGCACGGTCTCGGGCCAGCCCTTCGGGCTGAACCGCGCCTGGCGCATGAAGTCCGCCCCGTGCTTGTTCGACGGGGAGAAGGCCACGACGATGCCCTTGCACGGATGCTGGCGCTCGGTGGGTGACGGGGGGAGCATCAAGTCCCACTCAAGGTCCACCAGGTTCGGGAGCACCCTCATGCCCGGGTACAGGAGCGAGTGCCCCTGCGCGATGACGTAGGCGGGGAACCCCGCGCGCTCCAGGGAGCGGTCCAGGTGGAACGGCTCGCTGTGGTAGTAGCACAGCAGGCGCTTGCCCTTGAACATCCGGAGATTGTAGGGCGGGGGAATGCGCCCGTTGTGGATGATGGCCACGTCGCACTGGGCGATGAGGCGGAGGACGGCGCGGGTGTCTCGCAGGTAGGCCGTTGGGGGGAACCATTGGCGTCCATCGGGGTAACCCGCGCCGCCCACCGCGCTCACCGCCTTGTGCGCGGTGTACTTGTTGATGATGTCGGGGAGCATCTTGGCCACCCCGGCCACCGGCGAACGGCTGAACGACAGGATGTTCAAGTCCCGAGCCTCACGATGAGCACCTTGCCGTGGTGCAGGACCACCGGCCGGTGCGGCTTGAAGTCCAGCGCGGTCCAGAGGCACTGATGGTCAAGCATCGCGTTCGGCTTGCCGCGGTGCATGACGGTCTTGCCCGCAGGCGTCGAGATGATGGCCCACCTGTACTGGAGTCTCGCCAGCATCTCCTTGCCGTCCTCCTTCGGGACGTGCTCCAGAACGTCGCCCAGGTAGGCCAGGTCGTAGGCGGGAAGCTCGTCGTAGAGCTTGCGCACGTCGCCCACGAAGATGCGGTTGTATATGGCGCGGTGCCAGTCCTGGATATACGAGGCGTAGCCCTCCACCGCGTCAATCGTCAGCTTGAACTGCTCGGGCGAGTAGCGATGCGAGCCCCATCCCTCCAAGTATTCTCGGAACAGCATCCCCCACTTGCCCATCCCGCAGCCCACGTCCAGGATGGACCGCGGGCGCAGCCTCATCACCTCGTTGATGACCGGGGCGATGGCTTCGGGTGCGCAGGTAGGCAAGGTCTACTCGTTTCTCGCTATGGCCGCGTTAGCCCAGAAGACGACCTCCTCCAGTTTGGTCATCGCCAGGGAACGCTCTCGCGAGGCAGGGGCCAAGCGGATGACGAGTTCCGCGTACTCCCTGGCCCGGTCCCGCAGCGCAACGTATCGCGCCGGCTGGTCCCCCTCGGGGGCGTGGTAGGTGAACACCTTATCGAGCATCGCCTGCTCGACCTCGGCCAGCGGGTTCTCGGCGTATCGGATGTCGGTCTTGCATTCGCAGTTCTTGCCTTCCATCTGCCTCTCCCCGTTACCACCCCATGATGATGTCGTCGCCAATCCGGGTGATGACCTTGGCGCCGAGTGAGGCCACGAACTCGGAGGCGGCCCACCGCGACTTCCCGGGCTCGTAGTCCTTGGACAGGTCCTTCTGCTCCATGATGACGTAGGGCTTCCAGCGGCGGAGGGTCTGCTCGGCCCCGCGCATCACCTGGAGTTCCTGGCCCTCCACGTCCACCTTGATGAAGTCCACCGGGATGTCGTTGGCCTGGAGGATGGTGTCCAGCTTGCGCGCGGGCGTGGACAGGCCCTTGACCCCGGGCGGACAGACCCGGCTCATGGCCGGCTTGTTCCAGAGTTCCAGGAAGTCCATGGCCCCGTCGTGGTCGGTGACGATGCCGTTGACCACCGAGAAGTTGTTGTTGGGTACGTTGAGGCGCAGGCACTCGACGTGGACCTGGAACGCCTCGAAGCCGATGACCTTCTGGAACTCCTGGCAGAGCACCCGGCTCCAGGTGCCGATGTGCGCGCCCACGTCCAGGGCCAGGCGCCTGCGGGCCTTGGGGATGACCTTGAGGCAGCCCCACAACTGTTTGGCCTGGTAGGTCGCCCGACCCTGCCAGTAGGAATGCAGATGGAGCAGAAACCGGAGGATGTGGTTGTCCGCGGAGTTAATCCAGAAACCGCCAACCTGCTTCAGCTTGAACCCGTTGGCGGTGGTCACGATGTCCAGCGGAACCTTGGCGGCTGCCAGGATGGCCGCATCGCGGCGCTGGATTGCGGATGGTCTCATGCCTACCCCTTGTGTACCGGTTTCTCGGCCAACTTCCACTTGCAGGTGCGGAGCCACAGGGCCTTGCGCACCTTGTTCTGCTTGACGTCCTTCTTCTTCTTGAGTTTCTGCCGCAGGGGGCGGTGGTGGTAGAGGCGGGTGGGCCGCTCGAACATCTCCAGGTCCAGGGCCGAACCGATGTCAATGAGCGGGCCATGGGTTGTGGGCAGGAGTTCGCGGCACAGAATCTTCCCGAGCGGCCCGGCGGCGAACATGATGGGGGTCTTGCCGTCTATCTGCGAGAGGTTGGTCCGCAACTGGGTCCAGTCCCAGTTCGGCTCGAAGGTGTTTTCCGGCACATCGAAGTCGCTCTTGCGCGGGGCGACCAGGATGTAGCTCTTGCGGTTCTCCAGGAGCCACTGGCGCGTCTTGGGCCAGTTGGAGCCCATGAACAGCGTGGCGAACGTCGCCCGCTCCTTGGGGACGTGCAGGTTGCCCATGTACCAGCGGTACTCGGGTAGGTTGC
>Ga0315291_10006198_pt1 | contig 14873 bp, 12 predicted proteins | sample YL17G12_20_MG_FD_203070 | JGI IMG/M metagenome (GOLD analysis project Ga0315291, IMG submission 203070) | Sediment microbial communities from Yellowstone Lake, YNP, Wyoming, USA - YL17G12_20 | ecosystem: Environmental > Aquatic > Freshwater > Lake > Sediment | place: USA: Wyoming | collected...
TTCTGTATCTTCTGAGCGGTCTTGAAGCCAGTGACAAACTGGAGTGAGAGGTGAAATGTCGGTACGTGAGAAGAACTCAGCGAAGAATCCATCCGAAGCTTCCTCCAACAGTGCTTGCGGTGAGGATGGAAAGCTTCTTCTGAGAAATGGAAGAGTCGTTGATCCTTCGAGCGGTCTTGATGCCGGGATGGACGTTCTCATTTCTGCTGGCAAGATAGAGCTCATCGGTGAGCGAATAGAGGTCGAGGCCGGCATGCGAGTCCTGGAGCTGGAGGGGAAGCTCGTGGTTCCGGGATTGGTTGACATGCATGTCCATCTCAGGGAGCCCGGCAGGGAAGACGAGGAGACAATTGGCAGTGGCGGCGCCGCTGCCGCTCGTGGAGGGTTCACTTCGATCGCCTGCATGGCCAACACCCAGCCTCCGATTGATACATCTGGCATGGTCAGGTATGTGCTGGAAGCCGCCGCGAGGACAAGTCCGGTCAAAGTCTTTCCCGTCGCTGCTGCCACCGCTGGCCTACGGGGCGAGCAGATGGCGGAGATTGTGGATCTCCGCGATGCAGGTGCCGTGGCAGTTTCCGACGACGGCAATTTCATCGGGAACTCCGAAGTGGCACGCAGAGTAATGGAATACGCACGAATGGCGGGAGTGCCAGTCATCTCTCACTGCGAAGATACTTATCTCGGCAAGGGAGGCGTGATGAACGAGGGTTACTGGTCAACGACCCTCGGTCTCAAAGGCATTCCGTCTGCTTCGGAAGCCATTGCCGTCGCGAGAGAAATAGCGCTCGCAGAGCTGACCCACTCAAGGGTTCACATCGCGCACGTTAGTACGAAAGGTTCAATAGATCTCATCAGGATGGCAAAGAAAAGGGGTCTCTCCGTCACGGCCGAGGCGACGCCGCATCACCTTGTTCTTTCCGATAAGGCAGTTTCGGGATATGATACGTGCACAAAAATGAATCCGCCGTTGAGAAGCGACGAGGACCGAGAAGCGGTTGTCGAAGGATTGAGGGACGGAACGATAGACGTGATTGCCTCGGACCACGCTCCGCACTGCGAGGAAGAAAAGGACGTAGAGTTTGATGAGGCCGCTTTCGGTGTAATCGGACTGGAAACCACGGTCGGTGTAGTAATGACCTTTCTTGTGAACAAAGGGGTTCTCTCTTTGCCGCAGGCAATCGCCGCATTGACGGGTGCGCCTTCTTCAGTATTGGGCATCAACGCGGGTAAGATGGCTTCCGGTCTGTCCGCGGATATCACAGTCATAGATCCACAACTGGAGTGGACTGTTGATCCTTCTTCTTTCGTCTCTCGCTCCCGCAACACTCCTTTCAAGGGATGGACGCTCAGGGGCAAGGCGATCTTGACCATTGTGGACGGTAAGATAGTGTATCAGGCCTGAAAGTCTGGGGTTTTCGTGGTGAAGCAGTTCGTAGTGAAACAGAAAGAACAGTTCTCTCGGTCTCATGATTCCTTCGTGACGAAGCCACGTCGAGATCGAAGATTATTGGTGTTTGTGATTCTATCTGCTCTTCTCACAACACAGATTGCTTCCTGTGCCTACTACAACACTTTCTACTCCGCAAGAAGGTACTATCAAGATGCAATGCGTGCCAAGGAACGGCAAGCCAAATCAAAAGGCACCTCGACTACAAGTGTTTCGTCGTCAACCCTTCCGGGCCAGGCATCCGGTCTTCTGGACAGGGCCATCGAAAAGTGCGCGAAAGTGATATCGGTTTATCCAAAAAGCAAGTGGGTTGACGACGCCGTTTTCTTGCTGGGGGCCTGTTACTACGAGAAGCGCGATTACGACAAGGCAATAAAGAAGTTCAACGAACTGAACATGTACTATCCCAAGAGCTCACTCATTCCCAGGGCTCAATTTCTTACAGGGATGTGTTACCTCGGAAAGAATGATTACGACCAGTCCTGTCAGATCCTGGAGAGGCATCTCAGCGAGCACCCTCATTCTAGTGATCGAGAAGCTGCCCTGTATGCTCTGGGTGATGATTTCTTTTATCAGAAGAGATACGCTGAGGCGCTCCCTTATTACAGACTTCTGACCGGGCACAAGAAGTCAGCGCTGTACTTCAGTACCTTATCGAAGATCGGTGAGTGCTATTTTGAAACAGCAAAGTATGATAGCTCCAGGGCAAGCTTCTCCGCTGTCGTGGCCAAAAGTGCCGACGACGAGCAAGTACTGGATGCGATTATAAAGATCGGAGATTCCTACGGCTCTGAGAAGAACTTCGACGCAGCCGTCAAGGAATATGAGAAATCTCTACCGCTTGCAAAGGAGTTTGCGAAGACACATATCGTGAAACTAAAGATGGCATCGATCATTGCCCAGAAGGGTGATTACAAGAAGGCAATTGAGGTTTATCAATCCGTGGTGGACGAATCTCCGAGGACGATTCAGGCGAGCGAAGCGCAATTCAGGATTGGCTACATCCATGAGGTGAATCTTGAGGATCTTGAATCGGCGAGTACCGCCTACAACAGGGTGAAGGATCATTCTTCACGCTCTGAGTTTGCGTTGCTCGCGGATCTGAGGAGCAAAGGGCTCGCCAAACTGAAAGAATTTAACCAGACGGCGCAGAGTTCGGAAGGGGAGAAAGCTGCTGAATCAGCATTTTTGATCGCGGAGCTGAGTCTTTTCCAATTGGGGAAGCCCGACAAGGCGATCGAGAGATATCTGAGTGTGGAGAAGGATTTTCCAAAGACGAGCTTTGCACCCAAATCTGCATATGCAGCCGCATACGTTTTTCTTTACATGAAACAGGACACTGCTTCGGCGGTCGATGTCCTGAAGAGAATCGTCGAACGCTTTCCCAGCAGCGAGTACACTGCAGCAGCAGCCGATATCCTAAGAAGCCTTGGGATTGAGCCTCCTGAGAGCAAAGCCATCGAACTCAGCCCGCAGGAGCTTCCGGAACAAGCAAAATCGGCAGAGCAAGGGAAGATTCAAGAAACAGGGAAAGAACTCGCGATACCTCAAACAGGGAAAGAACTCGAGGCACCTCCGGATACTTTGGGAAGTGAGATACGCTCAGAACTCGCTACGTCTGCGGACACTCTGAGGAGTCAAAAACTCCTGGAAGAAACGAAGGTACCCGGATCTCCTCCTGATACCCTGAGAAATGAGACACGTTAGTTCCCGAGAGGTGCCCGCACCCAGTGTGGGCCGCGCTGTGGAGATGTTTCGCTCGAGATGGACAATGTTCCTCCAGATAGATATATGATGGCGGAGACACCATGCTCTCTGTAGAAACTGTTCTTCCCAAAGAAGTGGAGGTTGAGGTTCTGGATAACCAGAAAATTTCTGAGACGGGCTTTCTCCTCACCTTGTTCGGGAAAATTCCCGCCCCGCAGCCAGGCCAGTTTGTGATGCTCGGCCTTCCCAGGGGCGCAGGTCCTTTCCTGAGGCGCCCCTTCAGTGTGCTTGAGTTTAAGCCGAAGGAAAAAAGGCTACATATTTACTATTCAGTTCTGGGTTGCGGAACCCGGATTCTATCAGACGTAAGTTCAGGCGAAAAACTGGAGCTTCTCGGTCCTCTTGGCAGGGCTTTTCCGCAAGGCTCAGGGGAAGTGGACGTCATTGTGGGAGGCGGCAGAGGAGTTTCGCCTTTGGTTTTTCTCTCACGTAGAAGATCGAGAACAAGAAAGGTGCTTTTTTTCGCGGGTGCGGCTTCCGAAAAAAAGATTGTATTTCTTGACAAGGTCAAGGCTCGCGAGATTTTCGTTTCTACCGAGGACGGAAGCCTGGGCAAGAAAGGAACGGTCCTGGAGCTTCTGACAAGCGTCACATCCTCTCGTCGTCTTGATTGGTCGCGCGCAACGCTCTACGGATGTGGACCCGCGGGAATGCTCAGAGGTCTCCACGTGTTCTCACTTCAGTTCAAAGTGCCTTGTTTCGTTTCTCTGGAAGCTCGGATGGGTTGCGGTGTCGGGGTTTGCCAGGGCTGCGCGGTGAAGACCGCAAAGTCCGGCTATCGTCTTGTGTGTAAGGACGGACCGGTCTTCAGTTCCGCTCTCATAGATTGGGACAAGTATGCGGGGGCGAACTCCGGGAATTATCCTGAGGCAAAGCGAGTATTGTAGCTGATGGTTCTACGATTCGCTATTGTAAAACAATAAGTTAGCGCAGTTCTCTCAAGTGATTTGTTATGAGCAAGAGAGCATCATTGGCTAGTGAATTGACCAGCAAGAGATCTGGTCTTTTGAAGCGATCAGATGCCCACGAGCGAGTCGATTCTGGTGCGCGGTCCGATCCCAGAAGCCGCTCGGCTCCGAAGAAGCGGTCTCGACCTTCTGATCAGCCCGACCTTGCCGTGAGAATAGGATCACTCGAGCTCAGAAACCCGGTGATGATTGCATCGGGCCTGGCCGGTTACGGTGATGACCTCGAGGGCATTGTTGACTTGAGCAGAATAGGCGCAGTCGTCACAAAGACGCTGACCCTAAATGCGCGCGAGGGGAATGCTCCTCCCCGACTGGCAGAGCTGCCTTCGGGCTTGATGAACAGCATCGGTCTGGCCAACGTTGGTTGCGAGGCGTTCATTTCGCAGCGTCTCGGCCATCTTAAGACCCTCGGGACGAAGATTGTTGTTAGCGTGGGAGGTTTCAGCGTGGAGGAATACGGACAGGTTACTCTTCGCCTTGAGGAAGTCGGCGGTTTTGACGGCGTTGAGGTGAACATATCCTGTCCGAACGTGGGAGAAGGTGGGATGAATTTCGGCTCCTCGCCTTCGGGGGCCGCGAGAGTCGTCAGAACTGTCAGGTCACAAACCTCTAAACCTCTTTTTGCAAAACTCACGCCAAACGTTACGGACATTGCCGCGATTGCCAGAGCCTGTGTTTCTGAAGGAGCCGACGCGCTAACAATAGGCAATACTTTCAAAGCACTGGCCGTGGATGTGCGCACACGCAGACCTCTGGTGGGAGGAGGGACTGGTGGGCTTTCCGGTCCTGCCATCAAGGCACTCTCCCTTGCCAAGGTATGGGAGGCAGTGTCCGCCGTAAGTGTGCCGGTCGTTGCGTGCGGCGGGATTTGCTGTGCCAATGATGCTCTTGAGTTCATCATAGTTGGTGCCACCGCCTTCCAGTTAGGAAGCGCGTGCTTGAGGAGTTTTAGAACCCCCGAGCTTGTGCTCGCCGGCGTCAACGAGTATTGCAGAAATAATCGAATACGTTCGATTGCCGAGATAAGGGGTACGCTTCTGTTCGAGGAACTTCGAAATGAAGAATAAACGTGACCCTGACAAGGGACTAAACCTCGCACGCGGGAGACTCCCTTCAACAAGTAGATTTGAGCGTGTGAAAGAGAGAGCCCGCTTCCCGCACGGGAGGCTCATAGTTGCTCTTGATTTTCCGACGGAAAGGGAGGCTCTCTCACTTGTGGATGGACTGGTCCCGGACGTCAAGATCTTCAAGGTCGGTCTAGAACTCTTTGTGGCTTCGGGTCCTTCCGTCGTCAGCCGGGTTCGAGAGAAAGGAGCCGGGGTCTTTCTCGATTTGAAGCTTCATGACATTCCCAACACTGTAAAAGGAGCCGTGAGTTGCGCAGCACGTCTTGGTGCTGGTATTATTAGCGTTCATCTGAGCGTCGGTCGCGAGGGTCTCAAAGCGGCCGTCGAGGGAATTGGGGAGGCTTCACAAGAAACCGGCGAGAAGCCTCTTCTTGCGGGTGTAACGGTGCTGACCAGCCTGGGGAGCGAGCAGGCAGGAGGCACGGTTGGCTCGGTTCTTGAACAAGTGCTGCGTCTTTCGAGGCTTGCGCAAGAATGCGGTATTGAGGGCATCATCACTTCCGTGAGGGAAGCGGCGGAAGTACGAAAAAACCTCGGCGAGGCGTGTGTGATTATTACACCAGGTATTCGGCTCTCGGGTGTATCAGATGAGCACAAGAGAGCGGGCACGGTGAGAGATGCCCTTGCCGCTGGATCAGACTATCTAGTCGTGGGAAGACCGATTACGCGGGCTCCAAACCCGCACGATGAGGCCAGGAGATTTCTTGACGAGATTTCAGCTTTTGAAGAGATTGACTAGGTCTTCTCTGGCTCTGTAGAATGTGGGTCTATTTGCATGCAGTCTATGGACAGCATTTATCTCAGCCGCGGGCGTTGAACCACTGAGTGGAGGTTTTGATGAGAATCCTCATTACCGGTGTTACTGGATTCGCTGGAAGTCATCTCGTCGATTACTGCCTGACGAAGAACGACGTCGATATCTACGGCATTCAGAGATGGAGAAGCAGAACCGAGAACATTGAACACTGTCAGGACAAGTTTTGCATGTACGAATGCGACGTCAGGGATGCCTCTTCTGTGAGAGACGTCATCGAACAGGTGAAACCTGACTGGATTTTTCATCTTGCCGCTCAGAGTTTTGTTCCTACCTCCTGGAGGGCCCCGACCGAGTCACTCACGACTAATATCTTAGGTGAGCTGAACATATTTGAGGCCATCAAAAAGACCAGGTTAAAGTCCAGAATTCAGATTGCGGGTTCGAGTGAGGAATATGGGATGGTCTACCCGGGAGAACTGCCGATTAAGGAAACCAATCCCCTGAGACCCCTCAGCCCCTATGCGGTAAGCAAGGTGGCCCAGGACCTGCTCGCTTATCAGTACTTCATGAGTTTCCAGATGGACGTGGTGAGAACACGCGGCTTCAACCACACCGGACCCAGAAGGGCCCCCGTGTTTGTGTGCTCAGACTTCGCGAAACAGATAATCGACGTGGAACGGGGCAGGAGAGAACCCGTCATCTACGTCGGCAACACAGACGCCGTGCGTGACTTCACGGACGTCAGGGACATCGTTCGCGGCTACTGGCTCTCGCTCGAAAAGGGCAAGCCGGGGGAGGTTTACAACCTCTGTTCGGGTGTTGGCAGAACGATATCCGACGTACTCGACATGTTGATGGAACTGAGCGGTGTCAAGCTAAAAATAATGAGGGAAGAAAGAAGAATGCGACCTTCGGACGTGCCGGTGTTGATCGGGGATAATTCCAAGTTCTTTAAAGAGACTGGATGGAAACCGATCATTCCTTTTGAACAAACGTTAAAGGATTTGCTTGAATTTTGGCGCAGCAGACCGTGAAAACAAGAATCCTCATAACTGGTGCACTCGGTTTTGTCGGTAGATACCTCTACGCAGAGCTTCTGCATTCCGGGTACGATGTGTGGGCCTCTGACCTCGACTCGGTATGTGCACACGTGGGTCCTCCTCTGGACCCCGAAAAGGTGAGACCGTGCGACATTGTCAACGCGGATGATGTTCTCGTTCTTCTGAAAACCCTCAGACCCGACGTAATCGTGCATCTTGCCGCGCAGAGCTCGTCCTCGAGGGCCCTTGCACAGCCACGCAAGACCTTCCTGACGAACGCCCTCGGGACTCTCAATCTTTTTGAAGCCGTTCGCGCAAGCCATCCTGCTTGCTCAGTCCTTTCAGTGGGGTCCGCCGACATCTATGGGCCTCAAGCCAGGGGCGATCTGCTCACCGAGGAGAGCTCACTTCTTCCCGCTTCGCCCTATGCTCTCAGCAAGGCAACGCAGGATTTGATCGCCATTCAATACTGGCGCGGTCACAATATAACAACCTTCAGGACCCGTTCCTTCAGCCACACAGGCCCGGGCCAGACCACAACTTTCGCTCTGCCCAGTTTTGCTTCACAGATAGCTCAGGCAGAGGCCGGCCTGCGAGAGCCGGTGATTGAGGTGGGGAATCTCGACGTGGTGAGAGACTTCTCTGATGTTCGAGACGTAGTTGTGGCGTACAGATTGATTCTCGAAAAGGGCAAAAAGGGCGCAGCATACAACGTGTGTTCGGGTAAAGGAGCGAGCATGGAGGAGCTGCTTCAGCTTCTCCTCTCTTTTTCGTGCGTGAAGATAGACGTTAGAAAGGTTGAGTCGAGGGTGCGGCCTGCCGACATTCCGTACCTCGTGGGTGACAATTCCAAACTCGTCGCCGACACAGACTGGGAGCCGCGCTTCAAGATCGAACAAACTCTCTCCGAGCTTCTGAACTTCTGGCGGAAAAAAGCAGAAGAATCTTCGAACTCCAGCTCGCAGAGAAAGGAGACAAGGTGAGAAAAATCGCTGTTATCGGCGCAGGTTACGTCGGGCTTGTCACTGCGGCGTGCCTTGCCGACTTCGGAAATGAAGTGATCTGTCCGGATTCTGACGAGGAGAGAATCGAAGCGCTCAACCGTCTCAAGATGCCGTTCTACGAACCCGGTCTCCTTGAAATCGTGAGGAGAAATTGCGCTGAGAAGAGGCTCAGATTCACTACTTCCGTTGAAGAAGCCGTAGCAGAATCTGAGGTGCTTTTCATCGCGGTAGGGACGCCCGCAACGAGGAGCGGCGACGCTGACCTATCGGGCGTGAGAGCTGTTGCGAGAGAAATCGCGCGGCACATGAGAAGCTACAAACTCATCGTTCAGAAGAGCACCGTGCCTGTTGGAACAGGAGCCATGGTGAGGGGGATTGTCACGAGGTATCGTAGAGGAAAGGTGCCCTTTGACGTGGCTTCCAATCCGGAGTTTCTTCGTGAGGGCTCCGCAGTGGAGAATTTCATGAGACCGGATAGGGTAGTCATCGGGACCTGGACAAAAAAGGCTGAGAGCATTCTCTCTCAGATCTACGATCCACTCTATCTCATAGAGACACCGATGGTAAAAACTACCGTTGAAACGGCCGAGCTGATCAAGTACGCGTCCAACGTTTTTCTTGCCTCGAAGGTCTCTTTCATAAACGAAATGGCAAGACTGTGCGAGGTTTTTGGAGCCGACATTCAGGTCGTGGCGAAAGGGATGGGGTTGGACAGAAGAATAGGGCCAAAGTTCCTTCACGCCGGTCCCGGCATCGGTGGTGCTTGTCTTCCCAAGGACACGGCGGCCCTCTTGCGTTTTGCCGAAAAGGCAGGGTGTAGGCTTCGCGTCCCGAGGGCCGTCCTCGAGATAAACCGCTCGCAGAGGGATTTTGTTTTCAAGAAGATCGAGCGCGCTGTCGGAACGTTTAAGGGTAAGACAATCGGCGTGCTGGGGCTTTCTTTCAAGCCCGAGACAGACGACATCAGAGAATCACCGGCAATTCACATAACAAAACGGATGCTCTCCAAGGGAGCCATAGTTAAGGCGTTTGATCCGGCTGCCATGGCCGCTGCCCGAAGAGTTCTTCCCGCCGTCCAGTATTGCTCAAATGCTTACGACGTGTGCGAGGGAAGCACCGCCGTGGTAATCTTCACCGAGTGGAATGAATTCAGAAGGTTGGACCTCTTGAGAATCAAGGGTCTCTTGAAGAAGCCGGTCATGGTTGATTGCAGGAACATTTATGAGCCGGCCGAGCTTAAAGCGCTGGGTTTCAAATACTACTGTGTTGGAAGAGCCATCCCGTAGTGTAAAAACTGTGTTGCAAGAACTACCCCGTAGTGTCCACATGGAAAGGGTTGAGCGGTCCTAAAGAGATACTGGTCCCTTACAGGCGATGGTCCCAAAGAGGTGCAACATGATTGAAGGTATAAAGATCAAGCAATTGAAAATAATCCCGGACGAGAGAGGTTTCGTCATGGAATTGCTGAGAAGCGATGACGAGATCTTCGACAAGTTTGGTCAGGTCTATCTTTCCGTTGCCTATCCCGGCGTGGTGAAGGGGTGGCACTATCATAAACTCCAGACAGACTACTTCACCATTGTGAAGGGAATGATGAAGGTGGTACTCTACGATCATAGGAAGGAATCGCAGACGTACGGGCAGATAAACGAGTTCTTTATGGGTGAACAGAACCCCATGTTGCTCGTCATCCCACCCTACGTCGTTCACGGAATGAAAGCGATCGGGACCGAGCCGGGTTATCTGATAAACTGCCCGAGTCTTCCATACGACCGCAAGAGCCCCGACGAGTACAGAATCGACCCACACGGCGGTGAAATCCCCTACAACTGGGAGAGAAAAGATGGCTGACAAAGGCTGGAGCAAGACGGCCAGATATCTTGTGACCGGCGGGGCCGGGTTCATAGGTAGTCATTTTGCAAAAAGAATCATCGGCGACTATCGTGATGCCAGAGTCGTGGTGCTTGATAAGTTGACCTACGCCGGAAATCTCGACAATCTCAAGGAGCTTGACGGAGAACCGAGATACAGTTTCATCCACGGCGACGTGTGTGATTCGGTCAAGGTGGAAGAAGCAATGAAGGGCTGCGACGTTTGTGTTAATTTTGCAGCGGAGACGCACGTGGATAGATCCCTGGGAGATCCATCGAGCTTCGTGCTCACGGATGTTTATGGCACGTATGTGCTGCTGGAAGCGGCGAGGAAGCTCGGTATCAGACGCTTCGTGCAGATTTCGACGGACGAAGTCTATGGCGAGATACTGGGTGAGCCAGCCGACGAACAGACGGCTCTCATGCCCACGAATCCTTACGCGGCGAGTAAGGCAGGCGCGGACAGACTTGCCTTTTCCTACTACGTCAGTTTCAAGGTTCCTGTAATCATCACTCGGTGCAGCAACAACTATGGTACACATCAATATCCTGAGAAGCTGTTTCCTCTATTCATCACCAACGCGATGGAGAACAAGAAACTACCCGTCTACGGCACGGGTCGAAATACAAGAGACTGGATTCACGTGGACGATCATTGCTCTGCGCTGGAGATGTTGATAGAGGCTGAGAACGTCGAAGGTCTGGTCTTCAATATCGGTGCCGGCCACGAGCTCTCGGTACTGCAGATTGCCGATAGAATCGTGAGTCTGCTCGGTAAATCGGAGGACCTCGTTGAGCACGTCAAAGACAGACCTGCGCACGATAGACGCTACGCCCTCGATACGAGTCGCATAAGGCAACTTGTGGGATGGAAACCGCAGGTTGAGTTTGACAACGGCCTAGCGGACACTGTTCGGTGGTATGTCGAAAACGCGTGGTGGTGGGAAAAGATCAAGTCCAGCGAAGGTTACCGGAATTATTACGGAAGAATGTACGGCGCTTGAGGCTCAAGTTCACCTGAGGCTCAAGGTTCTTAATGTGTGAGGTGATCGGGGGACTGAAGTGGTTCAGGCGGTGAGATCCCCAAAGGTTGACGCGTGAAAGCCATTTTTGTCGGCGGTGCGAGACCGAATTTCATAAAGATTGCCCCCATCCTTGAAGCGGTCAAGAAATTCCCCTCTATTGAGCCCATTTTGGTTCACACGGGTCAGCATTACGATAGAGAGCTGTCGGAAGTGTTTTTTGAGGAACTGGGTATTCCTGCGCCCGACAAGTATCTTGGAGTGGGATCCGGTTCGCACGCCAAGCAGACGGCCCGAGTGATGATAGAATTCGAGGAGGTTTTGCTGAGCGAAAAGCCGCGGCTTGTCACTGTCGTGGGAGACGTAAACTCCACCCTGGCATGTTCGGTGACTTCATCGAAGCTTCACGTTCCCGTTGCACACGTGGAATCGGGTCTCAGAAGTTTTGACAGGTCCATGCCCGAGGAGATCAATCGGCTCGTGACTGACTCTCTGTCAGCAATTCTCTTCACCACATGCGAGGACGCAAATCTCAATCTCAAACGGGAAGGCGTGAAGCCGGAAAGAATATGCTTTGTCGGCAACGTCATGATAGATAGCCTCGAAAGACACAGGAAAATCGCAGAGAGGTCTCGCATTCTGGACAGGCTCTCTCTCAGAGAGAAGAACTACGGCGTTTTGACGCTTCACCGTCCGAGCAACGTTGACGACCCGGAGGTTCTGTCACGCATTCTTTCTGCCATCGAGAGAATCCAGCGGCGAATACCCATAGTCTTTCCAGTGCATCCACGCACAAGGAGAAACCTCATGACTACGGTGGTGCGTGACAAGGTCGAGGCATCGAAGTCGCTGATACTTCTGGAGCCACTCGGGTACATTGACTTTCTGAGGCTTCTTATTTCCTCAAGGCTTATACTCACTGACTCGGGAGGCGTTCAGGAGGAGAGCACTGTTCTGGGTGTGCCTTGTCTTACCCTTAGGGAAAACACGGAGAGGCCTGTCACTGTCACTTCCGGAACGAACACCATAGTTGGGACCGACCCGGAAAAGATCGTTCACGAAGCCGAAGAGACGATTGCGGGTCGTGGCAAGGAGGGGCGCGTGCCTCCGCTCTGGGATGGCAGGGCCTCTTCACGTATAGCTTCTGTGATTGACGACTGGCTCAAAAAAACGGCACAATCAACTTGTTAGGAGAGACGGGATGAGACTGCGGTTGAGACTATCGATGATGCTTTTTGTCTTGCTCTTTGTCGGCATAGGTGCCGGGGAGACTCAATCACGCGTGTCCGAGGGTCTTGAGGCAAGGTCTTCGGCGTTTTCATATCAACTCCCTCCCTCAAAAGGCATCATTGAAGAAGAAACGCTCCTTCAGGAGGGGCCGATAGACGCGAAGGAATACATAGTGGGGCCGGGTGATGTATTCATGGTAGACGTCTGGGGTAGGGCGAGCCTCCAGTTGCGACTCGAAGTGGACACCGAGGGGAAGATTTTCGTATCTGACTCTGGCAGTCTTCTAGTAGGCGGTAAGTACCTTGAAGAGGCGCAGAAGCTGATCAAGTCTCTGGTACTGTCGGCGGTTCCCCAGGGCAACGTCGAGGTTCGGCTTGTGGGTCTGAGAAAGTTCAAGGTGTACGTGTCGGGGGAAATTGAGTCTCCTGGTTCTTATGTCGCCTCTCAAGTGGTACGTGTCTCCGAAATCCTGAGCGTCGCTGCAACAAATACTCTGGTACCGAGACTGAAGCGGGTTCCCTCTTTATCAGGTATTGCCGTTAGCGACACAGTGGGACCAGAACTCAAGGCGACTTCTTCCTTGAGGAATATCGAGCTGAGGCGGCGTAACGGTGATATTGAAAAGGTCGACCTTGTGCTCTTCTTCGTGACGGGTGACCTTTCGCATAATCCTTGCGTCAGTGACGGGGACGTCATCCACGTTCCCAAGCTCGAACACTTCTTTTCCGTGAGCGGCGCCGTGATGTTTCCCGGAACGTACGAGTTGGTCCAGGGTGAGAAGCTCTCTCAGATACTTCACCTCGTCGGAGGCGTGACACCGGAAGCGGACCTGGAAAAAGGTGAAATACGGCGGTTCGTCACGGCCGACAAGACAGAATCCACGTTTTTCAATGTCGGGTCGGTGACACGCGGTACGGCTGATTTTGAGGTCAAAGACGGCGACAGAATCTATGTTCGTTCTCCGGGTCGCTATCTGGAGCATCAACAGGTACTCTTGAGGGGCGAGGTGCTGTTTCCAGGCTGGTACGCAATAAATCCTAGAGAGGACAGACTCTCTGAGGTGGTGGTGAGGGCAGGAGGCTTGACTCCAGAGGCAGACCTGAGCGGTGGAAGGGTAATTCGTCCCCGTTCCCTGGCAAGTGGGGAACAGGGAGGAGTGCAGTGCGACATGGTCAAGCTCTTTCTCGAAAAGAGGCAAGAGAATGACATCGTTCTGGAAACCGGAGACATCATAGAGATCCCCAAACGTGTGGGTTACGTGTACGTCACCGGCGAAGTGCGCAAGCCTGGCTACGTGCCTTACGTTGAGAACAAGCGCCCGGGATTCTACGTACGTCAGGCAGGGGGGTTCACAAAGAGAGCAGACGGCGGGAAAACGCTTGTGAGAAGACTCTCCACGGGACAGTCGCTCTTGTCACGTGAAGCCGGCGTCGTACTACCTAATGATTCGATAAACGTCCCTGCGAGAATAGAAGGAGCGAGGTGGACACTCTTCAAGGACACGATGTCCATCCTGGCTGAAATGGCCACCATATACATCGTCATAGATCAAGCCACGAAGAAGTAGGACTCCCTTTGGCTTTCTCCAAACGAAGGGTTACTGGACTTCGGGACCACAGGAGAGTCGGGTAGCGTTACTGTTTTTTGCCAATGGGAGAACGGCAGTTTCTTGACAGTGTGGGAAGGCCATGATAGCATTCGCACACTTGTGCTGCGATCAGAAAGGCCTCCGGGAGAGGGTTCTTGGAAAAAGGAAGAGTGGACCTTTATCGTCTGGTATTCATAGCTTCAAAATGGGCCAAGTTCATAGTAAAGACGACGGTAATAGTGTGCGTCGCTACCGTCATCGTGCTACTTCTTCTTCCTAATTGGTACACCGCTACGACATCGATATTTCCGGCCGAGAGAGAGTCCTCCTTCATGGGTCTGGCCTCCTCTATTCTCCAGGGTGTCGGTCTCATGAGTGGTCAGGAGATGGTTCTGCCGGCCTTTGCGACGCCTTCTCACGTATACGCCGCCGTGCTCAGGAGCAGGACCGTCGTAGAGGCCGTTGTTCAAGAACACGATCTGAAGAAGAGATACAAATCCAAGACAACGGAAGAAGCCGTAAGAGAATGTTTGTCCCACACAAGAATAAGAGTGGGACCCGAGGGCATAGTCAGCGTCAGTTTTGAGGACATCGACAAGAAACGGGCTGCCGACGTTGCGAACAGCTTTGTCGAAGAGCTAAATCACATAAATCAGAAAGTCAGCAGCTCGAGAGCACGCAGCACAAGAATCTTTATGGAAGAACGGCTGGGTGAGACGGCCCGTGCGTTGGAGCAGGCGGAGGATACTCTCCGGAGTTTCCAGGAAGGGAACAAGGCGATTTCGCTCGATGAACAGATGAAGGCCCAGATTCAGAACGTGGCAGCGTTAGAAGGAAGACTGGCCATGGTCGAGATCGAACTCGGGCTTCTCCGCAGGACTTTCATACCAGACCACCCGGAAATCACTCGAAAGCAAATGGAGATCTCGGAGATAAAGAGAAAGATAAGCGCCATGAACACCGGCACACCCGGCTCTCGCGACTACGGAATGCTGGGGCTTCCGTTTGCGCAAGTGCCAAGACTTGCGCTTGAATTCGGGAGGTTGCTG
>Ga0315291_10006199_pt1 | contig 14871 bp, 9 predicted proteins | sample YL17G12_20_MG_FD_203070 | JGI IMG/M metagenome (GOLD analysis project Ga0315291, IMG submission 203070) | Sediment microbial communities from Yellowstone Lake, YNP, Wyoming, USA - YL17G12_20 | ecosystem: Environmental > Aquatic > Freshwater > Lake > Sediment | place: USA: Wyoming | collected...
CGGACCTCCAAGGCTCATCTCCGCTTGCGCGCGGGAATCATCCCAAGCGAATTCCCAATCGCGGTCAGGAAAGAAATCAGTCCTCGAAAAGACAAAGGCTTGCCACTCGTCGTCGGCAGGCGCGGGACTCACCGAGTAGTTTGAGGAAATCAAACTAAATTCCCGTGGCAGGCGGAGCACATAGTCCGCGCGGCCAATCGGCCGCCCCCAAGGCCGGGTGGTGGTGAGCAGATACCTGCCACGCGGCACACGGCTCGGTTGGGTGTAGTCGAGCCGAATCCACTTCGCCTCACCTGGCCGGAAGATGAGACGGAACGAAACGCTCTTGCCCCGGACGACAGGAACGATTTCTTCCCCCGCCCGGCCATCGTCGCCGCTCTTGTAAAGGGTGAACCATTCTGGCTGTGGGTGGTCGAGGTCCACCGGGAAAGGAACCTTCAAGGTCAGCACAGCGGGAAGTGGCGATCTGTTAGAGTAGTGGTAAAGACCCTTGACTCGAATGCTCCCGCGCCAGACGTGGACCTCAATCCGCTCCCGATCGAAACGGACGGTCGTAAAGTAGCCACTGAAGAAGTAAACTGCCGCTCCAGTCAAGAGAGCCGCTATACAGATGTCCGGGTTGACGACGGAGGATCTTTCCCAGCCAGCCAACCGCCGCCACATGGAAACGCCTTTATCAGTCTTCGTAGGGCGAATTTTTCGGCAAGAGCGGGCCGAAAGCAAGAGGAATTCGCGGAGCCTTTCCCATCGCCGGGCGTCAACAAATCCGGGTGGGTGGGCACTGAGAATCAGGGACTTAACCGGGATTTGCCGGGGACGGCCGCCATGAGGTGCGGTGGCGGGATAATGGTACTAAAGTACTATTCCCAGCATATTGACATCTGAGGGCCCACAACTTATACTTTGATTCAGGTAAGGTTCAAGGGCTAATTCAGGTATCTGGTGCTCAGACGCGACGGTGCAACCAGAATAGGCTTATCCGCGGAAGGCGAATCCATCCGCGGGATGGACCTTCAGGGAGACCAATATGAAAAGTCGGCGAAACCAGGTTGGCGGATTGCTCCTCTTGGTTGTGGCGGGATTGTTGCTTTCGGGACTTCTGTCACGCGCGCAACAGACTTCGGACACAGTGCCGCTTGACCGGGGAGCGATATTCAAGACCCACGCTCCACACGAGAATGTCAATCTGTGGCGGTCGCAATCCGGTTCCAGCACCACTTCCAACGGTGTCGGTACCGGCGCGAAGCCCGGGGGCGGCGGGGGATCGTTTACCGGGACGCCTTACTCCACCGTCGGAACCACGACGAATGCCACAACGACCACCCCGGCGGCAGAGGAACATATCGCCGTGGATCCGACGAACTTCATGAAGCTTGTTGCGGCCATCAGCGATTTCTCTCTTCGTGGGGGCTGGAACACCAGCAAATACTCCGTCTCGTATGACAATGGCCTGAATTGGGCGGAGACTTTTGTCCCATGCCAGACCGCAACCCTCTTTGGAGTAACGCAGTGCTATCCGGCAACCGCTGATGGTCAGAAGTGGCAAGCCAACAGCGACCCGGTCGTGGCGATTGACAAGCTGGGAAATGTCTATCTCGCGGATTTGTATTTCAATGGCGACAACAACGCCGGCGGTTTGTATGTGAGCGTTGGGACGCTAGGGTCGGCCAACCTCGGCGTCAGCGCCGCGACGACTTACCCCGTGGCCGCGCAACTCGACCCCAACACCAGCACTTTCGAAGACAAAGAATGGATTGCTGTGGACAACAGCAATTCAGCGTACAGCGGCAGTGTCTACGTGACCTGGACGCGGTTCGAGGGCAATCTGGATAAAATCGTGTTCTCTCGCTCACTTGACCACGGCCAGACCTGGTCGGCCATTCCCCTGCAGATCAGTCCCTCGAGCCAGAGCGGCGCGGTGCAAGGCTCGCAAGTCGCCGTCGGACCCAACGGGTACATCTATGTTACCTACGAGGTGTATTACGTGGGGAGCCAGCGCGCCCACTTCTTTGCGAAGTCAACCGACGGCGGGACGTCGTTCAGCACACCCGTACAAATTACACCGCTGTTTGGCGAACTGAAGTTCAATTCGACCTACCGGAAGAACAGTTTTTCGTCACTCGCGGTTGGTCCAACGGGGACGATTTACGTCGTTTATGCTGATCAGCCCAAGAGCGGCGGGGCGCAAATCCGGTTCATTCACTCGACCACTAATGACACCACGTTTTCGTCGCCCGTCTCGCTGAACGATAGCTCGACCGGACAGCGACTCATGCCCTCGGTGGCGGCCGACAGCACATGGATTCACTTCAGTTGGTTTGACACCCGCAACGGCGCGGGTTCGACCGCAATCTACGACATTTATGCGACGCGGTCGGACAACGGCTCGACTTTCGGTACCAACCAAAGGGTCACGGCCATCTCAATCAACGCCGGAAATGCCAGCTTCATCGGCGACTACGGAGGCGAGGCTGCTTCAAGCGGTTACGCGCATCCGGTCTGGACCAGCGGCGGGTTTAACGGCGGGAAGCTCCAAACCGCGACCCTCCACTAGGAGATGCTGTAGACAGGCAGCCGGCCGCGCTTCATGTTGTCGGCGTGTAACCAGAGACCATCACGGCCAGCCCCAAAAGGGCTGGCCGTTTTTGTTGCTATCCACTGGGGCATGGAACGCCCCCGCTCTTTGCTTCCCATCCATTCGGCAGAACAAATCCCCTTCGTCAGTTTTGTCCCTACCACCTTTCGCTCCCCTGAGGGAGAATAGCGCGCTTCCGGTGACGCATTTCGAGCTCTCCCCGAATCGCAGCCGTCGGATGCAACTATCTAACGGGAGTCCTCGCCATGAAACTCAGAACTCATATCGGGGTGTTCGCCCTGCTTATGGTGGTAAGCGTCGTCGTGATTCCTTCGACGCGGACTAACCCGCAGGAGGAATCCAATCCTCCGGCGTATCGCAATTCAAAGTTACCCGTCGAGCAGCGCGTTGCTGACCTTCTCAGCCGAATGACGCTGGAGGAGAAAGTGGCGCAGACGCACGCCCTCTGGCAACGGAAGTCGCTGATCATGGACGCGCAGGGCAACTTTTCGCCGGAGAAGGCCAAAGAGATTCTCAAGAACGGAATCGGCCAGATCACGCGAGCCAGCGAGAGGAAAGGTCCACGGGAGAACGCGCTCTTCGCCAACGCCATTCAGAAATTCCTGGTGGAGCAAACTCGATTAGGTATCCCCGCCATCATCCACGAGGAAGGGTTGCACGGGTTCGCAGCGCGCGGAGCGACGAGCTTTCCACAGGCCATCGCGCTGGCGAGCACCTGGGACCCCGAGCTGGTCGAGAAAGTCTTCGGCGTGGCCGCGCGTGAAATACGCTCACGCGGGGCGCAGCAGGCGCTCACGCCGGTGCTCGACCTTGCCCGCGACCCGCGCTGGGGACGAACGGAAGAATCCTACGGCGAGGATCCCTATTTGGTCTCGCGCATCGGTGTCGCCTGCATCCGGGGCTTTCAGGGCAAGGGACCAAACCTCGATCGGGGGCACGTCTTCGCGACCACCAAGCATTTTGCCGCGCACGGCCAGCCAGAGGCGGGGACCAACGCAGCTCCGGCCAACTATTCGGAAAGGGTCATTCGCGAGTTCTTTTTATTCCCCTTCCAGGCGGCCATTACCGAAGCGCGCGCCATGAGCGTGATGCCCTCCTACAACGAGATCGATGGCATTCCTTCGCACGGGAACAAATGGCTGCTCGAGAAAGTGCTGAGAGGGGAGTGGGGCTTTCAGGGGTTTGTGGTATCGGACTACGATGGCATCAATCAGCTCCATACTCTGCACAGTGTTGTGGCCAGCAAGGAGGAAGCGGCAAAAAAGGCGCTCGAAACGGGTGTCGATATCGAACTACCAGACATTGATTGCTACGGCATGCTCGTCGAACAGATCAGGGCGGGGAAGATCTCCGAGGCCACGCTCGATAAAACCGTGGCCCGTATCTTGCGCGCCAAGTTTCTGGCCGGCCTTTTCGAAGATCCGTATGTTGACCCAGACTCCGCGGAGAGAATCAGCAACGCTCCCGAACATCGCGAGCTCGCGCTGCAGGCGGCGCGCGAGGCCATCGTTCTCCTCAAGAACCAAAACGGCGCTCTCCCACTTGATCGAACAAAAATCAAGACATTGGCCGTGATCGGCCCCAACGCCGCCAAGTGCCACCTGGGTGGATACAGCGAAGACCCTGGCCATTGCATCAGCGTTCTGGATGGCATCAAGGCCAAGGTCGGCGACAAGATCAAGGTTGCATACGCCGAAGGTTCAAGGATCACAGAGGACGATGCCGACTGGCGCAACTGGTATATCGACCAGGTTACACCCAGCGACCCTGCGAAAGAGGCTAAACGGATCGCCGAAGCTGTGCAAGTGGCCAAGGCCAGCGATGCGGTGGTTCTCGTGCTCGGTGGCAACGAGCAGACCTGCCGGGAAGCTTGGGCGGAAACGCACGCCGGCGACCGCGACAGCTTGGAGTTGCTCGGAAAGCAAAACGATTTGGTTAAGGCGATGCTCGAAACGGGCAGGCCTGTCGTCGTATTTTTGATTAACGGCCGGCCGCTTTCAATCAACTATGTTGCCGAGAATATTCCAGCCATCCTGGAGGGCTGGTACCTTGGGCAGGAAGGCGGCGCGGCGGCGGCCGACGTCCTGTTCGGAGACTACAATCCCGGCGGCAGATTGCCGATTACGCTCCCGCGCTCAGCCGGACAACTGCCGGTTTTTTACAACCACAAACCCTCGGCGCGGCGAGGGTATTTGTTTGCTGATAAGGAGCCACTCTTCGCGTTTGGTCATGGCCTCAGTTATACAACCTTCAAGTACACCAATCTCCGATTGGCTCAGGCCCAGATTGGACCGAGCGGACGAACCGTTGCGAGCGTGGACGTCACCAACATGGGCAAAGTCAAGGGGGATGAGGTCGTCGAGATGTACATCCGCGACCGCGTCAGTTCGGTGACCAGGCCGGTGAAGGAATTGAAAGGCTTCCGACGCATTACGCTCGAGCCCAGTCAGACGGCTACGGTGGAGCTCGCAATCACGCCCGATGCGCTTTCCTTGCTCGACGAGCAAATGAATCGTGTCGTTGAGCCGGGCCAGTTCGACATTATGGTAGGTTCAAGTTCGGTTGATTTGAAGGGCGTGGTGCTGGAGGTCGCGCCTTAGTCTCGCACAAGGGATGGCCGCACTAAGACGATGAATTAAGCCGATCCGCACTACTCCGGCGGAGGTTACCAGGTGCGATCGACGCCGACGACTTCGACATTGCCGCTATTCTTGCGAAGGAAAACAGTTCCCGTCTTCTTTGGGTCTTCGCCGCGAATGTCAGCGGCGAAGTACTCGCCATCGCCAGCCACCTGAATTTGTCCCGGCAGCCGCAAACTTGTTTCACCCGGCAGAGGAGTTTTTTGTTCTGTGTTGTTGTCGAACCGCGACCATTGGACGGTGTAGTCACGCGGGGCCGCCAGCTTGTGCTTTGCGGCCAAATCCTCAAAGGTCAGGCGATTGTCCTCCACAGCGAAACGGTCGAAAGGCAGGACCTTGGGGAGAAAGGCCTTCCCGATTTTGTCGCGGCGGATGATCAGGCAGTCGGCAATCCACTTTTCAGCTCGCGGATCGCTGAACTGGCCGAGCTTCACAAGGGCTCGAATCTGTTCGTCGGTGAAAGCCATGACTTGCTTGGCAGCCCAGAAGGCGTCATCGGGCAGGCGGTTGACGAAGGCGGGATTTCGATATTCGGGCACCCAGGTTTCCGGGTCGAAAGTTGCGGCTTCGAAGCGGCCAACCGCGGGCAAGTTGGGGTAGTGGGCGCGCGCCCACTTGGGCACGTACAGGCCGAGCGAGAAAAACTCGGCGGCGGTAGGTTTCACGGCAAAGAGGTACTGTCCCGAGCGGGGGCTGTTGGGCCCGATGCTGGCGCTTCCCGAGGTCGAGCCAAAATCGATCAGGTAGTGTTTGATGAAGTGGATGCCGTTTTCTTCGACGAGGAAATCCGTGTTGTTGATGGCGCGAGAATCGTCATGCCCCAGCCAGGCGCAGAACACGCTCAGCCCGCGCAGGTCGCGCCGATGCTCGTGCGGAACAACGTCATTCGGGTCGTCCTGCCGTGTGCCCTGGTAGCGAAACTCCCTCACGTTCTTCCCTCTAAGATAGTAACTGGCAACCGCCCGGTAACGTCCGTCGCTTGTCCGGGGCACCTTGAGGAGTAGTTCAGTGACGTCCCGGTCGGTTATAGGACGTCTCTTCCCCTTCGCATCGGTCAGAGCAGCGCTGGAAGCAACAACCAATTGCTGGCGACTGAAGGTGAAAATATAGTTTTCGGGAACGTTATATCCCAGAGCATGGAAAAACTTTGACACGATAACGTCCGCGGCGGTGGCCATTTCGGGGTTGGTGAGCGGGTCGAACTTGACGTTGTACCTTCGCCCCTTGGAATCTTCCATAGTGAAACCCGGGCTGATGCCTTCCGTCTTCGCCTTCACAACCGTCAGTTGGCCGGTAGCGTCCGGAGCGTTCTGGTCGCCCGGGCCGCGCACCAACTCTTCCATGCTCATCGTCTTCCAGTAGTGGCGCTGGGTGTACCAGGCGCTGTCGGGCGCATCGCCGAGTGTGTTGACGGCCTTGGCGCGAGTAAACTTGGTTTTAGAATTCTGCTCGCCGAGCTTCGCGAAGCTATTGGAGAAGAAGTCGTAGTAGTCGCTGATTCGGCGGTCCAACACTTTTTCGACGTTCATCGGGAGCGGTTCCTTCAGGAGGGGGTCATCGTCATAGAACTTTCTCGTGGGATGCCCAGGGCTCAGCAAGGGCAGTAAGAGAGCAGTTGCCGACAGGATTCCAATTCTTTTCAAGAAATGGGCACGCATGGAATGACTCTTTCTCTCTTCCTTTTATTGGAAACTGGAAGAGCGAATGCGCTCTTCGCCAAAAACATTGCTGAACTTAAACCAGATCTGAAAGCCCTCGTGACTGAAGCCGGTATCGATGCGCAAGAAAACGTTGTTGCGCACGTTGAACCGGAAGCCGAATCCGAAGGCGGCCTCCATGTTCCGAAAATTCCAATCCGCGTGCCGGTGGAAAACCTTGCCGGAATCCGCAAAAAGCGCCATGTCCAGACCGCTGAAGACCTCGTAGCGGTATTCGCCGTTCACCTGGATCAGGTTATTGTCGTAGAAGCGGAAAGGGCGGAAGCCGCGCAGGTCGTCCGCGCCACCCAGCACCGGCTGGAGATAGAAGGGAACCGCGTGGTTATTGTCAGGATACGTCAGCACCGAACGAGCGTGCAGGGCAATGACGCGACGTTGATTGAAAAAAGGGATGTACTGCTGCAGCTCAACATTCAGCCGCCGAAAATCGTTACCCGTATGAGGTCGCGCGTAATATCGATCAACCTGGACCAGGTAGTCGCCGCCACTGCGCGGGCCGCCAGGATTATCCCGATAGTCGTATCGTACGAAACCTCCCACGCGGACGAAGTCAGGGCGCGTGTCAATTCCGATGGCTTGAGTTGGCCCAAAGACCTTGTCCGTGGAGACGAAGCGGGTGTCCTTCCCGGTGCCCAGCGTGGTGGCCAGATAACCACCCGACGCGCCCATCTCCAAATGTTTGATGGGCTGGATACCGAAGGTGCCGTCGATCGCCGTATCGATCATGCGGAAATTGCTCCGCGAATCCTTCTTCGATTCAGGCCCGGGGCCGTAATAGTTGATTCCGGGATAGTCGTGGTGAACCGCGAAAAATTCAGCAAAGAGCTTCTTTCGGGCGAAATGGGGCGCCGTCAGTTGGAGGTCGTATCGCTGATAGGCACGAATGGAAGATTGAGCAGCAGTGCGGAAGATCAGGTTGCCATTCGCCAAGTCCTGCCGCAGGTACTCGGGGCCGATGGCGAAGCCTCCACCCTGCACAAGGCCTCCCAGCTTCAAGCGAAACCCTGCGACACCGGCGCTGATGCGCTCCAACGTTTTTCCTTCTTTGATCGCCAGGAGCGTCCGCTCCGCCTTGGAAGCCTGATCGGGCTTCAGGTGTTGCGCTTTCTCTTTGCGCGCGGCCTCGATCTCGGCGGCTCTGGATTCTTTCTGGGCCTGCAGGAACGGGGCAGGGAACAAGGCAGCAAGCCCAAGGATTGCCAGAGGTAATAGCCAGCGGACAGGTTTTGGGGTGTAGGCTCGCGAATATGGAATCAACATGGCCAGGACACCTTTCGTCGAGCTTGGGCGCCCATTTCTACCTTGGTGCGCCTGGGCAAGAATCATTTGGCGGATGTGTCATGACTTCCTTCCCATGGTAGACGTGGAAGCTTGGACCCAAACGCGAGCAGGGTAACAGCTAGTGGTATCTGATCCTGTAGTTGCACCATGACGGGCTCCCTTCCTCGGAAGGAAGTCGAAGTGAATGGAACATTTCTACTACCAAGTTGGTCGATTGTAAAGAAGAAATGCTAATATCCACAATGCTCCTTTGTCGATGGGGCTTAAGAGAGCCGGTGTCGGGCCGGAGATGAGTTTGGGGGGGGGTGCCCCGCTGTCAGGACACAATGTCACTGTCATCTTCTCCCTCTATCCTGCGCGCGGAAATCGGATGGGATTTGATCTCAAGATGGTTGCTTCTCAATTCCCTCGGCTTCATCGGCAGGTTGGAGCACCGATTGCTGCGTTTTGAGACGATGCGGCGTTAAAGGGCTGTTGCATCAGACCATGCGCGTCAGATAGCATGAGCACAGTGTAGCGGCGCATTGCTCTTCGGCCCGAGAGTGTTTTGACGGCAAGGATGGCCGACTCATGGACCGTCTCCGATCATTCCTGAACCTGCACCGCGGGGAAGAAGCGCCCGCCTTCCTGCTTTTCCTCTACCTCACGCTCTCCATGGCTTCATACATTATCATTAAGTCCGCCAGTAAGGGGCTCTACTTAAGCAAGTACCCGTTTACGACATTGCCTTACATTTATATCGGAATTGCCATTCTGGTTGGGCTGGTGGTGACGGTCTACGTCCGCTTGTCCTACCGTATCAGTCAGACGACATTGATTTCCGGGACGTTGCTTTTTTTTGTGGCGTGCGTGGGGGTACTCTGGTGGGGTCTCAGAATCCAATGGTCGCCCGTCGCAGTAATCTATATCCTTTGGACAGGCGTTTTCGGCATTATCGTTGCCACCCAGGTCTGGACCGTTGCCAACCAGGTTCTGGATTTGCGGCAGGCGAAACGGCTGTTTCCGCTGGTCGCAAGTGGCGGCATCCTGGGGAGTGCCGGAGGTGGATTGCTGGGCGCCGCCCTCGTCAAGCGGGTTGGCACGGACAACCTTCTGTTGCTGCTCGTTCCTGCTCTGATTTCTTCCGCGGTCATCGTCCAGATCTTAATGCGGCGCTATCGGCTTGCCACCCGCGGTCGACAGGCGGAACAGGGATCCGGCGTGAGCAAGAAGGGTATCAAGAGCACATTCCGCACCATCAGGTCGGAGCGCTACCTGAGACTGATTGTAGGGCTCGTGGCGCTGTCGGCCATTGTTGGGATCATCGTCGGCTGGCAGTTCGATGGCGTTGTCCAGAAGTCGTTCGGGTCGAAAGACCAGATCACGGGCTTCCAAGCCGTTTTCCAGGGGCTCCTCAGCCTTTTCTCGTTCCTGCTCCAAATCTCTCTGGGTTCGCGAATCGTCGAGAAATGGGGCGTTCGGGCAACGGTTTTGATGCTCCCCCTGGCGCTCTTGGGAGGGACGGCCGTCCTGGTTCTCAATCCTCTGCGACTCTGGGCCGCAGCGCTCCTGCGGGGCAGTGACGGCGCCCTGCGGTATTCGCTCGATAAGGCCACTTTCGAACTGCTATACGTCCCCGTCGAGCAATCGGTGCGGGCTGAGGTGAAGGCCGTCACCGACATGGTGGTGAATCGCTTTGCCGACGGGGTGGGCGGCATCGTCCTTCTCATCATGACGAAGGTGTTCGGATTAGGCTTGAGTGGCGTGGGACTGGTCAACCTGGTGCTCATTGGGTTCTGGCTGTGGGCCATCGTCGAAACCCGCAAAGAGTACGTTCTCACTCTCCTAAGAAACCTCAGGAGCCGTCCGGAACTTTCGCAGTCCACGATGGCGATGTTGCTGGGGCAACAGGCTTCGCTGCCAACCTTGCGAACCATGCTGGCTTCGCCGGACGAAGAAGTCGTGCTTTACGCCATGGGGATCATTCTCGTGGCGGGGCGGTCGGGTACCCTTCCGGCAACTCTGGCGACGCACCCCTCGCCTCGGGTACGTCTCAAGGCTATGGAAGTTCTACCTATGACCGAACAGCAGATTCTGGAACGTGTTCGAGAGGAAAGCGACTCCACCGTCCGGGCCAGCGCGATCATCCGCGCCTGCAAAGTCGCCCGGCCGCCGGAACCCCTGTCAGCGCTCTCCCAGTTCCTGGGGTCATCGGACCTGCGTGTGCGGCTCGGCGCGCTCCGCTACCTGGTGCGGGAGGCGCAAGAAGGGGAAAAGGGAACAGTAAAACAGTTTCTCGACCACATTGTGGCCGAACTGGACGTGGCCGCCAAAGAATGGAAGGATGTCGCCGAGGCTCTGGGCGAGGTCGCGCACCCGGCGGCCGTGGACCTGCATCTTCGCCTGCTGCAACATCCCGATCCCGCCGTGAAGAAACAAGCCATCCTCAGCGCCGGTCCTTCCGGGCATCGCGAACTGGTTCCTTTCCTGGTTCCACTGCTGGCGGACCGGCAATGGGCGGCCGACGCGCGCCTGGCCCTCTGCGATTACGGACCGCGAATTCTGGGGACACTGGCTGACCACTTGAGGGACCCTTCCGAGGCCATCGAGGTCCGCCGCAACATCCCGCTCGTCCTCGCCTATGTTCCCCAACAGGAGTCTGTCGACCTGTTGCTCGACGGGCTATTTGATTTTGACGCTTTGTTGCGCTACCGCGCTATTCGCGCCTTGGGAAAACTGCGCCTCATCGATCCCGAGCTGCGCTTTGATTCGGCAAAGCTCAGCCTGCGCATCCAGGAAGAATGTGAGACAACTCTTTGGTACGAACAAGCTCGAGCATCCTTGTATCCGAAAGACGCAAGCCCGGATCTGCTGGCCCAGCTCCTGAAAGACAAGTTCAGTCGAGGAAGGGAGAGGGTATTTCGCCTCCTGGCCCTGCTGCTGCCTGCCAGCGCTGCCTGCGCGTCGTTCCAGGCCATGCTCGAGGACGACCGCCTGAAAATCGCCACGGCCACCGAGTTGTTCGACAACGTCCTGCCCAAGGGCTTGAAGGAATGGGTTCTGCCTTTGATTGAGCCGAAGGCCGGTGCAGGAAAGCCGAAGCAGGGCGTGCGCGTAATTCTCGAGGCGTGCCTCAAGAATCCGGACGAGATCCTTCGCGAGTGTGCGGCCAACGCCATTGCCAAGCACCGCTGGCCCGAGTTCGCGGCTGCGGTTTGATCGCGAATCCTGTTGAAGAGAGGCTCCAAGATGAGTGACCAGATACCCTACTCTCCGCCACCCTCGGTCGAGGCGGCTGCGCCTTCCGGCCTAACAACTCTGGAGAAAGCCGACCTCATTCGGGGAGTAGAAGTTTTCTCGCAGGCGACGGTCGAGGAGTTGTATCGGCTCGGCTCGATCGCGAAGGTAGTGGGTTTTCCGGCCGAGGCGGTCATTCTCCGGCAGAACGATGCCGCCACTGCTTTCTATATCGTGGTTCGCGGTCAGGTGGAATTGATAACGCAGGGGAGCGGCGTTCATGAAGTCGTCGGGCCTGGACAACCTGTCGGGCTCTATTCGGTCCTGACCCAGGAACCCTCTTCTGCCAGGGTGATCGCCCTCGAAGACACGGTGGCGATTGGCATCGGCGCCGAGGACTTTTTTGGCCTGCTCTCGAACAACATGGAAATTGTTGCCAGCACGTTCAAGTATTTTGCGAAGAAGCTGGGACTCGGGCGACGAACATGAAGTCTGCGCCTTTCTCGCTCCTGCTTGCCTCGCTCGCCGCTTGTCTGCTCGCTCCCAATGGAATGGGCGGGGTTGCGGCGAGCCCCGCACCGGCCGTGCCGCTGTTCCAAGCCGTCACGGAGTTCCTGTATCGCGGGGGCCAGCCGACGGCGGCAGGCTTCAGTTTTCTGAAGCAAAAGGGGATCAGGACTGTCATCAACCTGCGGGAGGAAGATGACGAGAAAACCCTGGTGGAGAACCTGGGAATAAAGTACGTGCATCTGCCCAGCCGTGCGCGAGACCCCATCCCCGAAGAGGCCATTCAGACTTTCTTCCGGGTCATAAAAGACCCCGCAAGCCATCCGATCTTCATTCACTGCGAGCGAGGGGCGGACCGGACCGGGGCCATGATCGGTCTGTTTCGGATTGCCTTTCAAGGCTGGGACGGGGAAAGGACGTACCGAGAAGCACGGGCGATGGGAATGCGCTGGTGGTATCGAGACCTGAAACACCAGTTGTTCGACTTTGCGGAGAAGCGTTCCCCTGGGGGGAGTCGGGCCGGGGGCAATTAGCTACTTACAGTATGGCCTGAGGCGGTCTCAGAAGTTTCCGGCATGTTCAAGATTGAGACGCTACGGCCTGCCGGCGCGCTTCTTTACAATCATCACCCGATGGCGTAGCATTCGAGTCGGAAAAGAGACTGGGCGCAGGTTGCGCGGTGCGGATCGACTGGGTCAGCAGATTTAAGGCCGCAGGTCAGACGGGACATCAATGGAAGGCCAACTAAAAGCCGACCGCTACCAAGTCGAGCAGAAGATCGATGAAGGGGGCATGGGAGTGGTGTTTCGCGCCCGCGATATGCGGCTGGACTGCAACGTGGCTCTCAAGGTCATCAAACCCGAGCACCTCAACGATCCGCAGTTTCGCCGCCGCATGAAGCTGGAGGCGATCGCCGCGGCCGGCATTACCCATCCCGGAATCGCCAAAGCCTCCGATTTCGTTGACGACGGGAACGAATGCTTTATCGTTTACGAGTTTGTTGAAGGCGTGACGCTGGCGAAGCAGCTCACTCAGAAGCGGTTCACCACCGAGGAAATTCTCGACATCGGAATCAAAATCGCCGACGCTCTGGCCGCCGCGCACGCCCAGGGGTTTGTCCATCGCGATTTGAAACCTGGAAACATCATGCTCAGCTCCCGCCCGGAAGGCCCGGGTCGCGTCAAGGTATTGGACTTCGGCCTGACCAAGCGGATGAAGGTGATCAATCTATCGCAGGACGGAAAGACGAGTGACGCGCAAACTGGGAGCATCACCACCGGCCTGGCCATTATCGGCACGATCGATTACATGGCGCCTGAACAGGTCAAGATGGAGGCCGCCGACCACCGGACCGACATCTACGCCCTGGGAATGATCCTCTATGAGATGGCGACGTGCGTAAACCCGTTCCGCGGGAATGAGCCTCCCTCAACCATGGCCAACATTCTTACCAAGGAGGCGCCCCCCCTCTCGGAACGGAGCCCGGCGTCTCCTCCTGGGCTCGACTACATCATCCGAAAATGCTTGCGCAAGAATCGCGAGGAGCGTTTCCAGTCGGCAGATGAGCTGCTGGTCGATCTAACCAACCTGCGGCGCGATCTTTCTCTTCCTTCCGACGCCAAGGCCGCGCCCATGGCTCCGTCACCCGATGCGCCGCTCACGGTCTCGCGCGCCCTGGCGCGAATTCTCTTCCTCGTCGTTCAACTCGGCTACCTGACGCTCTACGTGGCAACGGCGCATTACCTCCCCCGGCATATCGATCGGATCCAGATGCTGGCGGGCGCGACACAGGCTGCGCTGGCTGTTCCTTTCCTGGCATTGATGGGCGCTGCCGTGCGCCTCTACTTCCTTGCCGCAGTGAGCTTCGATTATTCCGACTCGGGCCGACTGTTTCGCCGCCTTTTCCCTTTCATCGCGCTGATCGACGTCCTCTGGGCGATGTCGCCGCTCTTAATCTTCCAGGAAATCGAATGGCTGGCACTGTTGTGTGTGGTCGGTCTGGCGGTCTTGCCCTTTTCCCAGCGCAGCCTCCTCTACACTGCCTACGCGCCCCGCGGCGGCAAGACCTCCGGTGTCGGGGCAGCAACTCCCGCCTGATGCCAACTGTCAAATCAACAATCTACGGTCTACTGGTCGCGATGTCGGGGACTGTCGCTGACACCGATCTAGAATCGGCGCGCTGAGGGACTCCAAAGCACGTAAGTGAAATACGGTTTGCCGGAGACGCGTGACATTTCAAAACAGGACGGGCTCAACTCCCTTCTTGGAGTTGAGCCCGGTTGGTTGCGGGGGCTGGATCCCGCTTGGAGCGGGACCAGCGATCCCGCTCTGAGCGGGATTATGAGCCCGCGAGCGGGTCAGACCGCGAAAAGCGTGAGCGATCGAGGCCCGTAAGGGCGAAAAATCCGCTTCCCGATTTCTGCCCTTTCAACTGGAGCTCTCGTTCGCGAGCTAGGCGGTAGCTATCGAAACGCTCCACGTAAACCAAAACCCAGGGGCGATGGCGGGCCGTCCAGTGAGAGATGCCCTGATTGTGTTGTTCGAGGCGGTGCTCCGGATTTTCGCTGACGCCGATATAGAAACGCTTGCCCGAGGGACTCCAAAGCACGTAGGTGAAATACGGTTTGCCGGAGACGCGTGACATTTCAAAACAGGACGGGCTCAACTCCCTTCTTGGAGTTGAGCCCGGTTGGTTGCGGGGGCTGGATTTGAACCAGCGACCTTTGGGTTATGAGCCCAACGAGCTACCAGACTGCTCCACCCCGCGCAAGCATTATATCGGACTGCTTCCCGAAATGGCAACGAGATAATCGCGCTGCGCACGCCGCGTGCGCGCCCGTGTCGGCCTGGGTTAACATCATGCGTTTTGAGCCGGCTTCACGGGGGACGCTGGAGGATGGCGGCAAAAAGTTCT
>Ga0315291_10006202_pt1 | contig 14863 bp, 19 predicted proteins | sample YL17G12_20_MG_FD_203070 | JGI IMG/M metagenome (GOLD analysis project Ga0315291, IMG submission 203070) | Sediment microbial communities from Yellowstone Lake, YNP, Wyoming, USA - YL17G12_20 | ecosystem: Environmental > Aquatic > Freshwater > Lake > Sediment | place: USA: Wyoming | collected...
TAGAATTACCACCTCTAACTACAGCACCTTCTTCTAGATTTGAAGTAGCAAAACCTACAAAAAGATCAGGCGAAGAATTACACATGGTGTAGTTTTTAGATCCAGATGAACTTGAAAATGCTGACCCAGTAGACGAGCTCGAAAAAGATGCATTTCCAATACCTGCGCTACCAATAGTTCCACTGAATCCTGATATACCACTATATCCATGATATGTATTATATATCCAATACGGTCTTGGATAATCATAATGGTGATAGTGGTGCTCATGCAAAAAGCTTATCTTCGGTATCTCTTTCTCGAAATAAGCTCTAACTTCTACTATACCAGTATAAGGTTCTTTATCCTTACCTTCCATTTTTGCTTCTTCGGAGTCCTTCGGAACATATCTAAACTTCGTTCCATTATTATCATTCTCTATGTATCGTTCAAGGTCTATTCTTTCATATGCGTCAACTATTATACGTCCAGTTTTTGTAACTTTTACCCCATCAATGAATACATCAAATCCTATCCTCCTGTCATTCTTGTTAATGACACGAATTTTGAATTCTTCATCGAATGGAACTGCGATTACCCCTTTCGGATCTTCATCATACACCTTTCCACCTGACCCGATTATACAACTTGCTACTTTCTTGGAATATGCCATTCTTTAGTACTCCTAGAATGGCCATGGTAGGATGTTACAGGAAAGACGGCTGCAACGCCGCGTTTATTTTTCCCTTTTCCTTAACCGATGGCTTCGGCAAATACAATTTTATAAAAACTAGATTGCGAACTAGCATTTCACCATATTCGTTTTATGCGTTATACTTTTTTGCCACAATGTCTACAAGTTCTTGAAAATATCTCCGTAATCATACACATTAAAAGCTTAATCGCCCAAATTGCTAAAAGAATTCCTCCGCAATAGTGAATTAATTCCTTCAGCCATATCATCATTTGTGGAGACAGATTCATCTTTTACCTCTTTATTTTTATTTCTATTATATATTTTATCTGAGCCTTTAATTTTTGTTACAGGTTTAATATTACCCCAAGTTTTACGAATTTTTACCGGTTTTGGATGACCTTTCATAATTATTCCTACACATAAAACATTTGAATTTATATATTACATTATTTTCTAATTTAACATTATATTTATTACAATTTTCGTTTTCTAATTCTTTACAATTGTCAGGACAATAGATTTCTTTATGGCTCATACTAGTATTGAAAGAGCAACTGAACAACCAGTTCCTATTTCAGATACTTTTACATTAGGTTGAAGACCAAAGTATGCTACCAATAATGATAAAGATACAGTGTACACTAATTGATTAATCCAGCCACCAGTTACCATAGCAAATACTATAGCAGCTAAAGACCAGAGAAATCCACAAGTAGCTCTTGTAGCAATTTCTACTTCTTTACAATCGCCCTGTTCTCCTTTTCCGAATACCCATACCCAAAATTTATGAAGAGGTGTATTCAGCCCATAACTAAATGCTTGTACTAGACAGAGTAATGCCACCCAATATAGCATAACCCAAATACTCAATAAAGACCACAATATTAAACCCTTACCTGTTGCTATTACTCCACCAACACATTGTCTAGCCCATTTCTTACCTTGACCACCTATGTGCCATAAAATACCAGCAGCTGCAATTGTAATTAAACTAATTAATAATTGTAGTATCATTTGTTTTCTCCTTCTGTTTATCTAAGTATCTTTTCTCTCTTTCTTTAATCTTTGCTAATTCTTCTCTATATAATATCTGCTTTTTAATCTTATCTAACTTTTCGCATAAATTCTTATCCATCTAATCCAAGTTCCTTTAGTAGCAATCTTTTACAGATTTCTTCTGCAAATTCCTTAGATATATCTATACGATTACAAACATGACAAGCATAAAGTCCTGTGTACGTCTCTTTACCGTCCATATATATGAAAGTAGGAACTAGAATTGATTTGCAGTTAGGGCAAGCTCGTGCTGTCTGTAACATTAAACCCTTCAATTAAAGTTTATTTACGTTAGAAGCCTGATCGCCTTTTGGCCCTTGTGTAATATCAAAAGACACTTTCTGACCTTCAGTGAGTGTCTTAAAACCTTCACCTAGAATCGAACTATGATGTACGAATACATCTTTGCCGCCTTCTACTACAATGAAGCCAAATCCCTTAGCATCCGAAAACCATTTGACTGTCCCTATTGTCGACATAATTTCTATATTTCTCCTTTGATTTTTTAAACTAGAATCATACTAGCTATTTTATTTCTAAAATATTCTTTCCAATATTTATGATTGTTGTTAGTTTTACTGTGACACCCATGGCATAAAGATATTAAATTTTCATCAATTGAATTTTTTTTATTATAATCTACGTGATGAACATCGAGTCTTTTGTGAAAACTTTCTAGAAAATCTGAATGTATATTACAAATTTGACATGTATTATTATCTCTGCACCTTATTCTTTCTTTAAAATTATGGTTCCATTCAATATTATATTCAGAATTTTCTCCAGGAATACCTGTTCCACCTTTTAATAAACTTAATTTACTTCTCATTGTTGGATTACTCATTACCTTTTTGGTTCCTTCACTTATTCTAAATCTTTGTTCTTTAGAGCGTTTTCCAAATTTCTTATCTTTATTGTTATGCCCAGAAATAAATTTAGGAATACCATACCATTTATGATAAGGTTTTACAACAATTTCTTTTCCACAACCGCATAAACATTTCATTTCTTTTTGCTCATTTCCCCAGTATATAATCTCTTAAATGCTGATATTATGTGTTTACAAACTTTATGTTCTCTTTTAGGATCTCTTATATCTGGCGGCAGATCTTTACCCATTGTCCAAAGTCTGTATCCTTCAATTTTGCTATTCCAATTAGGGCCCCACCATTTAGTGTATGGACAGCTACAATATACCTTAATCTCACCCCATATATCATTCTTATCTTTAAAATAAAATACAACTTTATATGTTTTTCCAGTAGATCCAGTAACTTTAAATGTAACCATTTTTGATTTTTTAAATAGCTGGGTAGAAATAATAGAAACATCAGTAATGGCTGCAGATCTGGTGCTTACTATGCTCGGGGTTTCTTTAATGAGATCTTGCATCTTTTCTTCATTAATGAGATTATGAAAATAATGATTTATTAGATTTAAAGATTTAATCATATAAAAATTGGTAAAAAGGGCTAGCAGTTAAGCTAGCCCTTTGAACTTTATTACTACTGTCCTAGTATTTTCTGACCGACTGTTGCGATACCTGTGCCGGCAGTTGTAACGACTACACCAGCCCAGCTAGAAACCGCTGCATAACCTGCTGTAACCGCAGTACAAAGACCACCCCACATTGCTTGAATACCTACTAACATTTATTATCCCTCCTTGGATTTTTACCTTTACTCTACTGCACAGCTGCTGTAGTTTGTTTTAGCTGTGCTACCAACAATTTACTATCTGAATCCATCTTACCAGACCATGTAGCCATCAATGCTGCCTTAGCTGAAGTAAGAGCTGTAACAACTGCTTGAAGATTTATTTTCTTATTAATATCCAATTCATTATTCACTAACAATGTATATGAAGCTACAGTTGCATCATAACTTGCAAGACCTGCTTCCATTGATTGAACTATATCAGCTGCTTGGCTATGAAGAAGATCGTGTTTTGCTTTCATATTTGCTAATCCTTTTGCAGCTGAAGAGGCGATACCCTTTAACCAAATACCAACGCCTGCTGCTCCAGGAGCTCCTAACAATAAAGCTATAAACCAAAGTCCAGACAATGATTTAATCCAACCCCATAAAGTTAATTTCTCTTCACCCTTAAAATCAGTTAATTTTTCTGATACTTGCTGTGCTGCTATTATCTGACCTTTAGGATATTCTTCTGTTGGCGGTAATTGTACATATATTGGCTTTACAGATATAGTTTGCGACTGTATTGTCTTTTGTTGTCCACCAAATATTGGAATAACCCTATCCATAATTGGCCTAAAAAGAAATCCAACCAAAATTGCTACACCAGCTACCACAGCCAGAGTTAATGTGACTACCTCTCCTTTCTTATTTCCAAACATTTTTAGTCTCCTTTTTTATATTTTTCTACAGAGCCAAAATTTTTAATTGTCTGTAGAATTTTGTTCCATGTAGACTTAACATCAGGCTGAGTTGAGAGTTGATTTACCGATTCTACGACTCTGATAACTGTTGCATATGTCGTTATCAAAAGAATAGGCAAATTAAGCATTCCTATTACTATCTTTAACACTCCAGCAATCTGCTCTAATGTATTCAATACCACTTTATTCCCTCTATCCTATTTAGTTTTTTTTCAACTTTTGAATCCAATATTCACAGTAAGTTATTGCTTCTAGCAGGAATGAATGACTATCAGGACAACCACATAAACCATCTATGCAATACTCACAATTTTGACATTCCATTTTTTATCCTTTCCTCTAAAGCATCTAATTTCTTTGACATGTCCATTATAACGTTTGATATAGATATTAATAGACTTTGCTCCATATCTTTTTTTAATATGCTGCTACCCCAGATTGCTCCTTCATGTTCTATGTTCATTAATTTACAATATTTTTCAATTGGTTTATTAAGTGATTTATTCACTAAAAAGCTTGTTATTATACAGTTATGACATGTCGATCGTGCCGGACAACTTTTGCATCCTATTTTGTTCTTAGTAATATTGAGAAACTCACCCCTGATAACTTCATTTTCTATTATATTACCTAATTTAAATAAGCGATTTGATGCAGCACGGTGACACGGGTACACATCTGCATTAGGCAGTATAGCAATTAATGACTTACCAGCTTGACAAAATGCTTCATCTGGCATAGTGTTAAAATCACAAATACTTACATTTCTATCCAGAAATACAATATAGAGATCATTCTTTATTTTCCTTTTATAATGTAATATTAATTTATATTGTTCTTGATAAGCATTTAATGCTTCTTCAGACCAATCTGCTTCGATAAGTGCTTGATGAATTATAGATTTGATTCCGAGATGATGAATAAAAACAATATTGTCTGCTAAATTTGATACATTATGCGGAGTATACGTCATTCTTACACACATCTTTGGGAATAACTTAACTAATAATTTTATGTTTTTGTGGACTTCTTCAGCCATTCCTCTTACTGCATTTTGTGTGGCTTTATTTCCATCGCAGCTAACTTGCATCTTAAAATTATTATCTTTAGCCCAACTAAAAAATTCTTCATTATATATAGTGCCATTCGTCGACATTCCTAATTTTAGTTTCTTCCATAATGTTTTTGCGTGTTCAGATAGATCTTTAATAATTTCTGGATAAAGCATAGGTTCGCCACCAAAGAAATTAATATACATTTCGCTTGGGTATTTTTCTTTAAGATTATCTAAAATTTGTTTGCCCATTTCTACTGAAATAACATCATTTGTAAGCTTTGGGTGAAAACAATATTTGCATGATAAATTACACTGTTCTGTTACAAATAAATCAATTGACTTTACATCCATTTTTAATCTCCTTTATATATCGTTCAGTTATCCTTATCCACATCTTATTTATTTTACACCATGTTTCGCTTGGTTTTAATATATTTCCAGTATCCTTATAATTTTGTGCTAGACATTTAGATCTAGGACAGGTATCATATATATTGCAACCTTCACAAAACTCCTTTAATAATGTGGGATATTTTAAGAATTTATTTAAATAATCTAATTTAGTATTATCTATCCCTTTATAAATATCTCCTAAACAGTTTTGACAATTCCTATAAAATCCATCGCATTGCCATATATTACCTTCAGTATCAATTGTTAATTTTTCTATGCCTGTATCACAAAAATTTGCTGCATCACGAATTACTTTCCAATCATCAAAGTATTTATACCATGTATTATTTCTAATAGGATCATAAGTAGTGCTACGAATATCTACTTTATATTTCAAAATAATATTTAAATATGCTTTTTCGAATTCACTTATATCTTCGTCACTTATATCTATGCCTTGTGGCAAATCAAGCAAAATTCTTTTTGTATAATATGTTAGATAATCATAGTTTTCATGTAATTTTTTAACATCTGAGACAATATAATTTATGCTTGTTTTTGCATCTTTTACAAACTTTAAGGCTAATTTTGGAATTTCATTTACATCTCTATATCCACCTACAGAAATAATCAAATCTACATATTCTCTTCTTTCTAAAAACCATTTATATTTATATTCATCTAGTAGGATACCGTTAGAATTAATATAAAAATGAAGCTGAGGATATGTTTCTACTATTTTCTTCAACACTTCAAAGTTGAGTAATGGTTCGCCACCCCATAAATGTATGGCGGGACTTTCTATTTTTTTACATATCCATTTTAGAGAATCTAATGCTATCTTTTCAGAGATATATTTATCTCTTATTATTTCCTTCTTTATACAGAAGTTGCAATTTAAATTACAATTATCAGTGAGTATTAGATAATAAACATTTTGCATTACATTTTGCATTAAAACTTTATCCCTAAAGATTTTGCTTTTTCAAATATATAATAATATAATTCATATTCCAAATTATTAACTTTACAATGCGCAATAGTCGGCTTTTCTAGATTGCACCCATGATCTAAATTTTCTCCAATGCACTGAGCTCTATGACACTCTGATAGTGTTGGTATTTTACATATACCTTGCTCTTTATATTCATCACAATGGGTATAAAGAGTGTGCTCTGGGTCTCTTTGCATTTTGCTTATTTTTTCTATATTTTCCTTCTCATATAATCCAGTATAAATATCGCCTAGTTTTAATGTTTTTAGGCCACATAGATAATCGCATGGATATATTTCGCCATCAGGATTTACCATTAAATATAATATGCCAGCTCCACAATATGTTGGTCCTTTATAATCTGGATTAAAAGCTCTATCAAAATTTATCAGCCCTCGTGTAAATCCTTTTTCTCCAAAATATACTCTATCAGCTATTCTCTTAAATTGTTCAAGATACTTATTGTATTCTAATGGTTGCCCAAATCTAGGTGTGCTTAGTCTCATAAATCCTATATCCTGTTCTTCCATCCAACAATATAAATCATATATTTCATCAGGATTCATGAATACAGCATGAATATCAGAAGAAGTATCCTTCATTACTTTTAACACTTCTATTGCATTTTTAAGTCTATTTTTCCAATCAGCATATTGATCCTTAGAATTTAATAAACTTACGCTGATATGCAAACAATATTTATTTTTCAGTATAAAATCTTTAATATCATCTGTTATTAATAGGCCATTAGTAACTATAACATAATTGAATTGCTGATATTTCTCTACAATATGTTTTATAATAGGAAAGTTTAAAAGAGGTTCACCACCATAAAATAAAAATCGGAGTTTTTCTTCAGGAAAATTATTAACTGCGAATCTAATTGCTTTTTCAGCAGTTTCTATAGTCATTAACTTTGGCACATGAAAACTATTAGGCTGGTAGCAAAATTCACAACGCAAATTGCAATCTTGCGACACTACTAAGTAAAAATTTATATTATTTGGATTGTTTCTATAGTTATAGGCCATTAATATATAAATTGCTTTTTATACAATTTTTTTATACATTCCATGTATACGGGTTGCACATACATCCCCATGTTGGATGAGGATTTCCAGGAGCATGAGGTGGATTATAAGTAGTCCAAGATATACCCGGTGGAGTAAAATTACACATACAATTCCATGGACCTGTCCTGGTTATAGCAGGTAGTGTAGAATAAACAGTTCCGGCTGGAGCATTTATAGTTGCACAATCCCAATGATCCACATATATAGTCTGCTGACATGCACACTCAGGACCAAGATGATCATCGCATCTGCATGGGCCAGCATCACCAGGACATACGATATAAGAAGTTTGATAATAATAGCCACAATCTGAACAATAGTTACATGCTTCTTGCTCACAGATGCATGATACAGCTTCTAAATTAAGATTTGTTCTTCTATCGGCTATATCTACTGCTTGAACTTCACTTTCATTTCTTATAATAATAGGATTTGTCCACACTAAAGTAGGACCGACAGAATCAGTAACACACCATCCTTTTGTATTGGTAGGACAATATGCATCAGAGTTACCAGGGCAATTTCTATTAGGTGCTTCAGTAGGATTATTCATATAATCTATAGCTGCTTTCAACTGATCCATATGAACTTTTTTCCAATCTGTTTGATCAACTATAGCAGGTACATCTGTAGTAGGAAGAGGTGTGGCAATCAATCCTCTTCTCGTATTTTCAGCTATTGTATCTGTATCCAATTCATTTCTATCCAAAGCCTTGGCTTCGCTCTCATTAACCGTTAAAGGGTCATTTGTAAAAACAAATGGCACTAATATATCTGGTGCACAATAGGGTGGTGGAATGTGGCCCATTTTTATTCTCCTTTATTATGCGTAATAGGCATGGTTTAGATTGAACCATCCACTGCTAGTTCCAGGAACTCCAACTCCAAGAAATATATACAACATTTTTGGTGTTGAATCACTTCTAAAATATAATTGCCCTACAACTGGGGTCAATGGAAATGCTGTTCCAGTGTCTATAACAACATTTTTAAGCTGATTTTGTACAAGATCTTGATTTCCTCTAAATTCCATTTTGTCCTCCGATTTTAATCTTCATTTTTATCTATTATTTCTATAAATTCTTCCATTAACTTTTTTGCTTCATTGCAAATTTCATTTGTTTCTTTTTGTATTTTTACTATTTTGTACAGAAGATTATCTACATCATGTTTAAATGTCGACAGGAGATCATCTCGTAATTTCATGTGCCCTCTCTTCGATGTATCTCAGAGCATCCCCGACAGTGGCGAGCTTTTCGGCTTCCTCGTCCGGAATCTCTATGCCGAACTCTTCTTCCAGCGCCATGACGAGCTCGACCGTATCCAACGAATCCGCTCCCAGATCGTCCACAAACTTCGCGTCGTCGGTAACTTCCTCTTTCTTCACATAAAGCTGTTCAGCTATAATTTTTTTTATTTTATCGCGTATCATCATTTTTGACCTTCTAGTTCAACGTCTTGCAATTTGTTCAAGATTTACTCCTTCAGATTTATATGGACATGCGCCGCTTTACCACCACCCCAAAACCTCACCTGTCCGGCGTAAGTCTTTTTTATGAAGCTCTTAAATAGGATTCCTGTCTTGCTGAAAATGCCAGTATCGCATTTCGCAAGTTCGTCATGGTTTTCTTTGATGTCTACACCCTCTGAAAGCATTATATGTTTACGATGTGATGGCCTACCATGAATATACTATACATCCACCTTTACCACCCGTACCACCCGCTCCAGCAACTCCAGCGTCGTTTGCTCCACCAGCGCCGCCTCCGCCACCCCAGGCACCGCCTTTTCCACCCGCACCGCCGAAAGAACCTCCGCCACCTCCGCCATCACCACAAGTCAATATGCCGTCTCCGTCAGCACCATCCCCTCCTGCACCACTAAGCGCACCCGCAGTTCCTCCACCACCATCAGCATATTGATTAGCACTACCACCTTCACCACCAACAGTTCGGCCCGCTACTGAATGACCACCACCGCTTCCACCGCCTCCTGCTGCATATATTGAAGAACCACCCTTATTTCCTGCAGCTCCCAACTCGCCACCACCACCAGCGCCGCCACCATATTCAGCAGACTTCCCAACAGCTCCACTAACACCACCACCGCCTGCTCCGCCTAATCCACCAGTTCCTACGGTATGAGCGGGAGAACCACCTAAAGAATTTGTTCCTGCTACGCCCACCGCTCCAGCACCACCGTTTCCTCCACCTCCGCCTCCACTTGCTGTTGCAGAAGTTGTCAAACCGGCACCACCACCATAACCAGTAAGATAAGTTCCAAATGTTATATTACCACCAACAGCGGCTGCCGCAGAGGCAGCAGGAATGGTTACGGTAACAGTAGCAGCTAAATCAGATGCTCTAAATATCTTTTCTACCCTTGCACCACCGCCTCCACCCGTGCTACCTGCTCTCGGATAAACACCTACTACTCCAACTCCTCCACCACCACCACCACCTACACAAACAACCTCAACAATTGAACAACCTGCAGGCTTAGTCCAGGTACCAGATGAGGTAAAGACTTGCACTTGTGCAGCAGGTACAGGTGTCACCTGATATTTAATAATATAATAGAGAGTGATATACGGCGGCATGTTACCCGCTATTTGGGAACCGCTGCTGGCTGAACCTGTGGCTGGGCCAGCTTCAGAATTTATTCCAGCTTTAAATGGAAGATTTCCTCCAGTAGAAGTTCCCATTGTTGATGTATGTGTATGTGCCAACAGTGCAGGAACCTTCGAACCACCTGTTTCACCGAGAGTATCAAATTCTATCTGTGTGCCATCGAGACCAACAGTAACTCTGCCTTGTAGATTTGGCAAATTGAAATGTGTTCCATCTACAAAACCAAATGTTGTTCCTATTACGTCAAATAAATCAGAATAATCTACTCTCAATAAAGAATCACCATTACATATCAAAAAGTCTGCTGGTGGAGTTATTGAAGTCCAAGACGTAATTGTTCCTATTGGCATAGCGCCGCCACCAGAAGGTCCCTGAATACCAGAATAACCTGAAATACCAGAATACCCACTTACGCCACCAGAAGGACCAATAGGACCTGAATAACCTGAGTAGCCTGAAGATCCAACAAAAGCTACGCCAGAATAACCTGAATGTCCATAACCTGAAATTCCTGAGTAACCTGATGCACCACCTGGATCGCCAGTGACTCCTTTATATCCTGAAATACCAGAGTAACCAGAGTAACCAAAAACATCGACAATAACATTTCCTCTCCAATTATAAAACCACCCTTCAGTAGCGGATGTGGCTATTAGAAGCGGTTTTGAAATACTACCTAAGGCAATAGGTTCTATATTAGTTAATAAACCAGGCGTAGCATCTGAAAGAAAATATACATCACCAGGAATAAGCCCTGCCATACCACTTAGAAATCCGCTTGTAAATAGGGTGAAATTATCTAGGCCTGCGACATCACTAACTATGCCAATCACTTCTGCATTCATGGAGCTATTAGCTTGTGCAGGTACGTAATCGGTTCCGTCAAACCTGACAATATCACCGGAAATAAATCCATGATGAAATTGGAATATTGGCTTCGTTATACTCTCCCCCGTGCCAACACCGCTTCCTATTGATGTCCAATCAGATCCATCATATTGACATAGAACATTAGATTGAATACTGGCACCTATTGGGGCACCTGTATAGAAGAAAATTTGTCCTGCTTGTGGGATTGAAACTCCAGTAGGAAGAGTTGTTCCTTTATGTATAACTATATTTCTTAAATTTCCAGCTAAATTGGTTGTTGCTCCAGAACATGAAGTCTCGAAGTCTGCTATGCCATTCCATTTCACAATTTTTTATCTCCTATTCTCTTTCGAGATCAGACAAAGCCTGTTAGGGTTATCCTTTCTTTCAATTTCTCAGACAATTAAAAACGAAGCAATACCTCCATCACTATTCGTAGGCCCACCTGCGCTATTAATTATTGCCAAACTTATCATATCTCCGGCGACAACACTAAAACTATTTGCTGTATTGTTCGCTGTTGTATTTGCTCCAGACATCACAGTAGAAAGAGTAGTCGCAACACCATTTTTATATACTGTAAATGTCCTAGATTCTGCACCACCAGGAGCAGTTGTTATTTGAACATATAATTTGGATGCAGTTCCAGCTGCTGAAATCATCTGTCTTGTTCCGATTGCAATAGAATCAGTTGCCTGAACTAATCCAAAGTCGCATACAAAGAAAACTGTAGTGGCTGAACCAACACCTAAATTTTGATTAGAGCCGAATCTCATAGTTGAACCATAACCAGAAATTCCACTGTAACCACTTATTCCAGAATAACCGCTAATTCCAATTCCACTGTAGCCAGATATTCCTATTCCACTGTAACCAGATATTCCAGAATAACCGCTAATTCCAATTCCACTGTAGCCAGATATTCCTATTCCACTGTAGCCAGATATTCCAGAATAACCGCTAATTCCAATTCCACTGTAGCCAGATATTCCTATTCCACTGTAGCCAGATATTCCAGAATAACCGCTAATTCCTGAGTAGCCGCTTTCTCCTGGTGCTGAATAGCCTGAGAATCCTGAGTAGCCAGATATTCCAGAGTAACCAGATATTCCAGAATAACCAGAATCTCCAGGAGAAGCAGCTGAGTAGCCTGAGATTCCACTGTATCCAGAGGTACCAGCTTGTCCACCACCATTAGATAGAGTTACATTCCATGTTCCACTAATTACTCCATAGCTTGTTAGATCTATATTACAATTGTTAGTACTAGTAAGTATAACCTCATCTGGAACTATTTGCTTGTTGTTGTTGTCAAATACTTGTACAACATTATATTGAATCCCAAGATTATGATTAACAGTTAATATTCCAGCAACTAAATCTGCATTTATAAATGATCTTGAATACCCATCGCTGCGAGGACCTGAGTAGCCAGATATTCCTGAGTAGCCAGATATTCCGCTGTATCCAGATATTCCAGAGTAGCCTGAATCTGAACTGTAGCCTGATATTCCAGAGTAGCCAGAGATTCCTGAATAACCTGAATCTGAACTGTAGCCAGAAATTCCAGAGTAGCCAGAAATGCCTATTCCAGAGTAACCAGATATTCCACTGTATCCTGATATTCCAGAGTAGCCAGATGTACCAGAGTAGCCAGATATTCCGCTGTATCCAGATATTCCAGAGTAGCCAGATATTCCAGAGTAGCCAGATATTCCTGAGTAGCCTGAATCAGATGAGTAGCCAGAGATTCCAGAATAGCCACTATCAGATGAGTAGCCAGATATTCCAGAGTAGCCTGAATCTGAACTGTAACCTGAGATTCCAGAGTAGCCTGAGATTCCGCTATATCCTGATATTCCAGAGTAACCAGATATTCCAGAGTAACCGCTATCTGAAGAGTAGCCAGATATTCCAGAATAGCCTGAATCTGAACTGTAGCCTGATATTCCTGAATAGCCTGAGATTCCAGAGTAGCCAGAGTAGCCAGATATTCCGCTGTATCCAGATATTCCAGAGTAGCCAGATATTCCAGAGTAGCCAGATATTCCTGAGTAGCCTGAATCAGATGAGTAGCCAGAGAATCCTGAATAGCCTGAGATTCCAGAATAACCTGAGATTCCAGAATAACCTGAGATTCCGCTATATCCTGATATTCCAGAATAGCCTGAATCAGATGAGTAACCAGATATTCCAGAGTAACCAGAGATTCCAGAGTAACCAGATATTCCTGAGTAGCCTGAGTAGCCAGATATTCCAGAGTAGCCAGAATAGCCTGATATTCCAGAATAACCAGAATAGCCTGATATTCCTGAATAACCTGAGATTCCAGAATAACCTGAGATTCCAGAATAGCCACTGAATCCAGATACACCTTGTACTGCAAATGTGGTGTCAACATATGACATCTTATCAACATACCCATAAGCAAATTCCATAGTCCTATCAGTACCAGAACTATTAAAAGCGACTGGCTTTATAAGTATCCTGTCCGTAGCAAGAATAGGTATATCAACAGCAAGTGTCCAACTTGTTTTATATTCAGTTAAGACGGTATCTAATCCCGTAGAAGACGGATCACTTCCAATAGTACCAGGGCCATTTGTAGTAATAAATCTATTCGTAACGGTCAAACCATCAGCAGATTTAGTCTTAACCTGATACTGAACTGTACAAGTACTATTTGATGAGGTAGTCCTGAACCAGCCGTGGAATATCCATGTTCCTGCTGGTATAATAGTAGATCCAGGAAAGTTCGCTACCGTTACGTAGTTATCAAACGGTACACCTATTGTTATATCTGCACTATCTATATTAGCGATAGACTCCGTAGTATTTGAAAAGGAAGGAATACGAGACACAGTCTCAGTATTTACCATAAGAGTACACGTTTCGGCGGCATGAGCTGTTACAAGACTCTCAGTAGTATCACACATCCTGATAGTACTAGTAGGCGCTGCAGATACACTTCTTATCTCATAAGTTTTATTATTGGGAGCTGTAGCGCCACTTACTGTTACTTTCTGACCAGCAGACCAACCATCAGTAACAAAGTCTCCAGCAGCTCTTGTGATGCTTCCTCCACGGCCGCCAGACCCATCAGCGACAAAGGCAAAACTTCCAGTAGAAGTAGGATAAGTATAATCACTATCAGCATTATTGAAGTATAATCTCTGATATGAAGCACTACCTTGAATGCCACTATAGCCAGAATGACCTGAATAACCTGAATCTGAACTGTAACCTGAGATACCAGAGTAGCCAGATATTCCTGAATAGCCTGAGATTCCTGAATAACCAGAGATGCCAGAGTAACCAGAGATGCCAGAGATGCCAGAGTAGCCTGATATTCCAGAGTAACCAGATATTCCAGAGTAACCAGATATTCCAGAATAGCCGCTATCTGATGAATAACCAGATATTCCAGAGTAACCAGATATTCCAGAATAGCCGCTATCTGATGAATAACCTGAGATTCCAGAGTAACCGCTATCTGATGAGTAGCCAGAAATACCAGAGTAGCCAGATATTCCTGAGTAACCGCTATCTGATGAGTAACCAGATATTCCAGAATAGCCGCTATCTGATGAGTAACCTGAGATTCCAGAGTAACCGCTATCTGATGAGTAACCAGATATTCCAGAATAGCCGCTATCTGATGAGTAACCTGAGATTCCAGAGTAACCGCTATCTGATGAGTAGCCAGATATTCC
>Ga0315291_10006203_pt1 | contig 14862 bp, 13 predicted proteins | sample YL17G12_20_MG_FD_203070 | JGI IMG/M metagenome (GOLD analysis project Ga0315291, IMG submission 203070) | Sediment microbial communities from Yellowstone Lake, YNP, Wyoming, USA - YL17G12_20 | ecosystem: Environmental > Aquatic > Freshwater > Lake > Sediment | place: USA: Wyoming | collected...
CAATAATGATCGAATTACGAATGCTTGCTCCTCGGGGGATCGAACTTTGCACAATAATGTTCCCGTTATTGTCACGTTCATGAGGAATCCTAAACAGATCTCTTGCGATTGCACCTTCATCAGAGTCTGTGGTCAAGGATTCCAGGGTGTTTCTTAGACTTGTGTGCAGCCCCCAGTCTACCCAAAAGGGCTTGCCAAAATCGAGTGTGGCAATAGACAGTGGTCGTGAAACCCGCTCCTCGAGCTTGGTGCGAACCTGGCGTAACTTGGTATAGAAGTTAGGGTATCTGTCATGAATGGCCTTTATTCCCGAGCGTCCGATTCTCTCTTCGTGCATCATCTCCTCTTGCCACTGCTCCTCAGTTTCACACAAGAGGGCCATCCAAGCATAAGGGTCCCAGTCGACCCATCTGCCGACCGATGCTATGTCATCGCCCAACACTTCGCAGGCAATATCAAGAAACTGGTAGCTGATGGCAAGACTACCCAGGTTCACTCCCATATGATGCACAGAACTGTCCCGTCGCGACGCTCTGCGTATAAGAGACTCCAAATCCTGTCTTGCAAGCTGATGCTTCATCAACCCGCTACTTGAATCTATTACTACCCAGTCCTTTTCCCGGGCAAGATGCTCGTTCGGATCTGTGCGCCAAACAAACCTCACAGCATCAATGCCATCGTAACTGCCTGGTTGTATATTCCAGAGAACGCCTGGAATGATGGCTTCGTCGCCCCATTTGATGATCAGACCTCGAAATCCGCCTGACTGCAATTGGCGTATTACGATAGCTGAAGACATATTGGCAACGTCTGCGATTGTCAGGTAAGTCTGTCCGTCCAGGCTCTTGAGCGGCGTGGGAAAGGCTGGCTTTCTATTTCCAAGAGATTGAGTAAACGGGCTTAGGCGCTTTCCCTGCCCAAAAACCATACTCATGAAAGCAATCTGTGGGAGTTCCTCGCAACGGGAATTCAAGACCCGTTTGGTTTTCATCCAGGCGTCGAGGCCACCAAGAAAGTTACCCTTTCTGGTCTCCTCATGCGTCGAAATGACGAGAGTCGCTCCATCTTTTCGGAAAACGTCGCCTCGTGTGTTGACGAGTCGTTCGTACCAGAACTTCTGATCCGAACTACTGCCGGAAATGACTGTTACGACGCTTGCCCCTCGGCTCTGCCGTATGATGTCCGAGTTTGTCTGGATATTTCTGCGCCATATGTCAAGCATATTCACCTGATCTGAAATCGAGAAACTCGCTCGCCAACTGCAGATCACGAGCGTCGCCGTGCAGCTAGGGCTGAGATCGTGCGGTTGGTGGCAGACGGCGGGGGTTCGTCAGTTTTACCCTGACCGCGCGCTCCTCTCCCAGATTGAGAACCTGGTTCACACTCACGACATTAGAGCTGTAAGGATTGAGCCGAGCCTCATCCGTCCGCGTGTCAAGTCTCACGCCGAAATCCATTTTTCCGTCACCGTCCAGGTCAATTTCTTCGTCAATCACGAGGGGAAGAGATTGAGAATTGTTCGGGGTCCACTTTAGCTGCACGAACCCTTGTTTTCGTTCCCTAACGAGCCCTTGAAAGACCGGTTTGTTGATCGTGGTTTTGTATCCGTCGTGAGGCACCACTCTCTCGACCTCTCCACCGGAGTACCAGGGAGAAATCTTCACTCCGGTCACCTCCGCAAGGCCCTTCGCCCATGTGTTTAACCCAATGAACGTCGCGAGCACAATAGGAAGCGCCGCCAAAGCCCATGCATATCCAAAGAACGATTTCAGCTTGGTCATAATGCCTCTCATTTAATCATGTGACCGGTGGTGGCAAGTAGAAGAATCCGGTACAGGGCACCCTGAATCATACCTCCACCAAAGACTGCGAGGAACACGAAGCCCGGATACAGAAAGAGCATACGAGCCTTGCCGGTGCTCGATCTAATTGGTGTGCCCTTGACGTGAAATGAAATCGCGCCTTTCGGGCACTCATCCACGCATTTCCCGCACTTGGTGCAGGATATGCGCGTTCCGCCCCTCGAGACGCTGGCGTCATCCATCGAAAAAGTCGGGCAGACATTGACGCACCGCGTGCAATCGGTGCATTTCTCGGAATCTATTCTCACGTCGAACGCATTCACCTTGTTGGTGAAAGACTGAAAGGCTCCCATCGGACAGAAAAGACCGCACTGAGTACGCCTCTTGGTCAAAATGGGCAATACAACGACAAGACCTGCAAACAGTGATACGAACATTACGGTCTGAACAAGCACTTTGAACGAGGTGACCGCAGCAAACTCAGTCACAGTCTTGAAGGGACAGAGCCATTCACAGTAGGTCGGCGAAAGCGTCAGTGCGGCGATAACGACGATGGCAACGAGCACAGCGTAGGGAAGATAGGTCCATTTCTCACCGATTTTTCGAACCAGAGGTTTCCTGCGAATGCGGGAGAAGCCGTCCTCTAGCCCTCCGAAGAAACAACCCCAACTGCAGAAGCCTCTCCCCAGAGTCAGGGTCGCTCCGATCCAGATGCCAAACATGGTAGCCACATCGGCAAATCCACCCAGGATGCGCCCAGGAAAAATGATGGTGCGGGTGAGGGCCGCGGGGATGAGGGTCATGGGAATGACCATGTGGCAGAACGGAGTCTCACCCTTGACCACGTTCGCGGCGCTCAGCGCCATGCTGCCCCGAGCTTCGAGCAAATTTGCGATGAAAGTAATAACAAAACCCACAGCCATCGTGACAAAAAACACTGCCCGATATCGATCAGTTCTTCCGGTGTAGACCATGAGAAAGAAAAGTGTGTTTGTGAAGAGAAACGTGACGATTAGCGGAATCAAATAGAGGGAGTTTTTGGGCAATCCGCCCTGCCCCATGAGCATCATGGCAGTCAATAGCAACAAAGGCAGTGAGAGCAAAATCGCCTTTCCGAGATTCCTGCGTGAAGGTGGCGCATCGGACCCTGCCCCCATTCCTGTGGCGGGCCTAGCACCCGAGTCACTTCTGGGTTTTGCGGTGGCTTCTCCAGCGCTGTGTGTGTCAGACCGTGGCGTCCCCTGATTCATAGCTGTCTCATTCCTCCATGAAGCATGACAATACCCAGATAGAAGTAATAAATCCCCATTATACCACAAGCCAATCTTCCTACGGTTCGAAGAATTCTGAAAGAACGGAAGGCACCAAGAAAAGGCATAGGGAGAAAGTAGATCGCAGTACCAAGAAAGAAGAAAACGAAAAACCGTACACTGCCTAGGATGCCGATGCTATTGGCAGCTCTCGTCAATGCAAGCAGGAATGGCGGGCACAGGTTAAAGCCAGTGAGAAGCCCTAACGTTAGCGGTAAACGCACAGGCCATTTATTAGTGAGCCTATTCAGGAAATGAGGAGCACGTTCGCCGGCGCACCAGTTTTTAAGATTGAAGAATCCGTACAGGACGAGGAGAACGGAAAGCAGCACGTAGGCAACGCCGAAGATAACTTGCCGCCAAGCGAGTGTCGGAAACAACACAAGGCCAACCGCCCAGGCAAACACAGCGAAAATCAAGTACCCCGTCAATCGTCCCAGCAGAAACTCAGCAAGAAGTAGTGCGTTGCGTCGAATACCCTGACCTTCGCCAAGAAGGAAAGGAACCAGCACAGGGGCACAGTAGGCTAGACATACTGTGCCGCTGGAGAATCCGAGTAGAAAAGCTTCCATTTCATACATAATACCCTGTTTCATACTCTTTTTGCCATCCCTGGTTCCAGAGAATACATCGAATCATCTGGAATGTAACCGAGGAAGGACTGGTTAAATCAGGTAAGATGTACCCCAACTTTTGACACTGAGGATGTGATCGAGTCGGTGGGTATCCCGCCGCCTTGTCCTTACATGCCTCACACGGCCCCATCTTGCATTAAAACCTTTGCCACGGTAGAATCCCTCCACAGGCTGGCCCTGTTCAAGTGTTCAGACATGCGGCGTTCCACACCCGGAACCCATGAGTGACTTTCCCATGATAGGTAGGACGATCTCTCACTACAGAATCCTTGAGAAGCTGGGCGAAGGCGGGATGGGCGTCGTCTACAAGGCCGAAGACACCAAGCTCAAACGCGTCGTTGCGCTCAAGTTTCTCCCCCCTGAATTGACTCGCGACCTCGAAGCCAAAGAACGCTTTGTCCAGGAGGCACAGGCTGCCTCGGCACTCGATCATTTCAACATCTGCACAATCTACGAGATCGATGAGACCGAGAACGGCGAGATGTTCATATCAATGGCCTGCTACAAAGGCGAGACTCTCAAACAGAAGATCGAGAAAGGATGGCTCGAATTAGGGGAGGCCATCCAAATCGCAATACAAGTCGGGCAAGGTCTGGCTAAGGCCCACGGGCAAGGCATCGTGCATCGAGACATAAAACCCGCCAACTTATTCATTGCAGACGATGGACAAGTGAAGATAGTTGACTTTGGTTTGGCAAAGCTGGCTGGCCAGACAAGGGCGACTAGAACTGGCAAGGGCGCTGGCACCGCGGCATATATGTCTCCCGAGCAGGTGCGAGGCCAGGCGGCAGATCATCGAACTGATATCTGGTCCCTGGGAGTTACACTTTATGAGATGCTGACCGGGCAGTTGCCCTTCAAGGGCGAGTACGAGATGTCGGTCATGTATTCAATTCTCAATGAAGCCCCGCAGCCGGTATCGCATTTACGTTCCGGAGTCCCGGTCAAACTCGAGCAGATCATCAGCAAGGCCATGCTAAAGAATCCGGGTGAGCGTTATCAGAGCGCGGGAGACCTCATAGCCGATCTCCTGAATCTCGAAAAACGCCTGGGAGCCACAACTTCTATTGAAACGTCCGCCGTCACAAAGCCTCAGTCTTCAGTGGCTGTACTGCCCTTTGCGAATTTGAGCGCAGACCCCGAGCAAGAGTACTTCTGTGACGGCATGGCGGAGAACATAATCAATGCTCTCACGCAGGTGCAGGATCTGCATGTAGTAGCTAGAACGTCGGCTTTTTCGTTCAGAGGAAAAGAGACGGACATCCGAGAGATTGGGAGAAAACTCAACGTGGAGTCTCTTCTCGAGGGCAGCGTGCAGAAAGCGGGTAGTCGGTTACGCATCACGGTGCAACTCATCAACGTGGCGGACGGCTATCATCTGTGGTCTGAGAAATACGACCGCAATCTAGAAGATGTTTTTGCTATCCAGGATGAGATCTCACAGGCGATAGTGGACAAGCTCAAGGTCCGAGTCCCGGGAGTCGACAAAGCGAAACTCAGGAAGCGCTATACGGAGGACCCGGAGGCGTACAACCTGTATTTGAAGGGCCGTTGGTTCAGCGAGAAATACACGGAAGAAGGATTCAACAAGGCCGTAGAATATTTCCAGTTGGCAATAGAGAAAGACCCTCATTTTGCCCTCGCCGTTGCGGGTCTGTCCGACGCCTACGTTGGGCTTGGACTTATTGGCTGCTTGCCCAAGGAAATCGCGTATGGCAAGGCAAGAGTAGAAGCAGAGAAGGCGATAGAAATGGACGATGCGCTCGCTGAGGCTCATCTGGCGTTGGCGAATATCAGACTATGGCTCGATTGGGATCTGACAGCAGCCGAGCGTGAGTTCAAGCGAGCCTGGGCTCTCAACCCTTCCAACGCGGAGGTTATCCATCAGAACGCACATATGCTAGTGTACCTGGGACATTCTGAAGAAGCAGTAATGCATATGAAACAGGCAGTGGAGCTTGAACCTCTCTCGATTCTCATGAACGCCTGTCTGGGACAGACTCTATACTTGGCGCGCAGGTACGACGAGGCGATAGAGCAACTCAGGAAGACAATCGAGATGGACCCCAACTTTTACAGTCCCTACATCTGGCTCGCGTTGACCTACGCGCAGAAAGGGATGTACGAACAAGCCACGGAAACGGTTCGAGGACTCACCACCTCCCGACCGGGTGGCAAGGCCGCGAGGGCAGTTCTCGGATATATCTATTCAGTCTCGGGCAGAACCAGCGAGGCGAAGGATATATGTGATGAATTGAAAGAACTCTCCGAGAAAGAACCCGTGACCCCGTACTACCTGGCCCGGATCTACGCAGGTCTGGGAAAGAGCGAGCATTCTATTGAGTGCTTGAGAAGGTGCTACGAAAAACGTGATGCTTCGCTTTCCTTTCTCAAAACGGACCCTGTTTGGGACAACCTGCGCTCTGACCCGGGCTTCCTCGATTTACTAAAGAAACTGAATCTTGGGGTATGAACCAGGCATTTCCTGGCATCTCCCACCGAATAACGCTTCCTTGAGGAAACGGCTGCCGTGGGGCCTTGGTTAGCAGATGGCTGCCGAGCCGTCCTAGTCGGGAGACGGATGCAGCGGAGCCCTAATCGGGAGACGGCCCAGCTTTTGGCAGGATTTGTATTTCAAAGAGTTTTGGCCAGTACTTGCCCGTCACGAAAAGCCTGTCGGTATCTTTATCGTAAGCGATCCCGTTCAGAACGTCGGGCAGCGGAGTCTGGGGGGCAGAAGTTAGGATTCCTGACAGATCGATCCATCCTTCCACGCGGCCTGTTTGAGGCGATATTATCGCGATGCGGTCCGACTTCCAGACATTCGCGTATATCTTTCCTTTGACATATTCGAGCTCGTTGAGTTGCGTGACGGCTAGGGTGTCGTCGAATACTTGGATCGAATCAACCTGTTGTAGAGTGACCGGGTCCCAGAAGCGGAGCATTGACGTTCCGTCGCTCATGATCAGACTTGTCCCGTCATACGTAAGCCCCCAGCCTTCTGTCGGGTAATAAAACGCGTCAAGCGAATCGAAGCTCGTCTTGTCGTAGATGAACCCTATGCGCGACGTGAAAGTGAGTTGAATAATTCTGTTCTGGTAGATCGCGATTCCCTCGCCAAAGTATATTGTGGGCATCTGGTGTATCTGGAGTACCTCTCCGGTTTCAAGTCGCACCTTTCTTATTGATGAGCCTCCGTAGCTGCCCGTTCCCTCATACAGAAAGCCGTTCTCGAAGACCAGCCCCTCCGTAAACGCATTTATGTCGTGAGGATACTCACTGATTATCTTGTAAGTATAAATTGTTACCGTCGTGTCCGCGTGGGTGGTGTCTTGGGGAGCCGAAGGAGTCGTGGGCTTCGAACAACGAGAACAGGAGCCAGAAAGCAAGCCCAAAGTCCCCAGGGAAAAAAGCGCGAAGGAAACAAGCGCGAAGGAAACAAGCGTAAATGTCGTTGAACGCAGACGCATTGCTGTTATCCGCAAGCCAATCGGGCTTTCTCTCGGTACGCTTAGTCCAGTTTAGCCCTGTCTAGTTCCTCCAAGCGTCATGCCCGGCAGTGCTTCCACGGGTAGCGTGTGGGCCATAGGAACGCCCATATGTCGGCCATTTCCTGCTGGATCTGCTTTTCTGTAGTGCCGATGCCGTGTCCCATTTCGTAATCAATCTAAAGCAGTACGGGTTTGCCGCTCGCGGTTGCGGCCCGCAAACGTGCCGCCATCTTCGCTGACTGTCAGGGTTCGACGCACGAGAGTCGATTTGATGAAGTGCGATGGCTTAATAGAATACATAGACTGCTTCGTTTCTCTGGCCTCCTAGAAGTGGTTAGGTAGTTACTCTTCTGTATTCAAGATTAGCATATTTCTCGATCCCGAATACAACATTGCTGCTGACTCTGTGACCAGAACTCATGGAACGTGACTATGACGTCTGGCTTCCAAGAAAAGACTCGCCATATCGATCTCCGGCGACACCAGAAAATCCTCTGTCTAGAAAGCGAAAGCGGTAGAGCGCCGGGGAGTTCTTATCCTGGCTGTGCAGCGCGGCAGGGCTTCTTAGGACTACTTCAAGCTGAGCAAGAATGGCGTAAGAACAATGTTCGGCAGCACCCACATTCCACTCGAAACAATGAGTAATCCTAGTTCAATCATGAGAAGCCCCCTTGGCCTACGAGCATAAGGACGAACCGTTCGTAGCGGGCGTAGGTTAGTAGAAATCCAAAGTTGATTTGCGGCACGGGCGATGGATATCACATACGGAACCACTAGAGCTTGGTACGTTTCCATTCGGAATACTTGCCTGATCCCGAGATTCACCCCGCGCGATCTCTGAGCCATTCTCACACTTTGTACGGACTGAATCGCCACGGGCAGAAATCTAGCCAAGTTTATGATTCCAAATCGAACGATTTCCGGAAGCCGCAAACATTGTGTGACCACAACAAAATCACTTGGCACGGCGATCGTACCCAACATTGCCGAAACGAGCATTATCTCAAGAAGCCGAATAGACAATTGTGCGGCTAGGGCGATATCGTGAATCGTGCCACCGGGGACAACTATCAAGGTGGCGACCGCACAGAATCCAACGGCGAACCAAGGACTGCCTATTGTGGTCCGGGCGCGCGGCCACGAGAGCAACGCGCCGAAAGAGAATAGGGACACTATGACGCAACTCTGAACTGGCCCCCAGATTCCAAGGCACAGCAGATTTAGATACATGACGATTTTCCACAAGGGATGAGTGAGGCGAAAGAAGCGCCATGTCTTGTGCCTAACTGTCGGAGCATGAATCATTGATTATGCTGCCTGATCTGCCCCTGGCCTCTAAGGTCACGGTACGATGACAAAGAAAACGCAGTGCGCTCCTGTCGTGGGCCGTCACCAAGAGCGAACCACCGTCACCAAGAAAACTCTCTACAAGCTCTCGTACTACGTTACGAGAGCTCTCATCAAGTCCTGCAAGTGGCTCGTCCATTGCAATCACGGAAGGCCGAAACGCATAGGTAGACGCAAGAGTGAGCAGCTTTCGCTGGCCGTAACTGAGCGAAAACGGATCTCGGTGGATACCGAAAGGCAACTTGGAAGAAATCGATTCGATCCGTCGTTCGATTTCTCTCTTCTCGACACGAGCCAGCCTGAGACCAAATGTCAATTCATCTCGAACGCTCTGTCCGAACACCTGCACATCAGGGTTTTGGAATGCGCACTTAATATTCGAGCGCAGATCGCGTCGATTTGCTTTTCTTCCATTGAGGATAAGCTCGCCGCCTCTTGCACGAATGAGCCCCGAGATAAGTAAGAGAAGAGTGCTTTTGCCTACCCCGTTTTCGCCCGCAATGCCCAGTGATTCCCCTTTCCTGACGCCCAAATTCACCCCGTTAAACACGTGCTCAGCGCTTCCAGGATAAGCATACGACAATTCTCTTGCTTCGAGAACACAATCGGATAAAACGGTCTGTTTTTCAAGTGGACGTATCCCAATCCGCTCCCTTGGAACAGAGGTCGTTCTCAGCTCCCCATGCGAGACCAAGTACAAGTCCTCCGAGACAACTGTGTCTTTCTCGCTTTCGAGACTTTGCAGCACGACTACTAGAGCTCCCCTCTCGCGTGCTTCTTTCATCAATTGTGTCACTACACATCTCGCATTCATGTCAAGCGCTGAGAACGGCTCATCCAAGACTGCTATTTCCCGTTGGGTCAACAGGGCAGAAGCGACGGCCAAGAGCTGCTGCTGCCCATAAGAAAACTGATAAAGCGGAGTCTCAAGCTCTCGGTCTACTATGGCCGAACTCAATATTTCTCTGAGTCTTATCCCGTCACCTTCAAGAAGCGCCATCTCTTCACCTAGGGTGTGACCAGAGAAATAGGTGTAAGGGTCTTGGAACACGAAAGCTGACACGCTAGGAATTATTTCCGCGCTCAGGGCGCGACCCCGGAAGCGTACGTCTCCATGAAATACCCCACCTACGAAAGCAGGGATCGCACCGCACAGAACCAATCCAAGGGTGGTCTTGCCCGAACCGTTGTCTCCTTCAAACACAACGACCGTGCCCGGGGAGAGACTAATGCTCACTCCACTGAGGGCCGGAGATTCGCTCCCGGGATACGAGTAGCAGACCTCTTTGAGGACAAGCACTTGTAACTATTCCTTTAACATTTTGATGGCTGAGAGATGGGCTAGGTTCTTCTCGTAGATCCACTGACCTAGCATTCCTCCGAAGAAACCCAACACTCCATAAGCCGGCACAAGATACTTGAGCAATCTGTGAAGGGTTTCCAACTTCGGGTACTCCGGAAAAAACATGACAATAAGGCCGTAGATCAGTAGGATCGATACCGCAGTGGAAACGGCAGCTGCCGAAGGTAAACTCAGCCGCTTTCGACCTGTCACGTCCCATATCACATCATAGACCAATCCAGTCAAGACTCCTATTATCACTTTGTGCGGCCCAGGTGGACCAAACATACTTGTCGGTATCGCCAATACTGTGAACAGCGTGACGGCCACCAGGAAGTAGCCCCTGGTTTCCACCACTCTGCCACCGATCACGATCAAAACCGTGGTTATGATGATGGTGGCAACCCCTGATGTACCAGATCCAAAAGCCAGGGTGATCCCACTCCCCAGAACGAAGGAAGCAGCAAACGTAGTGGCCGCAAATACGAGTGTGACGAAGAATCTCTTCTTAGTCCAATTAAGTCTCGTAGACGTGTCCATTGTTTTCAGCTCCTTACTCTTCGACAAACTCGAAGTGATCAAACCGCGACAACTGACTCTGGACAATCAGAATAAATGCCACAATCAAAGTGAGAAACCACAAGAACAGGACCAGGCTGAGACAGGGAAAAATCACAGCCCACTTATAGGCAAGCTTTTCGTCTATCACAAAGTAAGTGGCGCAGGACCCTGCAACTATCAACATAGCAGAACCTGCGGTTGTCCAGAACAGCCACTCCAGGTCCTTCCCAAACGTTTGTAACCAATCACGATAGATTCTGAGGGCTTTGATAGTCCTATCCAGAGCCTGTCGCTTGCCCTCAGCCACTGTCTGGAGGAGCGCAAGATGATTCGAAACTTGTTCCTTCAGCGACTTTCTGGAGTCATTCCACAGATTGATCAGCAGAGGGAAAGCTAAACCACAGGCGGCGAGAAGAACTCCTTGTCCCGTTGCCGAGACAGAGCGTGTTTCATAAATGATCCTGGCTTTGTCGGCATTCCCACACAGGAAATCTCTCACCCCCTGTTCCTCCATGCCGTGAAACCACCACAACAAAGCCAAGTTCGTCAGGCCTGCCAATACAAGAAAGTATGCCGCTACCAGACACACGCTCACCCACTTGAGCTTATTCAGTTGGCCGGGTTCCGTGACCTCCTTCACCTTTATCACAGCTGTCCATTTCACCGCAAATCCCCAAGCAACAATCGCAAAGCTCACGACTATGCCCAGAACGACCCAAGGAGTCAGCGCTCCCGCCATTCTGTTGGCGATCTCCACGATAGCAGCAAAACCCGCGGGTACGGCCCAAGTAGCCCAAGAATACAGGGCTATCACTGCTCTTTCCACAATCTCAAAGATCACGTCGAGCTCCTCGCAGGAAGGTAGACAGCGCGCCGATCACTGCTCCTGCCGTGTATATTCCCCGCCGATCTCGACAGCAAGCGCCCACACCAACCCCTCCCATCCTCCAATCCGGGTAGACTTCGGGGGAGAGCTGATCCACTGAGGGTATCTGGAGGCAAGGATCGGTCGGCCACGAACCATCTCGCAACTGGGCGTGGACGAGCCATTCAACCGCACACTGTGCTCGCTCTGGAGCGCATCCAATCTTTACCAGTGCTTCGGTACAAAGAGCTGTAGATAGAACACAGGGGACATCGCTGTCAAGCGCACCAGTCCAGAAGCCTTCGCTTCGTTGTGACCCTAACAGCCATTGCACTGCCAAGTTCGCGGCTCGACGCGACGCGGGCGACGATGAACTCGCTAGTAGAGGAATAACCCGAGCCGTTGCGAAGTGTGGGCTCCGCCACCAGAATGATTGCCAGTATCCACGTGGATGTTGTCGTTCCAACAGAAAGATGGTGGCACGAAGCGCAGGCGCTTCAGAACCAGCACTCATCTGATTGAGAAGCTCTAGGACCCCTGCCGTAACACACGCGTGGCTTTGAGTCCATCCTGAGAAATCATTCTCATCTTCCCGCCTGCGGTACTCGGCAAGAGATGCGCCAGACAAGTAGGTGGAGAAGCCTCCGTCGCGCTGCTGGTGAGACAGAATGAATGAAAGACCTCTGTCAATCATCTCTGTGAGTGTTTCCTTTTTCTCACAGCTAGCTAGAAGGGCTCCTAATGCGTGAACTGTCGAGTCACAGTCAGGAGGAGTACGCGGTGAAAAACCCCACCCACCCACTGGATATTTCTCGGATACAAGTGCCGTCACGGCTCGATCCACGACCTCCTTTGGCAGCTCCATGCCAGCCCGAAGAAGCACATGCGCTGTCACCCAGCTCGTGCTCTCCCCAGAACTTCTTGTGGCAAAATCGGACCAAGCTCCGTTGGTTCCTACCTGTTGACAGAGGAAGTCAACCGCCTTGCGGATAACGAATCCAGGACGGAAACCACAAGTAATCACATGTTCAACGCTTTGCCGCGACGCTGCGGACGAACAAATGCTTCTGCGCGAGTCCAATGTGTATACTTCCCTCATGAACCAAGGCATCTATCTAGGCGAGTTTTTCGTACAGCCAGGAGCGGGTAGCGTAACTTCAAGTATATCCTATCATGTTCCACAGGAGACGCAGAAACGCCGATTCTATCTCACCCTATGAGTGATTTCGCGTACAAGAGCTTCCGTAACTCGAAGGCCGAAGACCTTGGGCCGCATCAAGGATCTATCAGTCTATATCCACCCCTCCGGATGCCTGACTTAGTTGCACGCGACTCAGCACTAATGTAGCAATCCCCGCCACCGGGAGTCAAGAACCATTCACATGCACCAGTGACGGGTTGATGTATCAATTGGTCTCGGGACAGAACACTTTTTGAAATGCCCGTTCTTCATATTCGCCCCCAGCGATACTCGCAAACCATTTGCAGGAACTAGGCGTAAGGGTACTTGCTACCTCTTTTGGTATCGGCCGGCAGTTCTTCTATAAGAACCTCCTCTCAACTATTCAAACCGCCATTTAATTCCAGCCCTCTTTTCGCCCTTCCCACGATGATCAGCACTCCGACGTGTCCTGGGCACTAAACGAGCATAAGAAACCAACTTCTTTGCGCTTGAGAACCTTTTTGTATCTCCGATCTCAGCAGGATGAGGTAGGAAATGAGAAGACAATCCCGGGTAGTGTCAGCGGCCTCCCCGTCCGAAGATTCTATCCAAACTTACTCGAGTCAATCGAGGCAATTCCTTGTTCCCCGCAGTCTGAATCCGGTGTATTGTTTATTGGTGGTATTCCAATGCAAGAACTCCAAATCTGCAGACCTAGGCGCGTAAAGGGAGGAAGGATGAAAAGGCAACGTCTCGTTATCTGCTTCTTGACGGTGTTTGTGCTCTTGTTGACGTGCGCTTTCTTGGCATGCTCCCACAGAGATAAGAGAGACATATCCACACCCGAAAAAGCCCTTCTGGGCCACTGGGCTACTCACGAGGGACCACAGAAAGTGAATTACTACATAGGTGATTCTAAGATCATCACTGCGATAGCCGGCAGGACGATCGAGACGGACTACTACGTTATTGAGTCAAACAATGATGAGAATTCGATAACGATACGAGTCGACATGGGTGAGGCGGGAGCCTTCGACAAGAGATTTGACTTCTCAAAGGATAGGAGGTCCGTCACCGAAACTCTTGAGGTGTTCGGAAACCCCATTACTAACAAATGGAAATACGTAGATTCAAAAACAGAACCCCAGTCGAAGTAACAGCGTTTTCTCTGGCTTCCCGCACGCAACCTGACTCTCAGGCTACGTGCAATGTCTCGAAAGGCAACACTGTGGCAATTCTCGCGCGGAGCTTCCTTGGGGAAGTTGATCTGAGACCTCGTCTCGTGTTACCCGGTTCGGCCGCGCCAGCAGTTTTAGTATTCTCTGGCGAGGGAGCTGACTGATGAGAAACAAGAAGGCTCAAACAGGTCAACCCTTGCCGGTGGAGAATTTCGAGAAGCTCGTCCGGGAACTGGAAGTGAACCGGATTGAACTGGCAAAGGCGAACGAAGTGCATCGCCTGGAAATCATAGAGCGGAAGCGCACAGAAGAAGCGCTGCGGGAATCAGAAGAGCGGTTTCGGATCGCGGCCGAAAGCGCCAGCGATCTGATTTGGGACTGGGATCTTGTGACCGACAGATTGGAATGGTTCGGTGAGATCGACGAGCTACTTGGATATGGTCCGGGGCAATTTCCAAGAACCGTTAAGGCGTGGGAAGAAGCGATTCATCCAGACGATCACGACAGAGTGATGCACACGCTCGATCAGCATCTGAGGACACGGACGCCTTACTATGAAGAGTATAGAGTGAAGAAAAAAGATGGAACGTTTCGCTACTGGACAGACCGCGGCACAGCACTCCGGGATGCTGAAGGCACTGCCTACAGAATGATCGGGGGCTGTGCCGACATGACCGAGCGCAAGCAAGCGGAGGAGGAACGACGCAGGTTAGAAGCCCAACTGCAGCAATCGCAGAAGATGGAATCCATTGGCCGCCTGGCTGGTGGGATTGCGCACGACCTCAACAACCTTCTTTCTCCCATTCTCGGATATGCAGAGATGATTCTTCTCGGTCTCGAGCCCGGCACCCATCACCACGAGGAGGCAAGTGAAATCAAGCGAGCAGCGGAACTCGCAAGGGACCTAATCCAGAGGCTCCTCGCCTTGAGTCGCAAGCAGGTTCTTGAGCTAAAGACAATTGACCTTCGAGACATCGTTTCCGGTTTTGAGAGAATCTTAAGACGTACCATCCGGGAGGACATAAGTATAGAGTTACACGTCCACCGGAATCCTGCAGTAAGAGCAAAGAAAAACCTCGCGGGTGTCGTTACCGCGTGCTAGGATGCTCAAAACTTCTGTGATACGGACAACCCAGCACTTTTCACCCACGAGGTGATGACATGCTAAC